>JACCEA011320755.1_pt1 | contig 17967 bp, 17 predicted proteins | sample 7449851 | NCBI WGS metagenome assembly JACCEA01 (sample SAMN15323453, study PRJNA562643) | freshwater metagenome | isolation source: river surface water | place: USA:Blue River Watershed | collected 2017-08-18
ATGGAGTTTGAATCAAAAAAATTAAATAAAATGAGACAGTTTTTAATTGATTCAAATCCAGAAATAAAAAAATTTCATGAAGAATTTAAACAAGGTAAACTTAATTCTGAAGTTATTACTAAAAAAAAGTTTCCTAATATTTTTACTAGAGATAAATCATATGATAAAAATCCAAAAGGATGGATTCATGCAACACTTATGGTTATTAAAGGTGATGTATCTGAATCTGATATTATTAGCATAACAACAGATATTGAAAAAGAACTAGAAAATAAAGGTATCAAAAAAGGTGATATAACAGAGTTATCAGAAATTGGATTAGATTTAAAAAATAAATTTATAGCATTTTACACTTTTGGAAATTTAAAACATCAATTTTCTATAAATAATCAAAAAGGTGGCATCCCAATAGAAACTATAAATTATAAGAGTTTTATTGATGATATTAAATATAAAAAAATAATAGGTATAGGTGAAAATTTACATGGTGCTAACTTTTCATTTTATATAAGAAAAAAAATTATTTCATCTCTTTACAAACTCAATAAAAATATAATTATATGTTTAGAGGAAACAGATGAAGCTTTAAAAAATTGGGACACTGACAATTTTTTTCCTATGCACAAGAGCAAGGCATTTATTGACTTTTATAATTTTTGTGTTAAAAAAAATATTATTATAATTGGAATTGATGATTATGAAGCAGAAAGCAGACATACATCTATGTATAAAAATATTATTAATGTTAATAAAAAATATCCAAAACATCAACTAGTATTTTTAGCATTTGATACACATGTATCATTTTATTTTGATTTTAGTAAAGATATTAAATCTTATGATGAACGAGAAGAAGTTGGATATAAATTAAAACAACACTTTAATGACCAATATATTAGCATTGGTTTAATTGTTAAAACTGGTAAAACAATAGGTAAAACAAACAATGATAATTCAATATTGGTAACTTTAGATTTTGAAAATACTCAAAAAATATTAGATATGAATGAAGGAATATATAAATCAAATAATCAAGATTTATTTTATTCTGGAGCAGGACCATACTATTTTAATGGATATAATGTAAAATTTTTAGATTACTTTTGGGTTTGGGATTACACAACACCTCATAAATTAATCTTATAGTTTTTTAAAGTATTAAATAAGTGTATGTATAACATAATAAAAATGCTTATAAAAATTGGCATTTTAAATGTGTAAATATGTTTAAAAATTATATAAAGACATATTATTATATATAATTGAATGAAAATAAAACTCTTCACTGCAAATTTAAACTAAACATTAAAAGTTTAACGGAGTTTGTTTCATCAACGCATTATTAATACACTATTAATACACTATTAATTCATCATTAAATGAAAATAAAACTCTTTACTGCAAAATTAAAATAAACAACTTTTCTGTTATTTTATGGAGTTTGTATCATTTATATTTTATCATATATAATAAATAAATCTTTTAACTGCAAATATTTATCTTTTTTGGCTATAAAAAAAATAAATGAAGATTGTATTATATTGATATTGGGGGAAATAGTTGATATTAATTTATAAACCTTTTAACTGCATATAAAATATATAGACATTTTGATTGAATATTATTTTTTTGATCAACATATATTTATAAAGGTTGTAATTAATAAAACAAATGAATTTGTATATTATAAAAATTTTACTATAATTTCGCGCGCAAATTAATTATAGTTAAAATTTTATAATTAATAAAATTCTTTACAGCAAACTTTTTATTTATAAAAACATTTTGTCGATTTAATATATACTTTACTTCTTCTAAATAATTGACTGACCCAAACTGATGTAATTATTTGTTTGTTTAAAATCATTATAGCTATTACCTACCTTTTTTAGCCGTGTAGTTCAACCAAACAAAGAACTAAATAATGGTTTAATAAAAGTATATATTTATAAGATTATTTTATATAAAAATAAAATAAATTATTTAATATGTTATTAACAATAATAATATATTAAATGTGTATAAATTTAAAAACATCAATTAGTGCATTTTTTATTGGTGCAATATCTAGTTTATCGTTAATAAAAAGTAACAATAAAGAAAATATTTCTATAGGCAAATTTATATTATTTTATACATTTGTTCAATTATTTGAAGCATTAATTTATTATAATAATCTAACAATTTATTCAAGATTATTATTATTAAATTTAGGTTTACAAGGATTAGTATTTATGATTTTATTAAATGATTATATACCAATTGATAAAAATTATATTTATATATGTGCTGTTATATCATTATTTACACTATATAAATCATTAATAACTGATTTTAAAAAAGCAACAATAAAAAAATGTATGAAATGGAACTTTTTAGAAAGTGATATTAATTTAATTTATTTATTTTACATTATGTATGGAATGATTTTTATTAGTATTTATCATTATAGTAATAAATTAAATAATATAAATAAATTAGGTACATTACTTGGATTAACATGTATTATATCTGTATTAGTACCAAATATAAAATCAACATTACTATGTACTATAAATAAACCAAGTATTTGGTGTTTATCATCTGCAATTATAGCACCTATTATGTTATTATTTAACACCTAAATATCTTTTAATTCGTGAAATAATATTGCCATTATAAATAGCTTTACCAGTTTCAATATCGGCGATAACATCTTCTTTTAAATTTAATTCATTTGCTAATTGTTTACGTGTTAATTTTTTAGCATTTCTACCACTAATAATTAATTGTGAAATATCAGAAGGGACATATTTAATTTTAACGTCTTCTGTTTCAAATTTAATTTTTGAATAAATCTCATCTTCTGATTTTTTAGTAGTTTTATTAGAAGTTTTTCTAATAACTACAGGAGTCCAGTCTTGATGTTCTTGAATTGACATAAATATTAAGATTATATATTTAAATAATTTTAATATCAATTTTTTTTACTATTATTTATTTAGTACTTGCTATTATTTATTTAGTACTTGCTATTATTTATTTAGTACTTGCTATTATTTATTTAGTACTTGCTATTATTTATTTAGTACTTGCTTCACAACTAACTCTGTGTTGTAAATAATAACTATGGTCATCTGTATTTGTTTGTGTTAAACTAAATTGATCAGCACATTTAGGGTCTTCACAATTTGTACTACTACAAACTGTTAATTTACCAGTTGAATCTTCAAATATTTCTTGACATGAATGATAATATCCAAAACCTTCAATTGGTGGTACATGAGGAACTGTATCTTTATTATGGGTTGTTCTCCAATAATTACTAATTTTTGAATTAGAAAATGATGCATATTTTTTATCACCAACACGTGGTTGACCATAATCATATAATTGAACAGGTATACCTTGTTTTACTAGTTCCATTGCTAATAATTGTCCACAACTTGCACCGTATGAATGACCTGATACAATTACATTATATGAAGGATATAATTTTCTTAATTCATTAATTGAACTAATTAATTTATCTTTAACACCTAATGCAGAACGATAAAATCCATAATGAACATTACAATTACATTCTGGAAATGTTGTGTATGGTACTAATTTAACTTCAAAATCATCTAACCAATTCATTACAGATGATGAACCTCTAATAACTGCATAAATTGATTTAGTAGATGGTAAAACTCCTGTATAACCTTGTAAATCAGTTTTTGAATCATATAATGTATCTTTATAAATAAATCCAGTAGCAGGTCCTGCTAATGTCATTGATGGATATTTTTCCTTACCACAATAAGCAGCACCACTTAACCAAACACATGTAGTTAATTGGTTAGAATCATAATTAGTTAATTGGGTTGAATTATAATTAGTTTCATTTTGTTGAGCAGTTATAAAATAACTACAAACATATAATATTGTAAATAAAAACATTTAATTATATTATCTATTATAAGTTATAATTTATATTTATATATATTTATATTTATTTATATTATCTATTATAATATATATATATAATGTTTGAATCAAAAAATATAATTATAATGATTTCAATATGTTTAATCATATCACATATTGTTCAATTAATATATCAATATAAATCACCAAAATCAGAAGATGAAACCAAATTAGCTACATCATCATATATTTCTATACCATTATTTATAACAGTAATTACATTTATTATTCAATTAGCATTATTATGGATTGGTGTAAAACTAAATTGTGATAAATCAGAATAAATAATTTAAAATATTATAATTATAATTATAATTGATTTATTATAATTAAAATATAATTTATATATAATTAAAATATATATATATATATATATATAATAAATGATCAATCTAGGTTATATTATTGCATTTTGTGCATTTATATTAATAATTGTACAAGCAGTTCAATTAGTATACATACCAGGGTCTGCTGCTAATCCAAATGCATCTAAATATAAAGATATTACATCATCAGATATTGGTGTTTCTGTTGGTATGGGTGCATGTACACTTTTTATATTATTATTTATTATTATTCCTCTTGGTTTAAAAGCTTAAATAACCGTCAAATAAGCGTTAAATGATCGTTAAATGATCGTTAAATGATCGTTAAATAATAAAAAAAATATTATGTAATTATATGATTAATAATAATACATTATATAATTACACACATGATAATAGTACATTATCATTATTTATTTTAATATGTTATAGTATACCATGTTTTTTACGAGATAAAAAAAATATAAATAAATCAGTAAATATTGTTTCACTAAATTCTAGTTTTTTTACATCATTAGTATCATTATTATATGTATTAACAGGAAATCAAAATTATTTACCATTTATATCTAATATATTTATAATTGGTTTGTTTACAGATTTTATTTATACATTGTTATATTATCCAAATCATGTTGACCCATTATTAATAATGTTACATCATCCATTTTATATATTTTTATCATTTTATATTTTAAGTATAAATAAGTTAAATTTTTTTGCATTTTTTATGCTACAAGAAATACCAACAGTAATTTTAAATATTAAAAGATATTATAATATTAAAAATATAAATATTGATTACTTATTTGGATTTTTATTTTTATTATTTAGAATTATCTATCATTTATATATTTCTTATTCTTTTAGAAATGTAATAATTGAAAGTAAAATTTTAATATTTACAATAAGTATGTCCTTTTTGCTTCATTGTTGGTGGTTTTATGGTTGGTTAAAAAAATTTATTTTTAAAAATAATAAAAAAACCAAAAAAATAAAAAAATTGAAAAAAAAAATATAACATAATAGTATAATATATTATTATAAATAAACCTCACCTTAACTATTAATACTAAATTAATCAATATCATGAATAATAGATATAAAATCTTACTAAACATTAATAGGTCCAAACATTGGAAAAAAAGACTAATAGCCAATTTTGAACTAAAAATAAACAAAATCAATAAATATAATAATCATATTACAATTGATTATTATATTAAACAACAACTTATTCATCAAACAAAAGTACCTGATGCAGTACCAGATGCAGTACCTGATGCAGTACCTGATGCAGTACCAGATGTAGTACCTGATGCAGTACCTGATGCAGTACCTGATGCAGTACCAGATGCAGTACCAGATGCAGTACCTGATGCAGTACCTGATGCAGTACCTGATGCAGTACCTGATGCAGTACCAGATGCAGTACCTGATGCAGTACTTAAAATGGTTTTACCAGATTTAGACTTGATAAATTCAAATAATTGGATTAAAAATTCTAATATAAATTTTCCAAAAGTATTAAATTATAATATTACGGGTCCAACAAATTCATCAAATTGGTTAATTCCAAATAAATTGTTAGTAGGTGGTTATCCAGACACAGAAGAATTCGTTGATGATATTAAAAATACTGGTGTAAAATATTGGGTTTCACTAAATAACGAATATGGAAAAGTATCAAAAAGTGGGCGATTACATAGAGCATATGCATCTGATTTAGATTCATCACATGAATTTGATAATATTCAGATACCAGATATGGGAATAACGGATGATAACACTATTTTAGACATTTCACAAAAAATAGCTAATAAAATACTTGATGGGAAAATAGTGTATTTACATTGCTCTGGTGGTCATGGTAGAACAGGAACAGTTGCTTGTATAGTTTTATATATACTATATCGATTACCATTAGACCAGATATTTGATTATGTTCAATTTGCACATGACCAAAGAGATGGAAATATATTTGGATATAGGTATTATACAAGCAAAATTACAGATATCGAACTAAAAAATTGTTTTGTTCCCGGTCAAGTTCCAACTCCACAAACATCACAACAACGAGAACAAGTAGCCCGTATAGTTTATCAAATATAATAGTTTTTTTATAAAAAAAATTGAAAAAAAAAATATAAGATGGTATCATATAATAAAATTATAATAAAACCAATAACGTATAACAATAAATCATCAACTTATAACAATATATCATCAACTTATAACAATATATTAAATCAATCATTTAATTTTAAAATGACCAGTTTACTAGAAAGATACACAGATCCTGATTTTTCACCTTTAACATCGGAACAACGTGAACAAGTTGCAAATTTTCGTAGAAGTATTAAACATGCTGGTAAGACGTTACCTGAGGGATGGACATTACGCAGCAGCAGCGATTGGTATATCTTTTCAAGTCTGAAAACATTGCTTTTACGAAAGGATTTCAACCAAGCTGCAATAATATTCCAATCAGTTGCATCTAAATGGATTAATCAAATATTTGATAACAGACGTGAATTACGTACTAACTTAGTAAATGCGCGAAAAGTGTCATCAATTTTCAAGTACATGGCAAAAGAAAAGCCAGAGAAGTATGATCTCATTTCAAGTCGTTTGGTTCAGTTGTTACTTGAAATTGCATCAGCGGGTACATATTCTGAAAATGATATGAAGCTAATCATATCCAAGTTTATAATGCACTTGTTAATACGTCTTGAATGCATCAAGCTCGAGTTTGTAATGCCGAATTATTAATATTATGTGATGTACATTTAACGCATGATAACTCTTTTTATATAGTTTTTTATTTTATTTATAGATATAATTATAGATGTCATCAATATTATAAATTATATATCTTATCAATATTATAAATTATACATGTCATCAATATTATAATCATATATGTTATCGATATTATATTCATTTGTTTTATAATTTGTATATTTATTATCAATTTCTTTATTATATTTAATTAATAATTTTTCAAATATTTCATCATGTATTTTTATTATTTTAATAAAAAAATTACTAGTTTTTATTGATTTTTTTATATTCATTATTTTTAATAAATTTGGTAGTGTTATACCATTTACAATATTATTATTTGGCATATCAATAATATGTTTGCAATCAAAAGTTTTATTATTTATTTCATCTATTTTTATATCATTATTATTACTCATATCTTTACTTAATATTATACTAAAGCCAGCAAAAGAAATAGTATTATTATAAACAGTAATTCGATTAACAGGGTGAATATATATATTAAATGTTACAAATCCATTTTCTATATTAATTAATTTATTATTATTAATGATAAATTCTGCAAAACTATAATTTATAACAGGAACATTAATTGTTGTTGAATTTATGTCTATTTTTGATATATCTTTTTTTAAACTATTAATTTGATTTTTAATATCATCTGAAATATTTATAGTTTTATTATCATTAATTGTATTAACATCTGTAATTTTTTCATATTCTAAATCATCGAGTGAAATTTTTTCATATTCTAAATTATTAATATTTGTGTTTTTTATTTCAGTAGTACTAAATTTTTTTTGTTCTAACTTATTTTTATTTATAAGATTATCAAATTTAGAATTAGTATTATTAATATTATTAATATTATTTTTATTTTTTAATATAGAATAAAATGGTGCATCATCTGGTGCAGCATCTGGTGCAGCATCATGTTCTAAATTATTTTGGTCAAAGTTTACACGACCGCCAACATATTTTTCTTTATATTTTAAATATTTCTCTTTATATTTTAAATATTTTTTTTTATAATCCATAATATATAATAATATGGATAATTTAAATAAACTATTATTTAAATTTAATTTTATTTATAATGATTATAAAATTAATAAAAATAATTACGATTTACAAATAAATATTAGACCTAACGGTGAAAATTATAATGAACTAGAATTTGATGTTAGTGGCCAACCCCAAATAAATGATATTAATAATATATTAACAAATGCAATAACAACACATTTTTTAAAAAATAGAGAAACTATTTTAGAAATTATAAATTTATATTCAATAATATATGAACATTTTATTAATCAATATACTACTGATAATTATATTTATAAAGACAAAATAATTTTTACATTAAAAGGTGGATTATCAATGTTATTATCTGTTAATAGAATTGTTTATGAAATGCCTTTAAAATTAGGTGATATATTTTTAAAATTTTTTGTAAATGATATTATAAAAAAATCAGATATTGATTTTGGTCTTGTTATAAATTATAACGGATTATCAACAGAACAACAAACTACTTTATTTAATGATATGTATAACATGAGTTTTATAATATTACATCTTGTACGTGAACATATTATAACAAATAAATATAAATTTTCAGATTTTGAAAAAAGTGAGTTAAAATATCAACAGTCAATATTAAAAGAAATTAGAGAAAAAATAAATGCTAAATTAGAATTAACTAATAATAATCAATATTGTAAAATTAGTGTTAATAATATTAATGAAGAAGACCCATGTCCAAATGATGTAGAATATTATAATACATTTAGTTATGATAAAGTAGTAGTACATAATCAAATAAATTATAATAATATGCATATTATAAATCCAAAAAAAATAGGATTATTAAACTTTGATAAACAAAATAATTATGTGATATCATCTAATATTGTACAATGGACTGATTCTAGAAATAAAATGATAAAATTTGGTTTGGTTAGAATGAAAGTATTTTTTAATTTATATAATAAATTTGATATTAATAACTGTTGTAATCATTCAAAAAATAGTGGTGAAATAATTGATGTTAGTATTCCTCATCCTGATTATAAAACAAGTTATACAATAGATGATTTTCAAAAATACAAAATAAATGATTTTAATATTACAATGCCAACATTAAATTATCATTATAATGATTTATATTATATGTTATATAAAATTGTTAAATTTCCATGGAACATTAATAAATATCAAGTAAGAATAAACAGATATTTTAGTTTATTAATAATTTTATTGCTAGTTAAAAGTAATAGAGATTCTATTAATAAATTGAGAAATATTATTTTATTTTTAACAAGAACTTTAGATTATTTAAATAATTACAATGATAATTTAACATATGCTAATAACAGATTTTTAGATAGAAACTTAGATGTAGATAAAAATGGCATTCAAATGGATAAGATATTTGTTGATATTTTAAATTTAATAAATGAAACTAAATATAAAATAACAGAAGATGAATATAATAATAATATTGATAACGTGAAAGATAATTTTTCTGCTTTTATTGATTTATTAAAAAAAAATATTAAAAACACAAAAAAATTTATTAGTTTATACAAAAACAATTTATTACACCCTAATACATTATATACTACAAATAATATAACATATAACAGTGGATTAATAGGTGGTAAAAAAATGGTTGGTGGCACTAATAAAACAACAATATTAGATAAATTAATTAATATAACTAGTAATTTTAAAAATATAATTCTTAATCAAGAATCATTTCAAGTATTTTATAAATGTTATGAATATTTAATTCCTTTATTTTTAGATAACACCGCAAAAAATCAAGTATTTATTAATGTAAATGGTCAAGAAATATATAATTCAGCGAGTAATGTATCAGATAATATGCTTAATTATTTTGGTTACCGTAAAAGATTAAATGAAGACAATATAATTCCATATATGTTTTTAAATTTTTTAGTTGAATATCATACTTTTTTAATTTATTATATGGGGATGGATTTTAATACTAAAAGTTTAGTTGTAAATCCAAATTATAAATCAAATATAGTTTGGACTAGTACATCTAGAGACCAAGGAAATATAATTGATAAATATAAGGATGAATTATTAAATAAAAACATGGAAACATTATTAACAGATTTTAATACAGAATTAAATATGATGTATTATAGATTTATTAATACTTTAATAATAAATTTAAGTAATATTAAAATAGAAAGACGAAATTTTATATTAAATATAGAACAAATTAAATTAATTTTGTTTGAATTAAATGATTATAGAATTAATAATAATGATAAATATGATTATTTAAATTATTTATATCACGATTGGAAATTAAGACTAGCAAATTTTATAAGAACAACATATAATACATTAAATTATAATAATATAATGATATCAATAAATTTTGTTATTTATGATACAATTAATAATATTTTATCACAAGATGGTAGAAATATGTTAAATGAAATTTATAATACAAATCATACTGGATTATTTTCATATTTATATTTTTATGAGGATTATGGAAATAGTATTAATAAAAATAGAAGAGTTGGATGTTGTATAAATAGTTCTACTGTTGAAATGTATTTATTATTAAAAATTCATGAAGATAATTCAGACGTTGGGTTTAGTATAGAAGTACCTTATATAAATGTAAATCATTCTTATTGGAAAATTTCACAAAGAGAAATGAAAAGAAATATGGCACATTGGTGTGGAAGTTGGATATCTAATTTTAAAGATGATACAAATACTCTATTTGTAAAAAAATTTAATTTTAGACATGCTTATAATAATATAACTAGATATATGATTTATGATTATTCACTCAATAATTTAAGAAGTAATAATAATAATATTAATAATGCTTTATTAAATTCAAAAAAAAATTTATTAAAATCATTTATATTTCTACCAATTGATATAAAAATTGAGTATTTAAGACAAAATGCTTTAATTATTAATACTGCAAATGCTAATTATAATAATGTAATGAAATATGATTTACTAATTGATTTAGCTAATGAATTAATAAGATTAATTAATTAATTTAATAAATTTATATAAAATATTATTCTTATATTATATATATGTTTAGTAAAGTAATTGGTATATTTATATCTTTTACATTAGTTTCTGCTAATCTAAATAGAGATTTATTATTAAATAGATTTTATACTCAAATATATGATACTGCAACTCAAGTAGTAAATGAAAATAATTGGAATGTAGAAAATAGTAAATCACAAGACTATCCTTATTTTAATTTTTTCCCTCAATATTTAAATTTTAATTTAAAATTAAATGGTTCTATAAGTAATTGGGAAACACCATGTTTTCATAAAAATTTTGGAGTAATTAATCAAGTTGGTTCTAAACTTAATATTGAAATTATTTCAAGTGAACCAAAATATGAAATAAAAAATTGTTTTGATAATTATCATTTTGGTACTTTAAACATTATGAGTAATTATCAAATTACTAGTGCAAATAAACATAATATAATATTAGAAATACCATCTGATGCAACAGATGCTGAAAATTGGGATTTAATAAAAAATGGTGTTAGAGTATTTAGATATTTAACTGATATGAAAACAACATATTCTAATTTATTAACAACACTTAAATTATTTGTTCCAATGTTCACACAAGGTGTTCCTGATTCAGTTGCAAAAGCAAATATTGATTTTTTAGCAAAATATCCTCAATTCAATGTTGTTCCGCGTGATCCTAAACTTAATATTGAAATACCTGAAAAAGAAATTCATAGTGGTGATGCTTTTTTAATAATGAGATTAGATGGTCTTAATCCAATGATTGCATATGGTATGGGTTCAACTACAGGTCATACTACTACTGCATTATGGATTGATAATGAATTATATGTTGTTGAAAGTGATGTTACCTCATCATATTGGCCTACCGATGGTATTCAAAAAACACCTTATAAAAAATGGTTACAACAAGCAAAAGAAGCAGACTATCAAGTTGTTCATTGTCCACTTAATAAAAAAACTAGAAAATTATTTAATGAAACTAAAGCTGTTGAATTTTTTAATTCTGTTCAAGGTACTGAATATGGATATTTAAATTTTTTATTTGGTTGGTTAGATGTTGGTAAATTAAATTTTCCATGTTTACCACCAGATTATTCTTCTAATTGTTTACAATGGGAATTATTTGAATTATTATTTGCATATGTTGATAGAATAGATAATTATGTTGGAGATTTGATGTGGAATGGTGCATTAAATCAAAGACTTGAAACATATGGATTAAGAACAGCTGAATTATATAAAAAAGCTAATGAACAATCATTTAATAGTTCATTAGATGTTTTTAATATTGTTGAAAATGATAATTGGATATATAATACAACAAAATATGGTATTGAAACACAAGGGAAAAGTATGGTATGTTGTGTATTTGTTTGTAATATATGGAAAGCAGCTGGTGTTTTTGGTGAATTAACCAATGATATTAATTGTGCAGAACAAACTAATTGGGATGATTATGCATTAACAATATTTGATCCTTATACACAAATTATTGGTACTTATTCATTATATTTAAATGATTATGCTACAAAAGATATGTATTATCATCAAGCAGAACATTGTCCTACCATTCCACCAAATTATGAAAAACCAATTGATTGTTAATTTAATTTTTGAATTATGATACCAAGTTCAGTAGCCATATTTGGTATTAATTCATCATTTTTATAATCATCTAAATATATTATTTTTTTTATTCCACATGATGCAATTGCTTTAAAACAATTTATACAAGGATAATGAGTTATATAAATTGTAGAATTATTTGTTGATACACCTCTTTTTGCACAATCTGTTATAGCATTAATTTCACTATGTATTGTTGCTTGTTCATGACCATCTCTAATATGTGAAATATGTTGTACACCGCTAAAAAATCCATTGTATCCCATAGAAATAATTCTATTATCATTTATAATTACGCTACCAACGTGTAATCTACAACATGGTGACCTACATGATGCTAATAATGCAATTGACATAAAATATTCATCCCAATTTATTCTTTCATTATTTTGATTATTTTGTTTATTTTGATTAATAATACTTTTAATATTGTTTAACATTAATATATAATAAACTTTTTTATTTATATAATTTAGTATAATAAATGTCAGTATTAAGATTTGATTTTATTTTTTCATATTGGATTTTCACATGGTTTATATTATATTTATGTAATATAACAACATATAATCCAAAATTTGCATTCATAATTGGATTACTAGACAATATAATAATATTATTATTGATGATTAAACATAAAACAAATAGTATAATAATATTTAATTTTATTATAATAAATACTATAATAAAACTATTACCAATTTACTATTTAAGAAATGAATTAATTAATGAAAAAGATATTTATGTATCAGTTATATTATTTTTTATATTTATAATATGGTTACATATAAATAATAAAACATTATTTAATACCATAAAAGTTACATATAATTCTTTAATATATGGTACAAATGAAACACCTTTTATGAATTTACTTAAAAAAATATATTTATTATAAATAAATGGAGCATTTGACAAATAAAGAATTAGAAGAAATGATATCAAATATAGAACATGAAATATATATAATTGATAATAAATCTATATGTATGAGATTAACAAGTTATTTTTATGATTATTCGAAAAAAAAAAATCAATTACTTGAAGAAATTGAAAAATTAGAATTAGAAATTTTATATAATGAAGACCGTCAAAAAAATATTAATTCATCAAAACTACATATTAAAGATCCTTTAAAATATTCACTAAAAAAATTGAATTCATAAACATTAGTAGTAATATCTTTATTATTTTATGGACGAAATAAATAAAGCATATAACGAATATTATGAATATACAAATGATTTTATTAGATCCGCATATAATATAACTCAACAAGACAAAAAAGAAATTCAACAGTTAAATAAAGAAAAAAAAGAGTTAAATAAAGAAATTGATGAACTAAATAAAGATATAGATGATATTAATGATGAAAATGAAAAGTTAAAAAAGGAAATATATGATTTAAAGAATAAAATTCAAGATACAAATAAAAAAAATATATTATTAGTAAAAAAAGAAATTGAATCAACAACCTTAATTTTAAAATTAGATAAAACAATTGCTGATTTAAGAGATGAACTTCGTAAATTAAAAAATACTTGAATAATTAATTTAAACATTAAAATATAATAATAATATGCAAGATGATTCAAAAGTTGATAATATGCAAGATGAATCAAAATTTAATAATATGCAAGATGATTCAAAAGTTAATAATATGCAAGATGATTCAAAAGTTGATAATGAATGTTTTTTTTATAAAACTCGTAGAATATTAAATCAATATTATACAAAAATACCATTAGTATTGCATAATTTTTTTTCATATGATAATGTGTTTACAAAAGAAGAATGTAATGAAATTATTAATTATGGTAATAATTATATAGAAAAATATGAAAGTGAAATTGAAATTAAAATGAAAATGTCTTATTTATTACCAAATAAAAAATATGATTTTATTTATGATAGAATAAGAAAATTAGTAATTGAAACAAATATAAATATTTGGAATTATAATTTATATGATTTTGGTGAACCAATTAAGTTTTTAGAATATGATGAAAAATATAATAGTCATTTGAAAGTTCACAATGACATTGGAAATGTTAGAGGATGGCAATCATTTAGAAAATTAACAATAATTGTTCAATTAACAGATGAAAACACATATGACGGATGTCATTTAATGATACAAAATGGTGATAAACTTGTTACTACTAATAAAAATCAAGGTAGTATAATTATATTTCCATCTTTTATGATGCATCAAGTAACACCAATAACAAAAGGAATAAGAAATTCGTTAGTATTATGGGTATATGGTCCACCATTTTGTTAATATTTATAAAGTCTAAAAAATTGATAATTAAATATATTGAATCTAATAATTTAATTATTATGTCTTTACAAGATAAATTTGTTACCTTTATTAAATATACTATTATTGAACTAGTTACAAATAGTAGTATCAGCATGCGTGATTATTGTTCTGATGATGAAAGACCTCAATCTGCATTATATGACGCATTAAAACATAATAATAATAATTTTGAACTTGCAATTTCTAGTGTTGCTAAAAATTTATCAGAAAATCAAGAAATTATTAATTATTTAAAACTGTTGTTTCCTAGTAAATATCAAGATATTAAAGTAGAAGAAGTAGGTGAATGCGAAGAAGCAGAAGATAAAGATGAATGTGAAGAAGATGAATGTGAAGATGGTGAATGTGAAGATGGTGAATGTGATTATGATATGTATGAAAATAAATCTGATTTTTTCCATATTGTTATTAAATCAGCTGGATTACATCAAGTTTATAATGCTCATGCTGATGATTGTGACAAGTTTCAAGATAAGTTATTTGAAATTATGAAAAAATAAATATTTTTTTAAAAAAAAAAATTGATTAAATAATATATTTATTTATAATATACTTATATTATGAGTAAATCATATCAAGTAGTTAAAGCGGATAATAGTAGTATTACAAACAAGGTATTTATTAATAATACTTTTAGTCATTATATTAAAGTTACTAAAAATAATAATTTTGCTATATTTTTAGTTGATGATAATTCATCTTTAAATAATAATAGTATTGTAATGACACAATTACAAAGAACATATTTTAAAATTGAATTAAATGATACTGTTTCAATTGAAGCTTATAATAAAGAATTAACAGAACATAAAGAAATTACATTTATAATTGAACGTAAAACAAATAAAAATAAAATAGTAATTGATGAAAAAATGTATAATAGTATAAAATTAGATTTAATGCATATTCCTATTATTAAAGGAATGAAATATTATTCTAATAATTTAATTTTTACAAGTGCATTAGAAGATGATTATATAAAAATTATTGATGAAGATACTATTATTAATTTTATAGCAGTGTGTGAAAATGTTATTGTAGAATTTAATAATAACGAAACTAAATCAATTTTTAAATCTGAATTTAATTTTAAAGAATTAGGAATTGGAGGTTTAGATAAACAATTTGAAGTTATTTTTAGAAGAGCGTTCGCATCTAGAGCTATTCCAAATAAAATATGTAAAGATTTAGGTATAAATCATGTAAGAGGTATTTTATTATACGGCGTCCCAGGATGCGGTAAATGCCTTGCAAAAGATACTCCAATAATAATGTATGATGGAACAATAAAATTAGTTCAAGACATTGAAGTTGGTGATATTTTAATGGGTGATGATTCACAACCAAGACATGTACTCAGTTTAGCAAGAGGAAGAGAACAAATGTATGAAATAGAACAAAATTGTGGTGATAATTATCAAATAAATGAATCTCATATATTATCTTTAAAAATGTCATCAATGAAACATGTAGGAAAAAAAAGAAAGTTAATTAAAGCATCATATTTTGACATAAATAAATTTAAATACATTAATAAATATTATAATCCAAATGATTATGGAGGAATAGAAAATACAAAATTAATAGCAAAAGAATATTTAAATTCATTAAATATTAATAGTAAAGTTGATATTGAATTAAAAAAATATTTAGAATTACCAGAATCATATAAACAAAAATTAAAAGGATATAAAGTTGGTGTAGAGTTTACTGAAAAAAAATTACCAATTGATCCATATTTTTTAGGTTTATGGCTTGGTGATGGAACATCAGATAGACCAGAAATTACGACAATTGAACCAGAAATACTTGAATATTTAAAAAACACATTTAGTGATTATAACATTAATCCTAAAAAATTAGATCCAATTAGATATTCAATTGTAACAAAAAATAAAGGCTATGCAAATTCAAATCATGTTTTAAATTTTTTAAAAGATAATAATTTAATAAAAAATAAACATATACCAACTGATTATAAAATAAATTCTAGATATAATAGATTAAAATTATTAGCAGGACTTATTGATACAGATGGTTATTATAGAGCAGGATGTTATTATATAACACAAAAAAGTGATAAATTAACAAATGATATAATATTTTTAGCTAGATCACTTGGATTTAGAGCAACAAATAATAAAGTAAAAAAAAGTTGTTTTTATAATGACGAAAAAAAAGAAGGTATTTACAATTCAATTATTATTAGTGGAAATTATATTAATGAAATTCCATGTTTATTAGAAAGAAAAAAAGCAAATACTACACCAAATAAAGACCAACTTTGTAATGCAATTAAAATAAAAAAATTAGATGTAGATGATTATTATGGATTTGAAATTGATGGAAACAGACGTTTCTTATTGGGTGATTTTACTGTTACACATAATACCTTGATTGCCAGACAAATTGGCAAAATATTAAATTGTGAAGAACCAAAAATTGTTAATGGTCCTAGTTTATTATCTAAATTTCATGGTGAATCAGAAGAAAATGTTCGTAAATTATTTGAAGACGCAATAGCTGACACTTATAATAGTAAATTACATTTAATCATTTGTGACGAATTTGATGCATTGGCTAGAAAAAGAGGTAGTGGAGGAACTAGTGATTTAAATGATAAAATTGTTAATCAATTTTTAACAATGATTGATGGGCCAAAAAGTTTGAATAACATATTATTAATTTGTATGACTAATAGAAAGGATTTATTAGATGATGCAATTATGAGACCTGGTCGTTTAGAAGTTCAGATTGAAGTATCACTACCAGATGAAAAAGGTCGTTTTGATATTTTAACAATTCATACAGATAAAATGTTAAAAAATGGTTATACCTCAAATTTAAACCTTGAAGAAATTGCAAAGTTATCAAT
>JACCEA010845543.1_pt1 | contig 17960 bp, 29 predicted proteins | sample 7449851 | NCBI WGS metagenome assembly JACCEA01 (sample SAMN15323453, study PRJNA562643) | freshwater metagenome | isolation source: river surface water | place: USA:Blue River Watershed | collected 2017-08-18
CCGCTATGAAATCTATCGCTGACCTGGGCCTGCACGCGCAGCCCAAGACAATGCCGGCTGTCTGCGACCATCACGGCGAATTCGAGAGCCGGTGCTTCATCGGATCGATCTGGTCGAAGTGCCCGACCTGCACGGACGAGCGCGCGCAGCGCGAAGCCGCGGAGGAACAGGCGAGGAATCGCGACCATCGCCGCTCTGCGTGGCAGTTGAAGATTGGAAAATCCGGCATTCCTGAGCGTTTTCAATCTCGCACCCTGCAGACGTTTGTGGCCGAGACCGACACGCAGCGTGCGGCACTCGCCTTTGCGCAGCACTACGCCGACACCTTCGACGAGGTGCTCGACACCGGACGCAGCGCTTTGTTTGTCGGGAAGCCTGGCACCGGTAAGACACACCTGGCCGCCGGCATTGGTCTGCAGCTGATGCGTGACCAAAACCGGACGGTGCTTTTCACCACCGTGATGCGCGCCGTGCGTCGCGTCAAAGACAGCTGGACAAAAGGCAGCACCGAATCCGAAAGCCAGGCGATCGCTGCGCTGTCGTTCCCCGACCTGCTGATCCTCGACGAGGTCGGCGTCCAGTTCGGAAGCGACTTCGAAAAAAACATGCTGTTCGACGTGCTCAACGAGCGATACGAGAAGCGCCGGCCGACGATCCTGCTGTCGAACCTGCCGGTGGAGGAAGTCACCGGCTACCTGGGCGAGCGCGTGGTCGACCGCAACCGCGAGGACGGTGGTCGGATTGTGCGCTTTACCTGGGAAAGCCACCGAGTAAAGGCGAGGTCGTGATATGCGAAGCTTGCTCTGCGGCCGCTACCCGCTCGCACTCCGGTCGCTATGTGCTGACGTGCCTGGGCTGCTGTGCGCGGCTTGTGCTGTCGACCCACCCGAGCAAGCCGCACGCAGCGGTGATGCTGGCGGCCATCGAGCGCTTTCCCGATGCTCCGACTCGGCAAGTCATCGTCGCGCGGGTCAAGACGTTGATGGAGGCGCGGCATGACCCGGCGCGTGTTCTTCCTTGCACATGAGCGCGCCAGGGCGAACGCCGCCGATTGCGTCTTGAATGCTCCCGACGGCTATTGCGTCGAAGTCCGGCAGCCCACTCGAACACTTGAGCAGAACGCAAAGCTGTGGGCCATGCTCGGCGACCTTGCGCGCCAGATCGAGTGGCACGGCCAAAAGCTCACCCCGGAAAACTGGAAGGACATGTGCACGGCGGCATTGAAGCGTCAGCAGGTGGTGCCCGGAATCGATGGCGGTTTTGTCGTGCTGGGCACCAGCACCAAGCGCATGACGAAGGGCGAGATGGCGGAGCTGATCGAGTTCATGCACGCCTTCGGCGCAGATCACCAAGTGAGGTGGAGCGATCCGGAGGAAATGACGCTGTGAGGACGAAGAACGCAAAGGCAATCACGCAAGTCGAGCGCGTGCACCTCGCTCGGGTGAAGTCGCTCGCGTGCTCGGTGTGTGATGCGCCGGGGCCGAGCGATGCCCACCACATCAAGCAGGGCCAACACATGACTGCCGTCGCGCTTTGCAAAGACTGCCACCAGAACAGCCTGATGGGAATCCACGGCCAGCGCCGCGCGTGGGCAATTCGAAAGATGGATGAAACCGATGCGCTGGCGGTGACTGTCCGGCGACTGATGGAGGGGAAGTGATGCTCCGAGAAATGATCGAAATGATGCGCAAGCCAAGTGCCGAAGTGCTCGCACAGCGTGAGCTGGACGAGGCCAAGCGTCAGCTTCTGAGCGCGCAGGCCAGCATGGAATACGCAACGGCGCTGGTCCAGTACCACACCACGCGCATTGCAAGGCTGAATCGCTTGCTTTCCTACCAGCGAGGCAAAGCGTGACGAACGACCTGAATCAGATTTTGACCGAGCGAGGCGAACGCTACGGCAAATTTTTCACGCACGCTGCAGCGACCCAAAGCCTGAAAGAAGTTATCCGCGAACACCTGGCGCTGCACGGGAAAACGCTACAGGACGATCAGACAGAGGCGCTGGAAATGATCTGCCACAAGATTGGCCGAATCGTGAACGGCGATCCGAACTATGCAGACAGCTGGCAGGACATCGCCGGCTACGCGCAACTGGTGGCGGATCGCCTGAACGGGATGTGGCGATGAAAAAGTCCGTTTTCACCAGGGTGGCGAGCTTGGCGCGCATTGATCGTATCCGCGAGGCGCTGTTGATGCGCGAGATGACCACCGAAGAAATTGCCGCAGCGGTGCACATCAACACGTCTTATGCACGCGAGTACATCAAACATTTGCGCAGCAGGTTCGACATTCACATCGTCGGCTACCGGGCGGTTAAGCGCACGCACTTGTGGCATCACCCGATATACGCATGGGGGCCGGGCACAGATGCGCCGCCGCCAAAGCGCCAGACGGATGCGCAGCGCGCACGAGAGCGTCGCCGCGACCCGGAAAAGAAACTTGCTGACGCAATGAAGCAGCGCGCCAAGCGAATACAACCGCGACGTGACTGGACAGCGTCGTGGATTCCAATAAGGGAGGCAGCATGATGAAGCCGCCGCCAGACACCCCAGAGCATCACATCAGGATGGCGCGCATCTATCTCCACGAGGCACATGAGACGGTGCACAGAGATTGGTTTTTCACGCTGATGGCCTGGGCAGCCGAACGAAGATTGAGGGCGGCGCAGCTTCGCCGAATTGGGCCAGCGCAGAAGGAGCTTTTTATATGACCTGTGAGGACATCATCCGCATGGCGTGGGAGGCTTCACTGCCGCCATGTTTATCGACGCATCCGAAAGCACTGGCGCGCTTCGCCGCTCTTGTAGCAGCGCAAAAGCATGAGGAATCAATCGGCGACGTCTACGCGCACCGGCTGGCGATCATGCTCGAGTGCGCGCTACTTGACCCCGCCGGCACATGGAACGAAGCACACGCGCTGTTAGACGATTACAGGAAGGCAGTACAGGTGGAACACGAAGCTGCGGGCGAGACGTACGCCAGCGCATTTGGGATGGATTGAAATGATGACTTCCGCTTATTCGCCCAGGCCGGGCAGCAAGGCCGAAATGGCGTGCCAGCTGATGGCAGCCGAAGGACCGCAGAGCCGCGCCAGGCTTGCGTCGCACATGGACACCGCGCAGCACAACATTGAAGGCATTTTGCAATCCGCCGTGACGGCCGGCTATGTGGTGAAGGTCAAAGAAAACGGTTCGGTGCGTTGGGCGCTGGCTGATGGCATCGAGCACCAGAGCGCGCAGTCTGACCAATCCGAGCAATCGCTCGAAATGGTCACGGAGCCGGATGTCTCCCTCATCGATGACGGTGACGCACCTGAGCCGCAGCTTGGCTTTGTGTGCTCGATCTGGAGTGATGGCGAGCTGCAGATCGTGCGCGACGGTGAGGTAATCACGTTATCTGCGCAGCACACTGGCGAACTGCTGACGTACCTGAAGCCGTTTGTTTTAGTCGGTGGCGAAGAATGAGGTGCGAGCACTGTGGCGGTCGCGCCATGCGTGACTGGATCATCTGCAAACGATGCTGGCGAATTTTTTGCGAATGGCGGCAGTCATGAGGGCATTCAAGCACGCCGCGCTGGGACGTCTGAAAACCGGTCAGATGAACCAGACCGAAGAAGCTTACGCCGCCACGTTGCGCCACCAGCTGCTGACCGGCGAAATCGCCTGGTTCAAGTTCGAGGGCGTGAAGCTGCGCCTCGCCGACAACACCTTCTACACCCCTGACTTCGCCGTGATGCTGGCCGGCGGCCAGATGGAAATGCACGAGGTCAAGGGATTCTGGCAGGACGATGCGCGCGCAAAGATCAAGATCGCGGCCGACCTGTACCCGTTCCGTTTTGTCGCTGTCACCAAGCGCACCAAGCGCGCCGGCGGCGGCTGGGCCACCGAGGAATTTTGATGGATGAAGCAGATAAAGCTGACCGCCTGATCCAGTTGCGCGAATCCGATGCGCTTGCCGCCGCGCGCAAAGCCGTCAGTGAAATGCCGAAGGGCGAACCTGGTGAATGTGAGCTGTGCGGCGAGTGGGCCGAGAGGCTAGTGCGCGGCGCCTGCGCGCGCTGCCGTGATCGATACAAGCTGAAGTGAACCAGGAGGCCGGATGCTGGACGATCTGCCAAGCAGCGTGCGCGAAATTGCCGAGGTCATCGGCCGTGATTCGACGATGTATCTGATCGGCCAGCTTCCCAGGTGCTATGCCGGCACGGACGGTCACAAGTCGAACAAGGTGATCATGTATGTGCCAAAGCGCCTGCAGCCTGATCACCGCTTGGTGGAAATCCTTGGCTGGCAGACGGCGCAAAAGCTGGTCCGCGCCTTCGGCGGCGAGATTCTTTACCCGGCCAACTGCGGACACCTAGAGGCGCGGCTGCGAAACCGGCGCATCCTCGAAATGCTCGATGAAGGCATCCCTGCTGTGCTGGTCGCCGAGGAAATGAACGTGACCGTCCGCTACGTTCGACACCTGCGGCAGATGGAAAAACCACCAGAGGAAAACCCACTCGATGACAGCCAAGATCATCGCCGACTCTGATTTCCAACTTAAAGGCGAACAAACGATGGATGGAGATGCAAGCAGCGTTGCTGAGTGGGTGAAGCTGGTCGGCGCGACAGGGATAGGCGGCTTACTGATTGCCTTCTTCACCCGCTTCGCGTTCCGCAAGATGGTCGAGGAAGGCGCAGCGGCGCAGCGAGCAGGCGGCGAGGGCGACATCATCGAGCAGCTTCGCAAGGAGGTCGATCGCATGGGCGCAATCAACGACACCCTTTCCGGCAAGGTCGCCGAGCTGCAGGACCAGATAGTGAAGCTGCGCGGCGAGAACGCGGAGCTTAAAACAGAAATTCAGGCTCTGAACCTGCAGATCAGGACGATGCGCCAACGGCAGGACCTTTGCGGAAATTGCCCGAAACTCGACGAAATCTGACCGTATGAGCGACCAGTTCGAACCGCCGTGGATCAAAGAGGCGCGAGCGCAGATCGGCATTCGCGAGATCAAGGGGCCGCGACACGAGCCGAAGATTCTGGCCTGGTGGCGGGCCATCAAGCGCGGCGGCATCCAAGACGATGAAACGCCGTGGTGCGCGGCATTCGTCGGCGGCTGCCTTGAGGCGGTCGGGATCGTCAGCAGTCGGTTTGAATCGGCGCGATCGTACGAAAAGTGGGGCAGCGCGCTCGCCTCGCCGATTTATGGCTGTGTAGTGGTTTTCGGCCGTGACGGCGGCGGGCATGTCGGCTTCGTGGTCGGCCAGGACAGCGCCAGAAACTTGATGGTCCTGGGTGGCAACCAGGGCGATGCCGTCAACATCAAGGCATTCCAACGCAGCCGAGTCCTTGCCTACCGGTGGCCGCTTGGCGTGCCCGCTTCGGTCGATGCGACGCTTCCTGTACTGGCTTCCGCTGAACTGTCGAGGAACGAAGCATGAGCCTGATTCTTGAATTCTTCCGCAAACACTGGCCAGCACTGGCCGCTTTCTTTGTGATGCTCGCCGTGGTCGGGTGGGCCTACAAGCGTGGGGGCGATGTTGGGCGGCAGGAGCGGACCGCACATTACGAAAGCATCCTCGCCGAGCGAGACAGGAATGCGGCAAAGAAGCTGGCCGACGCACTTGATATGGCCGCGGCCAATGCAAAGGCTGCAATGGCTGCCGAGCGAGCGCACCTGATCCGCCAGAAAAAAACCGAGGCGCGCTTCAAAACCATCACACAAACGGTGACTGAGTATGTGGACAAGACACCTGCCCTGGCTAATTGCGGCCTTGATGCTGACGGGCTGCGCTACTGGAACGCAGCCAATAGTGGCGAAGATATCGCCACGCCCGATCATCCCTGAATCCCTGCTGCTCGAATGCGACGAGCTACCCAAGGCAGAGGACGGCAAGCTATCCACGCTGCTGCAGAACCACGTCGAGGTGGCGAAGCTGTACCACCTATGCGCCCAGCGCCACGCCGATCTGGCTGGCGTACTGCGCGCTCAAGAGAGCGAGGGCGGGCAGTGAGGGGGGCCGGGGTCGAAGGTACTCCCGAGAGGGGGGAGCGGGGCGGGGGCAACGGCTCCGCGTTGAACACAGTGTGAGTGGATTCCGAAAAGCAACTTTATCTTTATGACAAGAATCGTTTCCCGCGCTGCCCTGGCGGACCTGCAGGGCGTTTCACCGCCGACCGTCGATGCGTGGGTGCGGCAAGGTTGTCCCGTGGTGGCGAGGGGCGGGCGCGGCCGGGAATGGAAATTCGACAATTCCGAGGTCACAAGCTGGAGGATTGAGCGCAAGGTCGCAGAAGCGACCGGCGCTGAACGCGCTGACGAGGAAGAGCTTCGCCGCCGAAAGCTGGCAGCTGAAACCGAGCTGGCCGAGCTGGAGCTGGCAAAAGCGCGCGGCGATGTGGTCGGCGTTGCGCAGATCGAGCGAAACCTTTCGGTGATGTTTGCCGAGGTGCGGACCAACGTGCGCAACATTCCAGACCGGGTGGTTTCCAGTCTCATTGGCATGACAGACGAGCGCGAATTCAAGGCTGGTCTGCTTCGGGAAATCGATCTGGTGCTGGAAGCATTATCTGATTCGAATGTGCTGATCGAGTCATCCGAAGATGATGCGGAGGACGATTCCGGTGGGGGCGTTTGACAACGCGGCCGCGCTGGCGCGTGCTTTTCAGTCTGCAAAACAGCACCTTCGACCGCCGCCGAACCTCACGCCGAGCGAGTGGGCCGAGACAAACATCAAAATCCCGGTCGGCAACGCCGTTCCCGGCTTCATCCGCTTCGATAACGCACCCTACCAGCGCGAGCCGCTGGACATGCTGGTCGATCCAGACTGCTACCGCATCACGCTGATGTGGGCTGCTCAGGTCGGCAAAACGCAGCTTGCGCTGTGCGGACAGGGTTATCACATCTCGATGCGGCCCATGTCGCAGATGATGATGCAGCCGAGCCAGTCTGACCTGCAGGTCTGGATGAACTCGAAATTCAATCCGATGGTGGACGCGAACCCGACGATCCGCGACCGGCTGGCCAAGCCGCGCGGGCGCGACGGCGTGAACAACAGCAGCATGAAGTCCTACCCGGGCGGCTTTTTGATGTTCGCTTGGTCCGGCTCGCCCAAGACGATGCGCGGCCGCTCCGCGCCGATCATCATCGCCGACGAGGTGGACGGATACGAGGGCAGCGACGAAGGCCATCCGGTCGCCTTGCTGTGGCAGCGCGCGGCGACCTTCGGGGATCAGCGCAAGCTGGTGGAGATCAGCACGCCGACGATCAAGGGCCAGAGCTACATCGAGAAGGCATTCGAGGCCGGCGACCAGCGCCGGTTTTGGGTGCCATGCCCGCACTGCGGCGAGCACCAGGTGCTCGATTGGGAGCAGGTGACGTGGGACGGCAAGGGGCAGGACGGGGCAGACCAGCACCCGGCGACGGCTCGTTACGCCTGCACGCACTGCGGCGTGCTGTGGGGCGATGGCGAGCGCAAGGCAGCGATCCGTGCCGGCGAGTGGCGTGGCGCGAAGCCGTTCAAAGGGCACGCCAGCTACCACCTGAACGAGCTTTACTCAACCTTCCGCCGGCTGCGCGACATTGTCCAGAGCTACCTGGACAAGATCGCTACCGACGATCTGCAGACCTTCGTCAATGTGTCGCTGGCGCAGACCTGGGAGGAAACCGGCGAGCAGGCCGATCCGGATGGGCTGATGGTGCGCGCGGAATCGTTTGTCGCGCCGGTGCCTGGGGGTGGCCTGGTGCTGACCGCCGGCGTGGACATGCAACAGGATCGCCTCGAGGTCGAGGTGGTCGCATGGGGCCACGGCGAGGAATCGTGGTCGGTCGATTATCACGTCCTGTGGGGCGACCCGCTGCAGGGCGATGTTTGGGACGATCTGGAAGAACTGCTTTCCTCCACCTGGCTGCACGAATCTGGCGCGCAGCTGCCGATCATGGCCGCGTGCGTCGATACCGGTGGCACAGGTGGCAACACGCAGGCAGCCTATGAATGGCTGCGCGGGAAAACCGGCCGGCGCATTTTTGGCGTAAAGGGCGTGTCCGGCTGGGGGCGCCCGATCGTCGCCGCACCGACTCGCAAACGGTCGGGGCAGAGCGCGCGCAAGGTCGATCTGTTCCTGGTGGGCGTGGATGAGGCGAAGCTGACCGTCATGCGCCGGCTGGCTGTCCAGAAGCCCGGCCCAGGCTATTGCCATGTGCCGCGCGACCGTGGGGCGGACTGGTACAGCCAGCTCACGGCCGAAAAGCTGGTGACGCGCTATGTGAAGGGCTTCCCAGTGCGCGAATGGCACCAGACGCGGCCACGAAACGAGGCGCTCGATTGCCGTGTGTATGCGCTCGCGGCATTGAAGATCGCAAACCCGTCATTCAAGCGCGCAGCCGAGCGGCTTGCGATGCCTGACGGCGCTATCGAACCGATGCGCCCGCCGCCGAGGCTAAATAGTCGCGCCAAAGTGAATGCTGTCGAGGAAATACCACCAGAGGAAAGCCGGACATCGGTCGCGGAAACTGTCCAGGTAAAGCGAACGAGCCTCAAGCGTAAGCGTGGGGGCTGGGTTCACAACTGGTGAGAGGCACCGTGAGCGGAATTTTCCCGACAAGCATTTCTGCAGGGCTGACACTGGACCGAACGACAACGCAGACCGCGTATCCCGCGCCAGCGTGGACCCTTTCGGCCGTGTTTCGCGGCCCGTCCCAAATCAACCTGACTGCCGAGCCAGTTGGCGCATCGCACCGCTTCCTGGTTGCGGCCGGCGAGACAGGCGAGTGGTCGCCTGGTGATTACTGGTACAGCGTGCGCGCTACCGATGGCGTGACCGTGGTCGAGGTCGAGGCAGGTCAGACCAAGATCAAGCCTGACCTCGCCAGCATCAATGCTGTGCATGACGGCCGCGACCATGTTCGGCGCGTGCTTGATTCGATCGAAGCTGTGCTCGAGCGGCGCGCGACCCAAGATCAAGAGAAATACAAGATTAACAACCGCGAACTGTGGCGCACGCCGATTTCCGAGCTGCTGGTGCTGCGCGACCGATACCGCTCCGAACTGCGCCGGATGAATGCCGTCGCCAAGGGCGGCCTGTTCGATCAAGCCGTGCGCGTGAGGTTCCGATAAGTGTCCTTTTTCGACTTCCTGAAACGAAAGCCCGCCGAGCGCGGGCAATCCAAGCCCAAGGGCGTGCCGGTGCGTGCCGCGATGCGAATGTTCGAAGGCGCAAAGCAAGATCGGCTGTCCGGCGACTGGCTGACGCATCCCGTTACCGCTGAGTGGCTTATCCGAATGCACCAGCGTGTGCTGGTGGCGCGCGCGCGCGAGCAGACGGTCAACAACGACTATGCAAAGGCCTTTGTCCGCATGTGCCGCCAGAACATCGTCGGCCCGAAGGGCGTGATGCTGCAAGCGCAAAGCCGCGATGAGTCCGGCAAGCTTGACACGCTTGCGAACCAGGCGATCGAGGCGGCGTGGGAGAAGTGGGGCCACCGCGACAGCTGCGACGTGGCCGGCCGTCAGTCCTGGCGGCAGCTACAGGCATCAGCAATCGTTTCAGCGGTGCGCGATGGCGAATTCATGTTCCGCAAAATCTACGGTGCTGATGCTGGCCCATTCGGTTTTGCGCTGCAAGTGCTCGATCCGCAGCGCTGCCATCCGCAATTTGATCAGTACGATCTTCCCGATGGGCGCTTCATTCGCGCCGGCATCGAGTTCAATCAGTACGGCCGCCCGATCGCATACCACTTCACTGTCGCGAAGGAGTCCGACTCCTTCTACAACTACAGCTACGCCGGCCTGCACTACCACCGCATCCCTGCTGAGGAAATCATCCACGGCTTCCTTCCAGAGATGGTCGGCCAGAAGCGCGGCCTTCCGTGGATGGCGACAGGCCTGTTCCGCATGAAGCAGCTGAACGGCTTCGAAAACGCAGCGATCGTCAACGCGCGCATCGGCGCGTCAAAGATGGGCGTTATCCAGTGGAAGGAAGGGCGCGGCCCCGAGTTCGACGATGACGAGCAGCTGAATTTCGAAATGTCGGCCGAGCCAGGTGAATTCCCGGTGCTGCCGGAAGGTGCGGAGCTGCATGAATGGAATCCGCAGTTTCCGTCCGGCGAGTTCGCGACCTTCAACAAGGCGATGCTGCGCGGGATCGCTGCCGGTTTTGGTGTCCTGTACAACAACCTGGCGAACGACCTGGAGGGCGTGAACTTCTCAAGCATCCGCCAGGGCACGCTCGACGAGCGCGAGCACTGGAAGGAAATGCAGGAATGGCTGATCGAATCCCTGATCCAGCCGGTGTTCGAGGCTTGGCTGCCGCGCGCGCTGCTCGGCGGTCACGTCACGGTCAAGGGCCGGCCACTGAAGCCAGAGCGCATCGACCGTTACGCCGTGGTGACTTGGCAGCCGCGCCGCTGGGCATGGATCGATCCGCGCGCGGATGTGGACGCATCGATCGCTGCAAAGAATCAGCTGCTGCTGTCACCGGGTCAGATCATCCGCGAGCAGGGCCGCGATCCTGGCGACGTGTGGCGCGAGATTGCTGCGGATATCGAGGAAATGAAGGCTGCCGGCATTCCGGATGAGTTCATCAAGGCCGCCATCCTCGACAAGAACCTGCAAGCCACGCTGCAGGCTGAGCAAGCAGCGCCCGAGTGACGGAAAAACCACCAGAGGAAACACCCGCCGCGACTTTGCAAACTGGGCACTATGGAAAACCTGATCGCAACCTTACTGCTTGCACGCGAGATCGCACACCGCGAACACCTTCGTGACTTCAGCTATTCGCAGCATGAGGCGCTCGGCAAGTTTTACGCCGAGATTGGCGACATCGCCGACTTGATCGCGGAAACCGCGCAGTGGGAAGCCGACCTCGGTGAAATTCCGATCATGGTGAACACGGTAAGCGGAACGATCATCGACGTGCTGAAAAGCCACGTCGAGTGGATCAAGGCAAACCGCTATCAAGCGGTGCCGCGCGAAGATACCGACATGCACAACCTGATCGACAACGCCGTGACGCTGTACAAGCACACGATTTTCAAACTGCGCCGACTCAAGTGACCTTATGAAGAACACTGAACAGCGCCTGCAGCAGATCAAGAAGGACAGCCGCGCATTCCGCGCAGCCGAAGTCCGAGAGATCAATGCAGACGATCGCACCGTCGAACTCGCGTTCTCATCCGAGACAGAGGTTCAGCGGTGGTGGGGCATGGAGGTGCTGGATCATTCGCCAGGCGCAGTGGTCTTGACTCGCCTGAATGACGGCGCGCCTCTGCTACTGAATCACGACACGGATGACCAGATCGGCGTTATCGAATCGGTTTCCATCGACGCAGACCGCCGGGGGCGGGCTGTCGTTCGCTTCGGGCGAAGCGAGCTTGCCGAGGAAATATTTCGCGATGTCCAGGATGGTATCCGCAAGCACGTTTCGGTGGGCTACATCATCCATGATGCCAAGCTGACCGAAGAGCGCGATGGCGTGGACATTTGGACCATCACTTCATGGGAGCCGTTCGAGATTTCGATCGTCGCCGTCCCTGCTGACATCAGCGTGGGCGTTGGACGCAGCCTCGAAGGCCACAAGATCATCGCTTCTGAACAAAGGACTATCGAAATGCCAACTCAAGAAATGAACGTCGCAGCTCCGGCTGCACCGGCCGCTGACAACGGTCACAAGGCTGCTGAGGCCGAGCGCGCACGCACCCGCTCGATCCTCGAAATGGGCGAGAAGTTCGGCGCAGCCGAGCTGGCGCGAGATGCCGTGAAAGACGGCCTTAATGTCGCCGACTTTCAGCGCTCGCTGCTCGACCATGTGAACGCAAAGGTTCAGCGCCCGCTCACTGAGCAAATGCGCGATGCCGACATTGGCCTGACCGACAAGCAGACGCGCAACTTCTCCTTCCTGAAGGTGATCCGTGCGCTGTCCGACCCGTCAGACCGCCGCGCGCACGAAGCCGCCGCCTTTGAGTTCGAGGCATCGCGCGCAGCTGCCGAAAAGCTCGGCAAGGAGACCGACAAATTCGTCATCCCGACCGATGTGCTGACCCGCGCGCTTAACACCAGCACCAGCGGTAGCGCGTCAGGCGACACAGGCGGCTACGGCATCGCAACCCTGCTGCAGGCTGAGTCGTTCATTGACATCCTGCGCAACCGCACCACGATCATGCAGCTTGGCACCGTTATCGGCGGCCTGGTGAGCAACATCGACATCCCGAAGCAGGTCGCGGCAGCGCAGGGCTACTGGATCGGTGAGGATGCCGATGCGACCGAATCGAACCTCGATCTCGGCCAGATTCACCTGACTCCGAAAACTGTCGCGGCCTTCAGCGAGATCACCCGCAAGCTGATGGTTCAGTCTAGCCTCGATGTAGAAGCACTGGTCCGCGCCGATCTGGCAAAGGCGCTCGCGCTGACGATCGACAAAGCCGGCTACTACGGCACCGGCAGCTCCAGCCAGCCGCTGGGCATTGCCAACCATGTCGGCATCAACGCGGTGAACTTCTCGGCGACCCAGCCGAGCTACGCCGAGCTGGTCGACATGGAAACGCAAATCGCGTTGGACAACGCGGACGTGGCATCGATGGCTTACGTTGGCAACGCGGCCTTCCGTGGCCACGCCAAGACCACGCTCAAGTTCCCGAGCGCTGCTGTCGCGCAGGGCGGCACGATCTGGGAGCAGGGCAACACCGTCAACGGCTATCGCACCGAGATCACGAACCAGATCACCACTGGTGATGTGTTCATGGGCAACTTCTCCGACCTGCTGGTCGCGATGTGGGGCGGCTTGCAGCTGATGGTTGATCCGTACAGCGGCAGCAAGAAAGGCCGTCTGCGCGTGGTTGTGTTCCAGGATGTGGACTTCGCGCTTCGCCGCACGCAGTCCTTCTGCCTGGGCCGCAAGCCGGCCTAATGCGAGGCTGAGTGCCTAACCGGGGCCGCCAATCGGCGGCCCTTTTTTCACGAGGACGCAACGATGACAAAATCCGTTTTTCTCAAAGTGTGTTCGGCCTTCATGGTCAGTGGGCAAATCGCCAAGATCGGCGACATTGTCGAGGTGAGCGAGACCGACGCGAAAGACCTTCTGCATCGCGGCAAAGCGATTCTCGCGACTGCTGCTGATGGTACGGATTCGGAACACAACTCCGATATCCCGGAACAGGAAGGCGCTGACGCGGAACAGCCGGATGGCTACGAGCCGGCCAAGCCGGCGGGCAAAGGTAAGAAGGGCAAGTAATGCCGACACCTGCGTGGGATGACCTAAACACCTTCCTGTCGTTGGACGATTTCGCCGTCGAGGCGACCGTAACCCGGCAGGACGGTGACACCCGCGTGGTGATTGGCATCTTCGACGATCCATACTTGAATGCCCAGCTCGGCGAGTATGAGCTGGACACTTCGCGTCCGCGCTTCACCTGCAGGGAATCGGACGTGATCGGGGTGCTGCGCGGTGACATGGTCGAGATCAACGGCCGCAGCTATGACGTGCTATCGAGCGCGCAGCCTGACGGCACCGGCATGGCTGTTCTGGAGCTGGCCGCGCAGGAGAGCACTTAGCGTGCTGCGATTCGAGATTGATGGCGCGCAGGTCAATGCGCTGATCAACGAGCTTGGCGCTACTGAAAAGCAGGCGAAATTCGCGCTCGGCCGCGCCCTGCAGCGCACCGCCGCGACGCTTCGGCGCATGTCTGAGCGTGGCTTGAAGTCCGAGCTGGACATCAAGAAGGTTGCCTATCTTCGCAAGCGTCTGAAGTCCGTCCGCTTTCGCAGCGGCAGCTTTCAAGGCATGAAGCTTTGGTACGGCTTAAACGACATGCCGGTGTCGGCGCTTCGCGGCGCGGTATCGAAAGAGCGCGACGGCGCGCGCTTCGCCGGCAAGGCTGGCAGCAAATCCTTTAAAGGTGGATTTCTCGCCAAGAGCGCACGCGGCTTTGGACGCACGATCATGATGCGGCAGGGCAAGGCGAGGCTGCCGGTGCTCGAGGCTGAAATGCCGGTGAAGGACCGGATGGATATTTTCGTCGAGGACAACATCTTCGTCCAAGCCGAGGACATCTTCTGGAAGCATTTCGAGCGCGACATGACGGCGCGCGCAAAGTTCGGAGTCGGGGCGACCAAATACCGGAATGAGAAATGAATGCGAACACTACAACAACGCTTGATGCGGTGCACAGCGGCATCGTCGCCGCGATTCAGGAGCAGTTCCCTGCATTGCGCACCGTCGAGGCTTACCGGCTTGATCGCAAGAACCTGCCGACTCCGGCGTGCCTGGTCGAGCTGACCGAGATGGAAGTCGCAGCGGATTCCGATCCCGGCACTGGGCAGCTGGCGGTAATGGCATCCTTCGAGGCGCTGTTCGTGATCGGCTTCCGCCAGGGAACGCAGAACCCGAAGCTAGCAGTGCGCAAGCTGGCAGCTTCGTTCGCCGCGTTCGCGCGCCTGCAGCGATGGGGCTGTCCGATCGGGCCTGCCGAGGTGGTGGGTTGCGTTCAAGACGATTTCGATCCGGAGCTGGACCAGTACGAATGTTGGCGCGTCGAATGGCGGCAGATCATCCACCTGGGCGCGACCGAGTGGGTGGATGGCGGCCAGGTGCCAGGTGAGCCGATGTTCAGCTGGTCGCCAAAGATCGGCCTTGGTAACGAAACCGAGTACAAATCGATCCTCGAAGTGCAAGGGCAGCCGATGCCATGAACGACCATTGGGCGCAGTCTGAAACCGAGCGCATCGTCGCCAACCTGATCCGGATCGGCATCATCGCCGAGCTGGACGAGGGAAATGCGCGCGTGACCGTCCATGTCGGCGGCCTGACCACCGACTGGCTGCCTTGGCTGACGCAGCGTGCCAGCCAGGATCGCACCTGGTGGGCACCAGAGCCTGGCGAACAGGTGCTTGTGCTGTCGCCCTATGGTGATCCGGCGCAGGCAGTCGTTTTACCGGCGATCTACCAGGAAGCCAGCCCAGCTCCGGCCAATCTGCGCACGACGAGTCGAACCGAGTTCCAGGACGGGGCATTCATTGAGTACGACCGGGCCGGAAGTCATTATCGGGTCGATGTGCCCAGCAAAGGATCAATCAGTCTGCGCATCGGCGACACCACCCTGCTGCTGGAAAGCGACAAGACCACGCTCGCCACGCCGCATCTGGTGGTCGATAGTCCGATGGCGAGCTTCAGCGGAAACGTGGTTGCGGCCGGCGACGTGACCGCTGGCAGTGTCAGCTTGCAAGGCCACATACATCGTGATCCGCAGGGCGGCTCCACCAGCGTGCCGAACGGCTAAGGGAAAAACCACCAGAGGAAACACGCTTGCCTGCTGCCCACAATGGCCAGCATGGACGGCATGAGCGCAACCAGCGGGGCGGCGTTGAGTGACATTGATCACCTGCGCCAATCAATCACGGACATCCTGACCACGCCGGTCGGCAGCCGTGTGATGCGCCGCGACTATGGCAGCCGGCTGTATCAGCTTGTTGATGCGCCGATGAACCGCTCGACTCTGATGGACATTTACGCCGCCACGGCCGAAGCAATCGCGCGCTGGGAGCCTCGCTTCCGCGTGCGGCGCGTCCTGGCTTCCAGCGCTGCACCCGGGTCCGTAACGCTCGACATCCAGGGCGAATACCTGCCCGATGGTCGCTCAATAACGATTGATGGGATTACCGTCTGATGGCCAGCACGATCATCGATATGTCCACGCTTCCCGCGCCGGCCGTGGTGGAATCGCTCGACTTTGAGAGTATTTACGCCGCAGCACTCACCGACTTCAAAGCCCGGATGCCTGAATGGACAGCCGAGCTGGAATCTGATCCGGTGCTGAAGCTGCTCGAGGTGTTCGCGTACCGAGAAATGCTGATCCGCGCGCGCGTCAATGAAGCTGCGCGGTCTGTGATGCTGGCTTATGCAACAGGTGCGGACCTCGATCAGATCGCAGCGCTGTTCAACGTGTCGCGCCTAGCCGGCGAAAGTGATGCGCGTCTGCGTCTGCGCGCGCAGCAAGGCTTTTCCGCGCTCGGCGCGGCGGGTCCGGAGCAGGCCTACCGCGCGCACGCGATGGGCGTATCGAACGCCATCGTCGATGTGAGTGTCACCTCGGGTGCGCCGGGGCGCGTCGATGTCTGCGTGCTTGGGTATGAAATCGACGCAGCCGATTCGGTGACTGACAGAGAAGCCGAGGCTGGCGCGATCCTGTTTCCGAGCGTCGCCATCGGGACTGGTGAGGCAGTCATCGTTGCGCGAAACAACTCAGCTTTGCTCAATGCCGTGATCGCGGCGCTGTCTGCTGAGACCGTTCGTCCGTTGACTGATCATGTGGTCGTGTTCGCTCCGACCGTCAAGCCGACCGAAATCGTGGCGCGTTTGAGCGTCTATCGCGGTCCCGATGCCAGCACGGTGCTGGCACAAGCGCAGTCCGCTTTGTCGGCCTATCTCAGCAGCATCCGCGTGCTTGGCTATGACATGACGCGCGCCGGCATCATTGGCGCACTGGCCGTGCCAGGCGTGCAGAACGTGGAGCTAGACAGTCCGGCTCTGGACGTGGTTTGCGCCAGCAATGAGGTGGCGATTGCGCCCAGCGCTGCCGTCACGATCGAGAGGATCACGCAATGACGGTCGCTTCGCTACTGCCGCGCAACGCGACAGCGCTGGAGCGTGCAGTCGAGCAGGTATCTGCGCCCACTGACAGCGCAGACACCATTCGTCCGGCATACCGGCCGGCAGAGATTTCTGCCGCCACATTGCCCTGGCTGGCGTGGGCATTCGATGTGCCGCTGTGGCCGGCCGATCTGGCCGAGCGTCGCGGCATTGTCGCCGATTCGTGGCAATTGCATCGCCTGCGCGGCACGCTCGGAGGCCTGCGCGCGGTGGCGCGGTACACCGGAGCCGAGATCACTCGCGCGAGCACGCCGCCGGCCAAGTGCTTTGCTTCGCCGGCCTTGTCGCTGGTAGATCGGAATGCCTTCGTGCAGCGTTATCCGCAGCTGCGCATCTACCGCTACCGCACGCACGGCCATCGCGTTGGCATCCATGCAGGCGAGTGCCTGGGTCTGAATTTCCCGGCGCAGTCCGATGCGCTGAATCGCTTTCTGCCGCGCGCGTACCTGTGGCGCGACGGTGTTGAAACCGAGCTGGCGATCAGCGAAAGCGTGGCATCTGGTACTGAAGTACGAGTGCCAGGAACTGCTGGACGGCTTTCATTTGCCGGCGGCTTCCCTCGCTACCTGACCGTGACGGAAGCATCGCAGCGCTTCTATCGCGTGGCGCTGCAGCAGACATACCGCGATGCAGACGAAACGCTGCGGCGCGTGACCGTTGGGCCGGGATTAGAAACCATTTCCGTGCGTCCGGATGTGATTGCGCAGACGGGCCACGGGATCGGCGTGTTCGCCGGTCAATATGTCGCGCGCTGCCTGGTGTCGAGCAGCGCAGGCGATCGCCTTTATCAGCGGTTGTACCTATTCGACCGCGATGTCGAGGTGATCCGCCGAACCGCCACACTGCACCTGAACACTGGCCGGCTTGGGATGCCAGCGCACCACGCTGAATTGTCGGTCCGCGTTGCCAGCAGCCGGCCGCGTCAGGGAGTGGGACGTTACGTCCGCGGCTATCTGGTCGCCACTGCGAATCGTGCACTCGACGAAACACTCGCAGCGATGCGCAATATGGCTCGCGCATCGGATCGCATCGCCATCAACACCATCATCAAACGTCCGGCGACTGCCGGCGAGTCAGTCTTTGCCGGGGCAGTCATTGCCGGCGATTGGATCAACTAAGGAGCTTCCTAAATGGAAAAAAAAGTGCAATTCCGCGACCGGCAGGAACTTCAATCCGCCGACCTGAACGCCATCCAAGCCTATGCCGCTGATAGCCTGCAGCATCTGACGCAGGACGCGGTAAGCGCAGGTCTCGCATACACGGGCGGTCTCGTTGCGGCCGCGAGCGCGACCGAAATCACCGTCGCGCCGCTGCGCTTCTACAACGATGGGAAGTGCTA
>JACCEA010612594.1_pt1 | contig 17959 bp, 16 predicted proteins | sample 7449851 | NCBI WGS metagenome assembly JACCEA01 (sample SAMN15323453, study PRJNA562643) | freshwater metagenome | isolation source: river surface water | place: USA:Blue River Watershed | collected 2017-08-18
AAATAGTTATAGCAATAGTCAAATGAAGTATATCTGTCAGTTGCAGCAGCTTTTCTTTTAAATTCGTCAATATGTATTTCTAAATTCTCAATTTTCACGGTGTCGGTTTTTTGAATGACGCACAACGATCCCGGGCTTTGCGTTCGGGCGGGCAATGGAAGCACAAAGATAAATAACCTCCACAAAGCTCCCGTAAAAAAACACCGCCCTCTTACACCAACTCAACCCCGCCTGACGCAAAACCCTTGTTGGCTGCAGGCGTTTTGTCGTCTTACGTGCGTTTTGAAACTCCTCGTTTTTTATCCGTTGTTTTATCATTGTTTCGTCGTTACTTGTCTCGCTCTAAATAAAAAATCGTTGGTCGTTACTCGTCTGCCGTGTCGCTGTTACGACTTGTGCTGTCTAGCGTTCCGAACGTTTGTCAAGCCGTCGTAACCGCAAAAAAAGTCGTCTTGTTGTTACAAAAAAACGAAACCATCTCGTTGCGTGTCGTGTCTCTCGCGTTTGTCTACAAGGTCTCAACGTGTCTAAACACAAAAACGTTCACGTAGAAAAAACGCACGCATCGTGTCCACCTCTCAATTTTCTTACGCGATACTGAAACGCTTTTACGCTTTTTGACGTTTCGTCGGAAAACGCTTGCAGCCAACGGTTCGGGTATTGGCGAAGGTGGGGCATTAAACCACTAAAGTTAATAAAAAGTACAAAAGATGAATATAGATACAAAAGTTTATAGAAAGCACGAAAGCCCCACTTTTGGCAATACCTTGTTAGGTGCAGTGCCTTTGGTGTCGGAAGTGTATTTAATGGATAACATCGAATTGATGAAACATTACCCTGATAAATACTTCGATTTAGCTGTGGTTGACCCACCGTATGGAATAAATATCAATATGAATATGGGTCGTAAAAAAGGTCAGAAAAAAGCACACAACGATAAAAGCTGGGATATGTCAGTTCCTGAAATGTTATACTTTATGGAATTGTTTAGGGTATCGCAAAATCAAATTATTTGGGGCGGCAATTACTTTGATTTACCATTAACTAAAAGCTGGATATTTTGGGATAAAGAAGTCCCTGATGGTGTTTCATTTGCAGATGGTGAGCTTGCTTGGACTTCATTTGATAAAACACTCGTTAAAGCTAAAATTCCTTATAGCGGTTTTCGTGGTTCTGAAGGCAAAATACACCCAACTCAAAAACCTGTTGCTTTATATGATTGGATTTTCAATAAATACGCTACTGAAGGTATGAAAGTATTAGACACTCACTTGGGTAGTGGTTCAAGTCGTATAAGCGCAAATAAAAACAAATTACACTTTGTTGGTTGTGAAATTGATGAGGAATACTTTAACAAACAAAACAAAAGATATGAGGAATTTGTCAGTCAGGCTCGTTTATGGTAGGCGGTCTGCTGGCATTGCACCTAACGATCCCGGGCTTTGCGTTCGGGCGGGATAAAACGCACAAATGCTCGGCTAAAGTACAAAAGTGTTTTAAATGCACAAAGGTTGAATTTTGCACTTCTGCCCGCCTGACGCAAAACCCTTGTTAGCGGTTCGGGCTTCTTAATTGTCGTTATTTTTAAAGTCTTCCGTCATTTAATTTTTGTTGTAACCAAATTGTCCCCTAGTTAATAATACTTCTTTCCAATAGGATTCACGATTTATTATCACGTTGTCGTCAATTCTCATTGAACGATATTCTAATAAACTGAATCTAAAATTTTGTCTTGCATAGTCAAAACCATTTTCTGATATTATTTTGGTCAATTCGTCATTAAAGCCGTGTCCTGTCCCAACGTAAACTGCCCATCTTGACCAAATGCCAAAGTCTCCGTATGCAGAACCAACATACTTTTTTCCGTTTGATTTGTCAGCAATTACATAAACACCTTTCACATTCTCCAAAGCACCTTTCCAGTCGTTTTTTTGATATTTGAAAACTGTCTCTAATTCTGGGAAATCAATGTTTATGTTTTCGTATCCGGGAAAATTAATTCCGTCAAATGGTTTTTTAAGAATTTCAGATACAACAAAGTCCTTGTAATAGCCTTCAAGTAAAAATGCTCGTCCCCGCATACCTTGATAGCGATAAAAGTCAATGACAAGTCGTCCGATTAACTCTTTGTGCAAGTCAACCAATTCAAGTTCATAACCAACCTCGGTGTCCGCCCAGTCATCAAGTCTGTTTACAACCTTAAAAATGCCGCCAAACAGCCATTTGTTGGGTTCGTGATAAAATTGAATCAAACTGAAAATATATTGTCTGTTAAAGTCGTTTTTATTTCCACGCCATTCATTCCAGCCAACCCACCTGTCCCAACCTTGTAAATAAACATTCAATGGTTGTTCGTGTCCATTGTAACAAGCGAGGTGCAACTTGTAATGTCGCAAGTCGCTGTCGTTAAGTTTTAAAATATTTTCTGCCTTAATTGTCATTAGATATTGTCTTGTAGGATTGTCGTCAAAGCCTGACCGCTAACGGTTTGGGTATTGCCGAAGTGGCGGATTATTAGCACAAATGTTCAATATAATTACTGCTGTTGAATTTAGCACAAAAGTTTCATAGTAGCACTTCTGCCGCCATTTTGGCAATACCGTGTTATAGCCAGTGGTTCTTGTCGTCTGTCCTTGTAAACCATTGTCAATACTACGTTTCTCTGTCTTTGTCGTGTCAGGTTGTGCGGTTGCGTATTTTTTATTTTTGAAGGGAAGGATTTTTTTATTCAATTTTTGTCAGCGTTGGAAAGGTGGAAACTCTTTTGTAAGCTATGGTATGTACTTGGACTTGTGCGGCTTGCAAATGTGTTTCCACCTATGATTGGCTTACATATAAATCACTTTTACTTTAATTTCTTTGTCTTGAAACAAATCAAAACTTGCTTTTTTAAAATTTGGGCGGTTGGTTAAACCGATTGAAGAATAGTTTGAAAATCCAATTCCTTCTTTGGGTAAAATTAAGCCTTTATCAATTTTGCCATTTTTGTTTTCATCGTGCAAAATGTTTATAGCGTATTTTCCTTTCGGTAGATTTTTAATAGTAATCTCGGCATTTCCGCTCTCAATATTTGTAGTCTGAATTTTGTAATAGTTTTTGTACTGTTCATCGGGAATTGAGCCGTCTTTGTTATATAGTGCTACTTGTAAAACACCTTTTGAATTTCGCAAGTTTTCTACGACAATCGTCAAACTGTATTCTTCTTTTGTTTTCGAAAATGATGAAAGAAACAAGATTGAAAATACGGAAAACAGGATAAGTATTTGTTTCATTTTAAATTGATTTTTTATTACTGAATTTCTCCTTCACTCTATCTACTCCGTAATACACCATCGGCACTAAGAATATCGTCAATACCAATGAAGAAAGTAAGCCTCCGATAATTACCCACGCCAATCCGTTTTTCCATTCGGCTGATGTTCCAGTGGCTAATGCTATCGGCAACATTCCGATTGCCATTGATAAAGTGGTCATTAAAATGGGTCGCATTCTGCCTTTACTTGCTTCGATGATGGCTTGGCGATAAGGCTTTCCTTCGGCTTTTAATTGATTGGTAAAATCAACAATTAAAATCGAGTTTTTGGTTACTAATCCCATTAACATAATCAAACCTAATAACGCAAATAAACTTAAATGACTTAACGATAAATTCAAGGCTAAAAACGCACCGATAGCCGCAACCGGAATAGCAAATAAGGCTACAAATGGATAGATATAGCTATCATACAACGCTACCATAATGAGATAAATCAGAATAAATGATATTATAAGAACAGAACCCAACGCTCCGAAACTGTCGTTTTGCCTTTTAATATCGCTACCCCAAGTCATTTCAATTCCATTCGGGAGCGGATTGTTTTTAATATATGCTACAACATCATCGGCAACCGTACCTGATGGACGACCCAAAGCATCGGCAGTGAGTGTAACGGCTGGTTGTCGGTCTTTTCGTTCTAATAATGAGGGCGAATTATCTCTTTCAATATTGGCGAATTGCGAAACTTCAACCGGTACACCCATTGGATTGACAATATTCAAATTATTTATATCATCATAATTTTGACGGCTGAATTTATCTAACCAAATTCGTACAGGATATTCTGTTCCATTTTCAGTTAGACTTGCATCATCATTCCCCGAAAATGCAGTTCGCAAATTCATTCCCACATAAGCGGTATTTAAACCTAAGCGTTGCATTTTATCCCTGTCGGGTATTATTTTTAACTCCGGACTTCCTGCTTCAACCGATAAGCGAACATTATCTGCACCGGGGATTTTTTCAATTACTGATTTTAAATTTTGTGCCGTTTGCATTACCTGATTTAGCTCTGAACCACTCAATGTAATTTCAATGGGTGCTGTTTTTGGAATTAAACCCAAACCACTTATCGAATAATTAATACCTGAGAATTTTTCTTGTAAATCCCTACGCAAATCAGTCATAAACTTTTCGGTGGAAAGATGATTGATTTCTTTTTTAGGTTTTAATTGAATAGTAAATTCAGATTTATTTACAGAACCAACTCCCAAACTCCCAATCCCTGTGCTCGGTCCGCCAACATTACTGAACAAAGTGGCTACTTCGGGTTGTTGTAATATGTAGGTTTCTATTTTTTCTGAAATCAAATTGTTTTGCTGAATGGAAGTATTTTTATCAAATTCTAATCCTAAACGAAACTTCCCTTGGTCACCTGTTGCAATGAGTTCTTTACCGATAATTCCCTGCTTCATCATTACGGCAGTTCCAATAAAAAGAAAAATCACGAAGCCTGTAAAAATGAGTTTATGTTTTAAAACCCAATCTAATTTACCGCCATACCAAGCAATAAATTTATCCAACTGATGTTCAAACCAAAGTAAAAAACGGTTGAAAAAGTTGGTAGGTTGTAGGTTTTCTTTCTCTCCAATTCGGGAAGCCAGCCAAGGTGTAAGTGTAAACCCAACTAATAAACTCGTCAATACCGTTACAATAATTACTACCGAAAATTGTTTGAGCATATCGGCAACAAAAACCTGTAGAAATAAGATAGGTACAAAAACAACCACATCAACCAAAGTGATAGACAAAGCAGAATAGCCAATTTCCATTCGTCCGTCCATTGCGGCTTTTCGCTTGTCTTTCCCCATATCTAAATGGCGTTGGATATTTTCTAAAACTACCGTGGCATCGTCCACCAAAACACCGATAACTAAAGACATTGCAAGAAGCGTCATCAAATTAAGCGTGTAACCCAATAACCACATTGTTCCAAAAGCAGTGATGAGCGAAGTAGGAATGGCAACAGCCACAATCAAAGAATTTCGGTAGCTTCTTAAAAACAAAAGCATTACGATAGAAACCAAAATAACAGCAAGAATTAAATCGAATACCACCGAATTTACGGCAGCAATGGTATTGTCCGTACTGTCGTCTGTAACTACAAATTTTACATTCTTAGAAGCATTGCTTTTTTCAATGGTTTGAAATTGTGCTTTGATTAATTTGGAAACATCAACAGCATTACCATCGCTTTGTTTTTTGATTAAAAGCCCGATGCCATTTTTACCGTTATATCTACTAATAGAACTTGTTTCTTTAATGCCGTCCACAACATTTGCAATGTCTTTTACATAAACAGGACTACCTGGCATTGGCATTGCGACTTGCACATTTTGAATACTACTAAGGTCATTGAATTTCCCCACTAACCGCACCGAACTGTTTTCTTGGTCGGTTTGAACTTTTCCGGCAGGTAAATCAATTCCCGAACGGTTAATGGCTTCTACAACCTGATACAAAGAAATCTTATAAAGTTTCAATTTATCTTTGTCCACCTTTACTTGAATTTCCCGTTCTTCTCCACCAAGGATGGTAATTTCTGCTACTCCTTTTAGTTTCTGAATTTGAGGAAGATAATCATCCTTCATTTTTTGATAAAATTCAGTCGGATTTAAATCGCTTGTAGCACTTACTGACATTATCGGTAAATCGTTTGGCGAAACCTTGCTCATTACCGGATTTTGAATATCTTTTGGTAAATCCTTTTTGATATTGTCAATGTAGCGTTGAGCATCCTGCATTGTTTTGTCCAAATCTGTCCCATATTTTAGATTGGCAATAATGATTGAAGCATTGGGCAATGATTTCGTTACCAGATAATCTACACCCTCTAAATTGGAAAGTGCATCTTCAATTTTTCGGGAAACAGAAGTTTCTACTTCATTGGGTTCTGCTCCGGGATAAACTGTTTTAATTACCACAACAGGCTGGTTAAAATCGGGCATTAATTCGTAACTCAAATTTTTGTAGCCGATAATTCCCAACAGGGTAAACACGCTGAAAAGAACAATTATCAGCGAAGGGCGTTTGATTGATATTTCTGTAATGTTCATAGCACGCTGATTTTATTTAGTAATGATATTTGCTCCGTCAAAAAGATTGATAAATCCGTTCGTAACGATGATATCGTTTTCATTCAAGCCACTTGAAACAAGCGTTTTGTTCCCAATAGTTTTTGAAGTTGTAATAGCTTGCAATACGGCTTTTCCGTTTTTTATGACATATACTTTTGCTATCCCGTTTTCTTCGGTAATGGCAGATGTTGGAATAAGAATACCTTGAACTTGTTCGCTTTCAGAAAGATTAACTTTGCCAAACATTCCCGATTTGATACTTAGATTTTTGGTGTTTGCGACTTGAAATTGAATTGGAAAGCTATTTCCCATATTGGCTTTGCTTCCTATCATTGATATTTTGCCCGAAAGGGAAATGTCAGGAAAAACATCAGTACTAATTTTGTAGGATTGATTGCTTTGAAATTGAACCAAATCACTTTCGGGAATATTGATGGTAAAGCGTAAAGTACTTATATCCGTTATTTGCAACAAAGGAACTCCCGGAGCTGCAAAACCGCCTTCTTCATTGAGTTTAGCAGTTACTACACCGTTGAAAGGAGCTTTAACAGAAGTTTTGTTGATTTGCTCTAACAAAGTTGCTCTCTGGACTTTTGCGGTTTTTAAACCCAATTTTGCCTTTTCCAATTGTACGCCTTGAACGGCATCGGCTTCCGTTAAAATGGTGTATCGTTTTACATCATCTTCCAATCCCTCAATTTGGACTTCAACCGTTTGTAGTTGTAGTTTCAATAGTGAATTATCCAACTGAATAAGTGTTTGCCCTTTGGAAACATAGCTTCCCATATCTACCAATACCGCATTGATTTTTCCCTGTATGTCTGCACTTATTTTTGTTTCCTTATTCGGCTCAAAAGTGCCTGTATAGTTACTTGCATCTACAATATTTTGTAATCGGATTGTATCAACACTTACCGAAATTGGCTTTTCTTTATCGTATTGATATACTCTGTTTTCCGTTGTTTTTTTGTTGCTCACTAATTTAAAAATTACCAATCCAACAATGGCAACTCCTGCTATTATCCAAATTATCTTTTTCATTTTCTCTATTTTTAATTTTTAATTGATGTAATTGACCCTGTCAGCTTTTTAAGTTCCAAATCAGCTTTCAGAAAATCAATGACTGCATTCAGGTAATTTTGTTGTGCTTCACGGAGTGCATTGTCTGCTAACAAAACATCTGTAATACTTGCTGTACCTTGTTTTTGTTGTAAAATAGTTTGCTCATAAATAGTTTTGGCTAAAGCAATTTGACTTTCGGTATTTGTGATAGTGGATTGTGCAATCGTTTTCTGTCGAATGGCATTTTCAACTTCCATATCATTCTTTTCCGTAATCAATTTTGATTGCAACTCATTGTTGGTAATCTCCAATTTCTTTTGATTGATTTTTCGCTGGGTAACCGTTCCATTAAAAAGAGGGTAGCTTAGTTGTACACCTGCAAAACCTATCGGATAGAATTTCAGAAAATCGTGAGGCTTTCTGTCATAACCAAAACCTATTGTTCCGTAAGAAGCTATTAAGTTTAACGAAGGCAAAAACCTTGACTGGTTAAGTGTCTTTAAATCACTACGAAGCAGTTGATTTTGTTTTTGAATAATTTTTAAATCCAATACATTTCTGGTGGTATTTTCTAAAAAAACTTCTTGTTGAATTTCAGAAACAACAGAAATAGTCTGCTCCAATGAAATTCCCATATTCAATTTCAGAGCATTCAAAACCTGAATAAGTTTGTTGTTTACATTTTGCCTTTGAGTGTTGAGTTGCTCGGCTTGAAGTTTTACTTTGCTCACATCGCTACCTTTTGCCAAAAGTTGGTCTTTCAAGAGCTGCATATTTTTGAGTAACTTTTCGGTATTCACACTATTGCTATCCAAAAAAGCCAATTGGTTCACGATGATTTGAGCATTATAATACAGCGTAGTAATATCAAATAAAACTTGTTCTTCCGACTTTTGAAATTGCAATTCTGTAAGTTCTTTGGCAATTTGTGTGCTTTGTATCGCTCCGTAAACCTGTGGATTATACAAAGGCATAGCCAATTGTACATTGGCGTTGATGTTATGCGGAACGCCAAATTGCAAATCCCTGAATTGTCCTTCGGGTGCTTGCGGATTGAGTGCATTCATTGGCATTAGCTGTGTAGGCAACTCCATAAAGTATTTGTAATCGGCATTGGCTGTAACTTTCGGAATGAGATTAGCTTGTGCTTCCTTTTTCCTCTGTTCGCTAATGGATATGTTGTTACGATTGATTTGCAAAGTCTTGTTATGAACTTGTGCCGTATCAATACATTGTTTTAAAGTCCAAACCTCCTGAGCTTGGGCTACATTCCAACCTAACAAAACTATCAGGCTAAATATAAGTTTGCGAGTATTCACTAACATAACGAGGTAAATTTTTTTTATTTTTTATACTTACTTTGTTTTAATCTCCTCCAATCATTTTGGAAGTAATTCCTTTTTTGCTTGAAAATTCAGCTAATATAATTCCGGCTAAATGCAGTAGAATGAAAATCGGAAACCAATAAATACCCCATTTATGAACGGCTTCAATTTGCTCGTGGTAAGTAGAGAACAAATCTTTTTCAATACAAATACCTGTAACGGCTGAAATAAAAACAAAAAGATAGAAATAAACATAAATGAAGCCCTGTAAGCGTTCTTTCATTGCTTGTTTACTCTTAAAAGGATTTGGAAAACGAATACCTTTTACAAGCATATAAATAATCCGTGCTAAAAATGCAAAAATCATTACGTGAGCAAAAAGTTCGTGCCATTGCCACATAGGTTCTCTAATTGCCTTTGCAATATCTGTCATTTGTTCTTTTGGAATTACCGATGTTTTACTTTCAATAACAGAAACAATATTGTTTTTATTCATCCAATACATTCTCAAAAAACCTGTAATGAATAAAATGGGCATTGCAATTGCCATTATCCAATGCAATAGCCTGTGAAATAGAGTGAATTTTTGTTTAGAGTTCATTTCTAAAAAAATTAATTAAAATATTGATGATATTCCTGATAAGATTTTTGAAGTTGTAAAACAATTTCATTTGCTTTAGTCGCATCTTTTTCATCTTCCAATGCTTTCACAATTTCTAGATGTGGGTGTAGCCATTTGTGCAATTCATCGTGGCTCTTGCCGTCCATTGTACAGCTTTTTATTAGCTGTTCGTTTTGCTCTTTTAATTGTTGTGCTAATGCTTTATAATCTGCCTGATTATTCTGGATAAAAGAATTTAACAATTCTTCGCCTTTCATTACAAAAGGCTTCATTTCTTCGTTCACCATCCATTTTTCTCCATTGTTGAGTTCAATAGCTTCTGAACTTTCATCGTGTTGATGTTCTGCGTAGCTTTCTGTTTCCTGCTTTTCCGTTCCTTTTTCAGTGGTATTGTTACAACTCCACAAAAACAAAATGCTAATTCCTAAAACAAATACTTTTTTCATATTTCTAATTTTTAATTCGTGATTATTAATTTTTCTCAATCATTTTCAATATTCCATCTAAGACCGTTTTTCCATCCTTAACCAAATTTGATTTATGTCCTGATAATTTCCATTTCAGTACGGTCATTCTCATTCCGCCAATAATTATGGTGGTAAGGGTAGAAGCTCCAATCAATTTATTGTATTGTCCTTTTTCTTGCCCTTTTACAATATTTGCTTTCACATACTCCTGTATCATATCCATAATTTCAGCAACTTTATTACTCAAACTTTCATCAAAATGAAAAATGCTTTCTGCAAAGATGACACTCACAATTGCTGGTTTGTTCGTAAAAGTTTGTAGCTGAGAATTAAAAATCGTTCTTAATTCGTCAGCACTTGTATCCGTGGGTTTAAAAGAAATAGACTGAATACGGATTTTCATTTCCGTTTTGAAATATTCCAATAAGCTCAATAAAATTTCATTTTTACTTTTGAAATGTCTGTACAATGCAGGTTCAGACAATTCTATATCCTCTGCCAATGTTTTAATTGTAAAATTCTGAATACCATATTTTGAAATACGATTGGTAGCCGCTTCCATTATCTCAATTTGCCTGTCTGTAAATTGTTGCATACTTGTCTAATTTGCTTTTATGTTAGTTAGTATTCACTCGCAAAAGTAGAAACTAATTTTAAATTGGGCAAATAAAATTCAAAGAAAGTTTTGATTTACTGTTTACTCAATCCTGTGAGTGGAAAAAAAGTGGCTCTTTTGGTTTTGTGAAGTGTTGGCTTATGTGTCGGACAAAACCAAATGTGCCACTTGAGAGGTGGGAATAAAATTACTCATTTTCTTAATTTTTCTTTCAGCGGTGTTCGTGAATCGCTTCGCTTATTTGAATTAAAAAAAGTGCGTTGGGAAAAATAAAAAATACAGAAGGGTCGGTCCCGAAAGCATTCGGGATTGGCTTGCTCGTTGTATAATTGTCAAAATGGTTTGCTTTCTGTTTATGTTTTGGTCGTCTGTTCAATGTTCGGAGTGTCGTCTTACCATTGGCTATAACGTTTGAGTGCTTTGCGAGGTTTTTCGGAACGGCACAAAACAACGCATCGGATTAAAAATAAAAGATTACAAGTACAAAACAAACATTAATATTAACCTAAAGCCGAAAATCATCGCAAAACACTTGTTAGCAAATCGGCTTTTTATACTCAAAGTTATGCCAATAGATTATAAAAAATATCCGAAAGATTGGAAACAAATTAGAGAACGTATTTTAAAGAGAGCAAAAAACAAGTGCGAATGTTGTGGAATAGAAAATCATATAGTTGTTTCTTCTTATAAAAAAGATGGTAAAACTGTATGGGTTGACCACGATTTAACACAATGGATGCGTTCTAATTGCCCTAAAAGAGTAAAAGTTGTTTTAACTATTGCACATTTAGACCATGACGAAAACAACCATAACGTTGGTGATGATAGATTAAAAGCAATGTGCCAACTATGTCATTTACGATATGATTCGGAAGAAAAAAAACGAAGAAGAAAATTAACGCAAACTACTTCATAAGCTGTTTGCTAACGTCTCGGGGCTTTGCGAGGGAGCGGATTTTTAGCACTAGCTTTGAAACGAAGCACGAATGTTCAAATGTACGAAAAAGTTTCAATCGAAACACTTAACCCGCTCTCTTGCAAAACCCTTGTTAGCAACAGGGCTTTTTATTTTTTTTTGAGGGTAATTTCCCTTTTTTGTTTGCTATATTGATTTTTATTGCTATTTTTGCAAGGGAAAATTCCTTTAATTTTTAAAATATGAATATTGAAAGTTTATTAAATTCGATATTTTCGGACAACGATTACAATATTAAGGATATTTTTGAGCAAAAATTACTTGAATACAATTTAAGTAAAACAAAGGCTTTAAAACTTCTAAATATTGATAAGGATGTTTTTGATGAAATTCTTAATGGTACTGCGAAACAGCCAAACTTAATTCATATTGTTAAGATTGCCGAGTTTTTAGGGTTTGAAGTAAATAGTTTCATAAACATTGTCTTAAAAAATCAAAGCTCTGAAAATATTTCAGCTATTGATAGTGCAAGAAAAGCAACCTTTCTTGTTAAGAATTTCGATGTAAAGGCACTCACAAAACTTGGTTTTTTTGATAGTGATTATACAACAGATGAACTTGTAAATAAAGTTTTAAACTACTTTGGTTATGCTACGATTAACGAGTTTGAGGAGCAATTAGACGAACCTTTATACAGCCGAGTTAAAAAAAGTCATTCAGACAAGATGAAAGATTTTTGGATAAAATCGGCTTATCAAACTTTCAAGGTAATAGACAATCCTAATGAATATAACCGAGAAAGGTTAAAAGATTTAATAGTCAAAATAAAACCTTATAGCCAAGATGTTGGAAATGGGCTTTTGACAGTTTGTCGAGCACTGTATAATATTGGAGTTACGGTTATTTTTCAAAATTATTTAACCACTACACAAGTTCGTGGAGCAACATTTATCATAAAGGATAAACCTTGTATTGTTATAACGGATTTTAATAAAATTTATCCAACTCTTTGGTTTACTTTGTTACACGAACTAAATCACGTTTTATTTGATTTTGAAACTATTGAGAAAAGTAGTTATCATTTGTCAGATGATAACGATTTATTTTTGATAGAAGACCAAGCTAATACTTTTGCACGAAACTTTTTTCTATCAGAAGAAAAATTTCAATACATAAAAAAATATATCAATAATCCATATTTGGTATCAAAATTTGCAAGTGAAATTGAAGTACACCCATCAATTGTATATTCTTTCTTTACTTGGTATCAAAAAGAACTTTATAACAAAAATTATCACGCTGCTTTTAAACAATTTTATCCCGATTACAGTAACGCAGTTGCAAAATTAAATCCAATAACTTGGAATGAAGTGAGTATTAAAGAAGCAAGCGAAAAAATTAAATCAGTTTTAGAACTCAATTAAATTTGAATTATTATGGCAAAAAAAGACATAAAAAAACACGAAGGGCTTTCGCAAGCCGATTTGGAAAGGTTAGAACTTTTGCAAAAAGCTAATGAAAAAACAGGAAAGCAATTGACTATCAATTCAGAAACAGGAAATCTTGAAGAATTTGATGAGTTAAGACAACTTGTAGGCAAGGAATTTGAAAATCCTGAAGAAAAATATCAGTTGTATTATAATGGAATTAGAAAATTGTTGATGGATTTTCTTCCTAAAGGAAAGGATTATAAACAGTTGCGTGATATTATTTATGACGAAAAAAATGTTTTTCTCAATTTAGGAAGAAAGAAATCAGATAATAACGGAGTTCGGAAATCAGACGGAAGAATGACTTACCAACCTGTGATGAACGAAATTTTGGAAGTTATTATTAAATGGATAGGAGAGTCGCAAAATCCGTTTGATATATACAGAGATTTTTATGAGTTGAATGAAAAACACGGATATGGACACGAGCAATATGATGATAGTACAAAAAGTGTTGCTAAAGCAATGTTGTCATTAAGTAATAAGTAAAATAAACGCTTTCGACCGAAAGCGTTTATTTCCCACTTTTTCGTCTATTATCATCTTTACACAACATTTGGCAATTGTCAGCCGAAGTTTTTCCTCCTAAATGCCAAGGCGTGATATGGTCGCCCTCCATTTCGTTAATTTCGTAATGTTCGGTGCAAACTGGGCAAATTCCTTTTTGTCGTTCGTAGGCTTCACGTTTTTGATTATCGCTAAATGCCCGAATATTCAAAAATCTTTCTTTGCGTGTCAAAACGTAAGTGTAAATCCCTTTTTTGTTTCCGACATCTTCGTCTTGCATTAGTTGACTAATTTCTTCTTCGAGTTTTTTGTGGTCGAAACTTTGTTTATGAAACTCATTGTATAAAAATCCCCAATCAATACCTTTCATTTCTCTACGATATTTCGGGAAAGTTGCTTTTATCCAACTAATTACAGATTGAAAATACAACCAAATTTCGTTTGCATTTGGTTGATGTTGTTTTTCAGCCATATATTTTTCGATGTTGTCGTTAGAAATCCATTTGATTGTGGTTTCAAAATAGTCTTGGCGAATTGCCGAACCATTAAGATAATCTCCTCCAATTTCATAAGCTGGACAACCGTTTTTGGAAAAATATCGTTTTGCGTCTGTTACCCAACTACCCGAATAAACTGCGTTTCGCAGTTCTTGTTCGGTTAGTTTTTCTCCTGCAATGTTTATGGTTTTAAACCACTCTAATTTTTCGCTATCTGTTCCCGAACAGAGATAAACCATAAGTTTATAATTCAAAATTTGTTCTTGTTCGTCTTTTTGTAAGTTGTGAAAATAGCGATTGTGGTAAGCAAAATCTCCCTCTACAAATTGCGAAATTGAAATCGTTCTTTGTTGTCCGTCAATTACTTCGAAATCTCCATTTTCACGAACTGCCCAATACATTACGTTTAGAGGGAAATCTTTTGTAATTGTGTCAATTACAGCTTCACGTTGCTTGTCTTTGTAGATAAATTCACGTTGATAGGGTGGACGAATATCTAATTTTCCGTCAAAACCAACAACTCCGTTTTCTTCGTTGTCTTCATAGCCGTTCGTAAGTTCACGAACAGAAATTTCTTTGAGTTCTATGTTCATAGCCGTTTGTTTTTTATAAAAATTCTTGCATATGTGTTTTTACCATTTAATAAAGGACGTGCATCTTTTTCTCCTAAAAATGGAATTCCAACTATACTTTCATTATATCCTGCAGAAGCTGACAGTCCGAAAATTTCAAATTGGTCGGGATTGTATTTATCCAAAAAAGTTATTGGAACTCCCATTATACCTGCATAATCCATAGGGATTTCTTTGGTTTTAGAAACTTCGATAGCATTATAATTGTCGTATTTTGGATATTCTTCTTTGTTATAATTTTTGTATAGAATTAAATCCTCGTGTCGTTTGTTGATTTCAAGATTTGTAAACCAATGAACGCCCGAAACTCTTATCATTCCTTCTTTTCGGTCGGTTGCCGTTGCATAATCTTCGTAATGTTCGTTGATAAAGTGTCCCGCACCACCTTTAAATCCGTAACCTAACCAAAGTTTGTTTTCTTTGATGAGTTTAAAAATTTCTTTGTAAGTGATTGCGTTTTGATGTCCGACAATGACAAATTTTTTATCGTGTTCGATGAGTTGTGCAACGTATTCACGAAACAACGAAAAAGGCGGATTGGTAACGACAATATCGGCTTGCTTTAGCAAGTCGATACTTTCTTTACTGCGAAAATCGCCATCGCCTTTTAAATGTTTTATTCCGATTTCTTCGGGGTCGGGAACAAAATTTCCGTTTTTGTCGCCTGTGTATTCAAGATAAATTGCGCTTTCAGAATCGTTTTTACTGAATAAATCACGCTCTTGATTTTTGTAGCAAGTTGCGATTAGTTTTTTCAGTCCAAGTTTTTCAAAGTTGTAAGAAAAGTAATGAAAGAAATTGCTAACTCGTGGGTCATCGCAATTACAGTAAACAACTTTGTCTTTGAAGTGTTTTTTATAATATTTCAACTCTCTTTCGATGTCTGAAAGTTGCGTATAAAACTCGTCTTTTTTGTTGTTTTTTGCTTGATGTAAATTTTTGTTTTGTGCCGTTTTCGCCATTGTTGCCCGATTTACAGCAACAAAGTCTAACGGACTTGTTAATTTGGGAATGTCGATTTTGGCACTACCGTTCCGTCAGCCTTGTTGCTAACGTTTTGCAGCTTGGCGAAGTGGCGGACTTTGAAGCACTTACTTTCAATTTAGTACTAATGTTCATTTGAAAACCGAATGTTCAATTTAGCACTGAACCCGCCATTTTGCCAAACTGCTGTTGGCGGTTCGTTCTTGTTAATCCCAATTTAAAACATCTCTTATTTCATCACGAATTACAGATTTTGTAGTTCCTTCGGAAGTCATATATGGACTTTCTCCTGAACCCATTCCAAAACCGAAACCGCCTATCATATAAACCAAAATATGTCTATTGTAAGGTTCGTTTATTATCTGCATTATATTTTTAATTTCAGAATCATTTGTTGAAAAGTTAAATTTTTCTTTAATAAAACTAATTAATGTTGAAGGACTTACAGCACCACCATCAGAGTCAAAATCTTCTAATAAGTGCATAAGTAAACAATATGCGATTACTTTACTTTTATTATTGGGATTTAAATAATAAAGCTTTTTCAGTTGGTCAATACCTTTTTCATATTCGCCAATTTTAGTAAAGCATCTGCATAAATTTATTAATGCGTCATCATTTGTTGGCATTATTTTTAGAGCTTGTTGAAATTTTTCAATAGCTAATTCTGTGTTTCCATTTTCATAAGCATCTGCTCCTTGATTATTAAACAAATCCGTTTGCATAGCAATTTGCATTTTCTCTTGCATTGACATTGTACGAAATCTTTCAACAAAATTCTCAAAGCTATCGCTCTTCGAGAAGTTGTCTAATTTAGTTGATTGAGCTTTATTATCTGCTTTTTCATATACTATGTCAATACTTCTGTCGTGCATATGTAAAGTCACTTTATTAACAATATTATTCGATTTATGAAGCGTCAAACCATAGTCAGCGAATGAAGCACCCATTGCATCTGAACCAAATCCACGAAGAATAGTTTTTTCATTATTTTCTTCAATTACTTTCATTCTTTTTTCCGCCATTTGAATATTATCGCCCCAAACTGGATGATTTTCATTCATATTATACATAGTTACGAAGAAAGTCTGATTGTCAGATGTTTTTACTCTTATACCTCTCCAAGCACCTTTATTGTTTGCAGTTGTTGGTCGTCCATTTTCAATTCTTGTGTGGTCGTCCGATAGAAATTTAAAATCTGTCAAATCAATTGATGGTTTTTTGTTGTTCTCGGATTTAAAAAAGTCAAATAGTCCCATTCTATTTTAGTTAATTTTTATTACTTACTCTATTCGGTTTTCAGTTTCCCCGTTGTCATTAGCACGCTCGTCAATAGAATGACCGCCAACGGAAAGCGGATTGGCGATGTGGCGGATTTTTAGCACAAAAGTTTAATAGAATTACTGCCGTTGAACCTTGCACAAATGTTTCATAGAAGCACTTCAGCCGCCATATTGCCAAACCTATGTTGTGCGTTCGTTCATTTTATTTCGTTTCTTTTTTTAATAATATTTCAAGTCCTTCGTCAGCAACATCTACTACGTGAATTTTATTTTCCTCTGTGTAAAATTCTTTGTATTCGTCTAAAAGTTCGTTTAAGTCTATTTTATTTTCTCTAATTGTGTTCAAAATTTCAAGTTTTTTGTCCATTGTCGTTTGATTGTACTCGCTTGAATTTGGGTCAAATAAAGTTCTTAAAGTTCTATGTTTCCATAAACTTCCTTTTCCAAATATTTTGTCTAATTTCTGTTGATAGTGCATATTAATTTAGTCCGTTTGTAAACCCAAACATATCAATAATTTTTGCTTTTGGGTAAGTTATGTTTGTCTTTTCGCCAGTTAAGAAGTCAGTTGTAAAAGTTTCGTTGGCTAGTTTGTCAATTGTCATTTGGTTGTTGTCGTAAAATTCTTTTAGACAATTAAGTGAGTTGTTGTTCACAACTGTAAAACCACATTTGTTTTTAAATATTTCGTTGAAAGTTTTACAGAAATATTGGTCATAAGCAGGTATAAAACCAAAAACTCCTAATAAAATTTTTGTTGTCAATGTCAAATGTGTATTATTTTCAATAATTACATTTTCTTTGGTCTTTTGATAAATTTCAATGATTTTAGAATTGGTATCAATAGAATATTTGTCAACGTCAATAAGCCAAATATCTTTGTCAAGTGTTGAATAAAATTCAATTAATTTTTGAAAGTGTTTTGCACTCTTTTGAAGTAAAAAACTTGAACCTCTTAACATTCCCCAACTTGCTAAATAAAATCCCAAAACCAAACAACTTTTTTCAATGTCTTTGGTTAAGTCATTTGTGTTTCTGAAATAGTTATAGCAATAGTCAAATGAAGTATATCTGTCAGTTGCAGCAGCTTTTCTTTTAAATTCGTCAATATGTATTTCTAAATTCTCAATTTTCACGGTGTCGGTTTTTTGAATGACGCACAACG
>JACCEA010281411.1_pt1 | contig 17956 bp, 17 predicted proteins | sample 7449851 | NCBI WGS metagenome assembly JACCEA01 (sample SAMN15323453, study PRJNA562643) | freshwater metagenome | isolation source: river surface water | place: USA:Blue River Watershed | collected 2017-08-18
TCAGTTGGTTAGAGTGCGCGCCTGATAAGTGCGAGGTCGGTGGTTCAAGTCCACCCAGACCCACCATCAATTTACATCCAAAATTTCTCCAAAAAATTTCCGCAAAAATCCTCTAAATTCCGCGCAAAATTTCGCCAAACAATCTTGCCGGTAAAGAGCCGCCAGTGATCTTATCTGTTGGCTTATTATCGTCGTTTCCAATCCAAACTCCAATTACGTAATCGCTGTCAAAGCCAACAAACCAAGCATCGCGATAGTTTTGGCTAGTTCCGGTTTTTCCGTGAACATCTTCGCCGACATTGGCATTTTTTCCGGTGCCATTTTTTACAACTTCGCGCAGAAGATTTTTGATTTCAGCGACAGATTTCGGCGATGCAATTTGGCCAATTCCAGAAGATTCATACTTATAAAACTCAAAATTATTTCCGTCTTTGATCTCTAAAATTGAGTGCGGAATTGCTGCTTCGCCGTCAGCTGCAATAGTTGCGTAGGCCGAAGTTAATTCGAAAAGTGAGAGCTCGGTTGTTCCGAGTGCGATTGTCGGGTCATTTTTATCAATTTTTGAAACGATTCCGCTTTGGCGCGCAATCTTTGCGATTGAATTTCCGCCGGCATCTCGTGCCAGTTGAATTGCTACTGAATTTAAAGATTCGGCAAAGGCTCTTTTTAATGTTACCTCGCCCAAAAACTGGCTGTTGTAGTTGTCGGGAACCCAGGTTCCGATGTTAAGTTTTTTATCGGTCAAAACGTCGTCTGATTTCCAACCTTTTTCAAAAGCGGCGAGATAAACAAAAGTTTTGAAGGCCGAGCCAGCCTGACGTTTAGCGCTAATTGCGCGATTATACTGACTTTGTTGATGATCTTTGCCGCCAGACATCGCAAGAACTGCGCCTGTTTTGTCCATCACCACAACTGCAATTTCGGCCGATCCCAATTTTTCAGAATTTTTCTCAGCGAACTCATTTAATGTCGACTCAAGCTTTGACTGAATTGATTCGTCGAGAGTTGTCGTTACCGAAATAACTTTTTCTTTTTGCTCTTTTTTGCCCAAAAAATCTGGCAGCTGCTCATAAACATAATCAGCAAAATAAAGGCGCTGAGCGTGATCAGTGATGTAATGCGGATCTTGCTGTAAATCAGCGATATTATCTTCAGTGATATAGCCAGCATCAATCATCGCATGCAAAACCACTGCTGTTCTTTCCTCGGCGAGTTCGCGATTATTTTTTGGAGAAAGTTTCGATGGCGCCTTCAACAAGCCAGCAAGCAAGGCCGATTCACTCAAACTCAACTGCGAAACATCTTTGCCAAAATAGCTTTTCGCCGCGTTGCCAACGCCATGACTTCCGGCTCCAAAATAGGCGCGATTAAGATAAAAAGTTAAAATTTGCTCTTTGGTAAACCTTCTCTCTAGCTGCAGCGCCAGCAATATTTCTTGGACTTTGCGCTTTATTGTTCGATCAGAGCTCAAAAACAAAAGTTTAGCTAATTGTTGAGTAATCGTGCTGCCGCCTTGAACAACGCGACCAGCTTTTTTGTTGGCGGCGAAAGCTCTAATCACCCCAAAAACATCAACGCCACAATGTGAAAAAAAACGACGATCTTCTGTTGCTACAACCGCATTAATCAAATGCTCCGGCAGCTGATAATAACTAATCTCGCTGGCATAAATTTCGCTGCGATTAGTCAGTCGGTTGCCATTTGAATAATTGATTTGAACAATCTGCTTGCCACTTTCTTTTTCGAGATCGTCTAAACTCGGCAAGCCTTGAAAATAATAGAACAAAGCCATTGTCGCGAAAATCGCAATCCAGATCGAAAGCAAAAATATAATCTTTAGCAGCGTCCTCACTGATGAAAAAATTTATTATTAAAAATTCGCGACTTGTCGCAGAAAAAAATGCGTCAATTTCGATTCGTGAGCGCGGTTTTCTTTTTGGCGACGGAATGTTTGAAACCTGCAAAGTTATCAATGGAAAAATTCTCGATTTCAACCTTCATCAAGCAAGAATTTGCAAGGCTCTTGAGACATTAAAATTTTCACTCGACACCAAAAATCTTGAACAAAATTGCTACAAATTAATCAAAAAAAATTCTCTCAGTGACGGGATTTTAAAAATATTGATAAGTCGCGGAAGAGGTAGTCGCGGCTATCTGCCGACCAGCGAATCAAGGCCATTAGTTATTATTGAAACTTCAGAAAATCGGGCGCTTCCACAAAAAATTTCCCTGGGAATTTCAAAAATTGTAACTCCAGGAAATGCCTTCAAATCAATGTCGGCAATGGCTTACGTTATGGCTAAAATTGAAGCTGAAGAGCAGGGTGTTTTTGACTGCGTTATGCTCTCAAGCGATGGCTTCGTTGCAGAAACTTCTTCGGCAAATATTTTTTGGGTCAAAAACGATCAAATTTACACTCCAGATGAAAGCTGCGGAATGGTTCAGGGCTGCGCTCGCGAAAGAGTTTTGAAAAGTTCAAAAATCGAGATCAAAAAAGTTAGAGCAAAAATTTCGGATCTAGAAAATGCCGATGAAATTTTTCTAACAAACTCGGCTTTTTTGGTAATTCCGGTTGACGAATTTTTGGGCAAAAAACTTCAAACAAAATGGTCAAAAAAACTCGCTTGCTGATCTCGAAATAAATCTATTCGCACGTCGCGCAGCGGCAGAAGCTGAATTTGTAAGTCGCGATTAATTTAAGCGCTGGTCTTTTTAATCATCATCGCGTTGGCTTTGTGCCATTGTCTGATTGGGAGCGCTGGAATTCCGGCAACGGTTTGCATTGGTTCGATATCGCGCATTACGCCGCTCATTCCGGCAATTTTAGCGCCATCGGCTACCGAAATATGACCCGCAACATTTGCGCCGCCGCCAATTTGCACAAAATTACCAATTTTAGTTGAGCCGGCGATGGCGGCGCATCCGGCAATAACGGTGCCTTTGCCGATTACAACATTGTGACCGATCTGAACTAGATTGTCGATTTTAGTGCCGTCGCCAATAATTGTGTTTTCGATAGCTCCGCGATCAATACAGCTGTTGGCGCCGATCTCAACGCCATTGCCAATTTCAACAACTCCAAGCTGAATAATTTTGTAATTAACGCCTGAATCGTGAGCAAATCCAAAGCCGTCTTGACCAATTTTTGCGCCATTAAAAATTGCGGTGTGGTTGCCAATTTTGGCAAACGAAATCACTGCGCCAGAATTGATTGAGCAATTATCGCCAATTATCGATCCGTCCATGATTGACGCGCTTGGACCAATGTAACAATCGTTTCCGATTTCGACATCTTTACCGACATATGCATTTGGCGCGATTATGGTTCCAGAGCCAATTTTCGCGCTTGGATGAATCATCGATCCCGAAACAAAACTTGGCTTTTTTACCTCGTAAAACGCATCGGCGATTTTGGCGTAAGCAAAATATGGATTTTTGTGAACCAGTAAGTTCATGCCTTGTGGCGCTTTTGCGACATTTTTCTCCTCAATTAAGCAAAATCCGGCGCTCGAAGAAAGAAACTTTTCCACATATTGACCAGAGCTGAGAAATGAAATTTCTTGATTTGAAGCCTTTTCGAGAGTTGCAACATCGAAAACTTTTGAGCCGAGATCAAAATTGCCAGACGGCTTTGCGCCTGTAATATCAATGATTTGGGCGATGGTTAAAAATTGATGTTTTTTGTTAAAGAAGCGAAGTCTGAGCATATTAATGATTATTTATTTTTTGTCGTGAATAGGGCGGAAGTAAATTTCTGAAATATAGCGGCGCCCTTTAGCTCCGCGCTTGAGTTGAACAATAATGTCGACCACGTTTTTGATGTAAGAGGTAATTTCGCTTGGGGTCATGCCAAGTCCGGCTTGCATCACCATCATTTTGAGCTGCTCGATCGCCATTCTTGGAGTATCTGCGTGCAATGTTGAAATTGATCCTGGGTGACCAGTGTTGATTGCGCGCAAAAAGCTAAACGCTTCCGAGCCGCGCAACTCCCCGACGATAATTCGCTCTGGGCGAAGACGTAGACAAGCTTCGATCAAATCTTGCGTGGTAACTTTTGAGCGACCTTGACCGCCTTTTGAAGCCAATAAATGGACTCGATTTGCATGCGAGGAAAGGTCAATCTCGCGCGCATCTTCGACGGTAATTAAACGCTCTTCATGGGGAATAGCCCGAATCACCGCGTTGGTGAATGTAGTTTTACCGGTGGAAGTTCCTCCAGAAATTATGATGTTTTTCTTATAAATTACCGCGCGCGCTAAGAAATCTTTGACGCGCTTTAACTCCAACAGCTTCGCCAAAATCAATTCATTTTTATCCTCAACTTCACCAACCGAAGCGGAATCAAACATGCCCATTTTATCATAATCTTCCAGATTCCACCTAAGGCTTGAAGGCTTACGAATTGACATCACGACCGAGCCTTGTTCACAAGCGGGAGGAAAAACAATTTGAATACGATATCCGCTAGGCAAAGTTGCCGAAAGTAGAGGCTCTTCTTCGCTAAGCCTTTGTTCGGTTGATTGAGCGATCAAGCGTCCCAAAGACTTTAAGTGCTCCATATCAAAAGTGGGCAACTCTTCACGAAACATGTCGCCTTTCATCTCAACCCAGGCCTCGAAAGGACGGTTGATTGAAACTTCGTTGACACCATCGCGATCAAGAATCTGCTTAATTGGTAGTAAATATGAGTCTAAGGCAGCGATGCTCATTGATTGCTAAAATGAATAAAGAATTCCGGTAAGAAAAACATAACCGCGATTGGCTTGAATTGATTCGGATTCGGGATCAAAGCCAAATTTTGTAAGTTCAAAATAAGGCATCAAATTACGAGTCAATTTATAATCAAAACCAAAAGAGGTGGCGCGATATTTATTATTTTGAAATCTGGATTTGATTCCGGTAATGCTGGCTGCAAAAGGCCCGAACTTATAAGAAATTCCAAGCGTGTAGTAATCAGATTTTCCGGCGATTGCGTAATCTCCAACTTCTGGGCGCAGTGAATTTCCCCAGTTTCCGTAAGCTGCCCCAACATTAAATCCAAAATAGCTTAAACTACCGCCAACATCGTAGGCAAAGAGACCTTTGCGCTGAAAATTTTTTGATTTCCCGCTTTCGACGGTTGTTGAAAGGTCAACCGTTAGATTATCAAAATCCTGCGAGTAAATCGCCGCCGCGCTAAAAATATCAGATATTTTGGTATATGCGGCATCGCGCGCGGTTTGTTTGGTGATTCCGATATTAGAACTATTCGGCGCGTAGCTGAGGCCAAGCTGAAAGCCCGAAAAGTTTGGCGAGAAATAATTTATCTTATTCGCGTCTTCAACGCCCTCAAAACTATCATCTTTAAGCGCTCTAAATTGACTTAAATGATATCCGGAAGGCTCATTTGAATTTGGTCGATAATATGATTTTGCGTAGCCGCCATGGCCAATCGGCGATTGGGACAACATAATAAAATGCGACGCCTGAGTTGCAGGGTCGGACATCGGCAAATTAATAACTTCCAAATATTTTCCATTAATTCCTCCGGCGGCGCGTGCAAATTTGGCCGGACCAGCCTTCATTTTTTGATTAACCGCTTGGTTATTTCCGAGTTCAAATTTGCCCAATCCAGAATCAAAAAAAGTAAATATTTGATCTAAATTTGGGTTTTGATTTCGACCGTCGGAATTGAGATTGAGCTCGATTTTAGCTATCGCGCCAAATTCAACTTCCTCATTTTTTTTGTCGGCAAGTTTCAAGAAAATTTGCGAATCGTTACCAATTGAGTCGGGCGAGTTAAGTTGGTTTTTGGTTTGATCGGAAAGGTGTTGCTGAGAATATTGAGAATCTTGAGCTCGATGAGAGCCGCTAAAGTTTATAAAGCCGCTCTTAGTGAAGGTTTGCGAAAAAGATGGATTTGGCGCAAACAGAGAAAGAAAAAGAATTTTTAGGATTATCAACTTTGAAGTTCGATTCCCGTTCTTTTTCACAAAAGATTTTGATTTATTTTCTGCCAAAGAAGGCGACGAATTTGGCCTTAGCCAAAGAATTGTGATTTATCATAAAGCCAGCCAATGCAGCAGTTGCATCAGAAGACAAATCTAGCTTTTCAACCGACAAGGCATGGACGGTAAAAATATATCGATGAGCTTTAGCGCCTTTTGGCGGGCAAGGTCCTCCAAAAGAATAGACTCCGTAGTCATTTCTAACTTGAACGGATCCATCAGCTAAATTGAATTTGTTTTCATTACCGAAATTGGTCGGTAACTCTGATTTTGAAGCGGGAATATTAACAACTAGCCAGTGCCACCAACCGCTTCCAGTTGGTGCGTCCGGATCATAAACTGTAACCGCAAAGCTTTTGGTTTCCTTGGGTGCGTTTTTCCAGATAATTTGAGGGGAGATATTTTTGCCTGAGCAACCGAATCCATTAAAAATATGATCTTCGGAAATTGTTTTGTTGGGTTTTATTTGAGTGCTTAAAGCTACAAAAGAAGAGGCGTAAGACTCCGAGCAAATCGTTAGCAAAACTAAAATTGCTCGGAGTGTATTTCTCATGATTACTTTTTGTCTTCAGCTTTTGCTGCCGCAGGAGCCGCAGCCTGAGCTGAAGCGGCATCATCATCAGATTTGCCGCGACCAGTGATGCTTGCCACTAAAAAATTTCCTTTTTTGATAATTTTTACTCCAGCAGGAAGTTTGATGTCAGAGGCTCTAACTTTGCTTCCGATGTGGAGCGGAGCGATATCAACTTCGATTGAAGAAGGAACCGAATTTTCGTTATCGCAAATTACTTCAACTCGACGCATCACGATATTCAAAACGCCGCCTCTTTTCAATCCGAGAGACTTGTCTTGGTTAGAAAAAATAAATTTTGGCTTAGCGCGAATTGTTTTTGAATCGTCACATCCTAAGAAATCAACGTGAATCGGGCGATCAGAGACCGGATCTAACTCGACTTTGTGAGCGATTACCTTTGTTTTTTTACCATCAAGCTCGAGCTCAATAACTGTAGTCAAAATACCACCTTTGAAATATTCAGTTTCAAAATCTTTGGTATCGAGGCTGAGGTTGGTATTTCCCTTTGGCGAATAAATTATCGCAGGGATGCGTCCTGCTTTTTTTATTTTTCTAGATGCAGCGGTGCCTAGCTGTTCTCTTTTTTCTGCTTTCAGTGTAATTGACATAAGTTTGCTTAAAAGGTCTTAAAAATTAGGGGATGATTGAATTTCAGTAGTTAAGTGCCATCTTCCAACCCCATTTCCCAAAGGGCGCGGCAACCTATTTTTTAAATTAAAACAATCAAGCGGCGAGTTATTTGGACTCCAAATCTTTCGCGACAGACAAAACTTCATCGACATGGCCTTTAACACTAACCGAGCGCCAAATGTGAGAAATTTTACCAAGCTTGTCGATCAAAAAAGTGCTTCGATCGATTCCAATATACTTTTTGCCAAACATCGATTTTTCGCGCAAAACGTCGTACGCCCCGCATATTTCTCCGGACTCATCGGCCAATAAATTGAAGGCCAAATTGTATTTTTCGACAAATCGGCAGTGACTAGTTACCCCATCTTTGGAAACGCCGAGAACGACACAATTTAGCTTTTCAAAATCATTTATTTTTTTGGTGAAGTCTTGAGCCTCAATGGTGCAGCCCGGAGTGTCATCTTTTGGATAAAAATACAAAACAACGTTTTTGCCTTTAAGTTCAGCAAGATCAATTTTTGATCCTTCGTCAGTTTTTGCGGAAAATAAAGGCGCGGAAATTCCTACTTCGATCATTTTAACCCTTTTTTGCAACAGAGATGCTGGCGACGACATCGTTAAAATGTGATTGGCTGCATAAACCCAAAAGAACCACATCGCGCGGCTTAATGTTTTTCATATTCCAGTGCGTTCTGCCTCTAATTGAGTCAATCATTTTATCGGTTGTTCCGATAAGTTTTTTGATCTGAGAATTGGTGATTTCTGGGTAATATTTGAGTAAGTAAGCAATGCCGTCTGGCTTGTCCTGACGACGTGCAATCGGCGTATATTTTGATCTTTTTTCAGCTGTTTTGACTTGAGCGGCGGCGCCTTGGATTAGACTCAAATTTGCTTCAGAATTTTTCTCGCAACGCTCGATTTCTTCGCGAGTTAATTGACCTGATAAAATTGGATTTTGACCGATAATTCCAGAAGCGACATCACCATCAGCGATACCTTGAACTTCAAGCTCGTGAAGCCCACAAAACTTAGCAATTTGTCCGAAGGTTAATGCAGTATTTTCAACAAGCCAAACGGCCGTTGCTTTGCGCATCAAAGGTAATTCTTGTGACATGTTAATGAATTTTTAAAATGAAGGATGAATCAATTAAATTAAGCGAACTTTATAAAGCAATGGATTGGACTTACAAAAATTACCTTGTTCATCAATTCCCAGAGCTAGAAAGCACTAATAAAACTGCATTTGAATTGGCTGATTTGGGCAAAATTTTCGAAAATGAAATTATCGTTGCCGAAAAGCAAAATCGTGGGCGCGGACGAAATAACCGCAGTTGGGAATCGCCAAATGGCAACCTTTATTTTTCATTGATTTTAAAGCCAAAAATTACCGCCAGCAAAGCTTATCAACTTTCTTTTGTCGCGATTTCGGCGCTTAGAATCGCCATCGAAAAACTTACCAAAAAATCAGTCGAAAATAAATGGCCAAACGATCTTTTGATTGAAAAACAAAAAGTTGCTGGCGTGCTGCTCGAAAGCAAAATTAATCAAAATTATTGCGAATTTATCGTGATTGGAATCGGCGTTAATATTAGCTCAAGCCCTGAAAATACTATTTTTCCTGCGACAAATTTGGCGGCTAAAGAAATCAATTTTTCGTCAACTGAAATTCTTAAAAAATTTTTGGACGAGTTTGAAAAAATTTATCAAAGCTGGCTCGATTTTGGCTTTGATCCAATCAAAAAAATTTGGCTACAAAAGCCATATCGATTTAATCAAGAAATTGCACTCAAGATTGATCAAAAGGAGCTTAGAGGAATTTTTCGCGGCATTGATCAAGACGGAAATTTGCTACTCGAGGAAAATAATCTGATCTCAAAAATATCGGTTGCCGACGTTAGCCACTAGCAACCATTTTCAGGCAGTCGTCGTAATCAAAAAGTTGCAACAAACCTTGATAATTCTGACTTCCCAGGTTTATCAAAGTTTCGGCTTCATTGCGCGCTTTCAGCAACAAATCAGAATCAAAATTCAAATCAGCAATTCGAAATTCGGGAAAGCCACTTTGCTTAGTTCCAAGTAAATCGCCGCTTCCGCGCATTTTTAAATCTTCCTCAGCCAAGAAAAATCCATCATCAGATTCGCGCATAACCGCCAATCTTTTTTTGGCGTTCGCGCCATATTTTTCGCCATAAAGCAAAAGGCAGAAAGATTTTTTATCTGACCTGCCAACCCTTCCGCGCAGTTGATGAAGCTGCGACAAGCCAAAATTTTCGGCATTTTCGATAATAATTACGGTCGCATCTGGCACATCAATTCCAACTTCAATTACAGTTGTTGAGACCAATATTTTAGACTCTCCAAAGGCGAAGTCGGACATCACTTTTTCTTTATCTTTTTCCTTCATTTGACCGTGCAAAAGACCAACTTTTTGTGCGCCAAAAACTTGAACCAGCTCGTCAAATTTCTTTTTTACGCTAGCTAAATTCAGCTCTTCATTTTCTTCGATTGCCGGACAAATCCAATAGATCTTTTCTTGGCGCGCAATCGTTCTTTTCATGGCCTCGTAAAGATCGACAGATTTTTTGTTCGACATAATTGACGTCTCGATTTTTTGCCGATTTTTTGGCTTTTCGCTCAGCGTTGAAATATCCATATCGCCATACAAAGCCATCATCAAGCTGCGCGGAATCGGGGTCGCGCTCATTAAAAGCAAATCAACTTCCGCTCCTTTGCCAACCAGTTTTAGGCGCTGCATAACGCCAAAACGATGCTGCTCATCAATTACCGCCAAGCCAAGATTGGCAAAGGTTAGATCGTCTTCTAAAATTGCATGAGTTGCGATCAAAATATCGATTTTTTCCGTCCTTAAATCGATTAATATTTTTTCTCTTTGCCTTTTTGTTGTGGCCGAAGTCAGCAGCTCGACCCTTATTTTCAGAGGCTCGAGAAAATTTTGAAAATATGCGAAATGTTGTTTTGCCAAAACTGTTGTTGGTGCAACAACGCACGATTGTTGCTTTTTTGAAATCGCCGCTAAGCACGCAGATATTGCGACGACAGTCTTTCCGCTGCCAACGTCACCTTGAAGTAGTCGCAACATTTTTTTGTTTGAAAAAATTTCCGACTGAATTTCGTTAATTGCTTCAAGCTGCGATTTTGTTGGTTCAAAAGGCAGTTTATCCAAAAAATCATTAACCAAATTTTTTGTGGGTTTGATAATTTTTTTATCAGTTTTTGGCTGATTATTTTTTGCCGTCAAAACCGCGATTTGCCAGGCCTTCAACTCAAGCGCGGCCAGGTATTTTCTCGCTTGTTCAGCATCGCCTTTTTTAAAATAGTGAAGAATTTTCAGGGCGTTTCCGAGTTCATCGTCAGCGACTTTTGCCAAAACTTCGTTAATTTTTTTACTGAGAAATTTTTGGGTAACGCCTGCAATCAAAGGATAAATCACGTGATATTTTGGCATTTTTTCAATTTCGCTTGCCGGCAAAATTTCTTGCGGATGAACGATTTGATTCTCGCCAGAAATTCGATTCAGATTTCCCAAAATCGCGACTTCTGAGCCAACTTTCATCTTTGAAATCTGACTCGGAAATATTTTGAAAAATACCAAGGTTAAATAGCCGGTCGGATTATAGCAGATAACCTTGTATGGCTGGCGATTAGTCGCTGGCTTAAGGTGGCTTTCGATCTTTGCCTTAACCACCACAAGTTGATCATTTTGCGCTTCAAATAAGCGCGGACAAAAAGCTATTTGCTCGAGTCGAATAGGCTTGTGAAGAAGCAGCGAAAAAATTTTATTTTGACCGGCTAATTTAGTGAGATTGCTTGCAATTGCTGCTCCAACGCCTCGAAGAGAAGTAAGCGGGAGAAGTAATTCCCTCATTCTTCTCCGCGTTGCTGACGACGATTTTCGTCGCGTTTTTTAATGGTTTCGCGCTTGTCGTATAATTTTTTGCCGCGACCCAGGCCAATCAGAACTTTGGCAAAATTTTTCTTATTGAAATAAATCTTCAGAGGCAGGCAGGAGTAACCTTTTTCCTGCATTCGTCCGAGAATTTTGTTGAGCTGTTTTTTGTGAAGCAAAAGATTGCGCTGCCTTTTTGGCGCAAGGTTGAACCGATTTGCAGACTTGTATTCGGTAATGTTTGAATTGATCAAAAACAACTCGCCCTTCGATTCAGTGATGTAGCTTTCCGAAATGCTCGCTTTTCCCTCGCGCAAAGACTTAACTTCGCTACCGAGCAAAACGATTCCGACCTCAAATTCTTCCTCGATTGAATAATTAAAATGTGCTTTGCGATTTAGTATTTGCATGAAGAATATTTTTCAAAAATCCCTTTAAACTAGCAACAACTCTAACAATGCAGGTTAAAAAACACGTCCTTGCGGTATTGGTTGAAAATGAATTTGGCGTTCTCGCTCGCATCGTTGAGCTTTTTTCGGCTCGTGGCTACAACATCGAGACTCTTACAGTGGCGCCAGTTTCAACCGACAAAAAAATGTCACGAATCACAATCACGACATTTGGCACTGACAAAACCATCGATCTAATCTGCAAACTTTTGAAAAGAATCGTGCCAGTTCATTATGCCGCCGAATTAAGCGCCACCGAAGGTTATATCGAAAGAGAGTTGGCCTTGGTTCAAATTATTGCCGATTCAGAAACTCGCACCAATGCCTTGAAGGCGCTCGAAAATTATCGAACCAATGTTGTTGATATCGAAGACGATTCGTTGGTTTTTGAAGTAATTGGCTCGTCTGACGTAATCGAAGAAGTTTTGGTTAAAATGGAAAATTATGGACTTGCTACCGTTTCAAGAACCGGCATTGCCGCTGGCTTCAAAGGCATGAAACGACTCGATAAAACCTCCAATAATTAAATCGCTGCCACAGGCTGATCAAGAGAGTTGGAGTTTTGCAATATTTCTGCGGATATTTTTTTTGAGGCTGTTGGCGACGGCTGCTTTAACAGCGATTTGAGATTGTTTAACTCGGCAGAGTCCATCGCAAAAGGATCTTTTCCTCTGCATTCTTGCGGTAGTCTAATAATCCAACTTCCTTCATTTTCTTTGAGTTCGCACGGAATGACGCCCAAATCTTCGTAGGATTTTTTAATGTTTTCGGCCAGAGCTTTTGCCGAAGATCTATCTTCGCATTTGATTTTATTGTCCGACATGCGCTCTTCTTTCCTAAACTGCTCGAACAAGTTTAGCATTTTTCCGCAAATTGCCCTTTCTTTTAGAGCCTGACAAATCTTCTCGGCCTCGTCGCGATCACCAATTTCTTGATGAGAAATCTTGGCATGATTTTCGCGTAGTTTTTCAGGGTCGGCTTGCTTAGAAGATAAAAAATCAGCCTCAATCTCATCAAATTGCTGATTTTTTTTGGAAGCTATTTTGAGCAAATTATCGATCATAAAAGGACCGCAGTTGTAGCCATCTTTCTGCTGCACAACCAACAAATTTTTTATTTCGATTTCTTTATCAAATTCACCAATCCAGCCAAGCAATTCAGGGTCAATTTCTGCGCCTAAAGAGTCGCAATAAATAAACTGAATTTTTCCAGATAATGGATCTTTGCGCATTACGCCTGCAACCCAATGTTTGTTGCGCAAATTAATCGGCATCAGTGTTGCGGTGCCTTTGTTTGCAGCTTTTTTAGCCTCGTCAAACTGGTCAACGAAATCCTTTTTCGAATCAAAATTATCGTATTTTCCAACCAAAATCATATTCGAAAAAGCGACCTTTTTCATCGCCCGAACTTCATGATCAAGAATACAAAAAATATCCTCAGATTTATACCATTCTTGGCTCTTTGCCGCCGAGTGATATGTTTCTAAGTCAGTTGAAATTGATACCGGCAAGCCTTCTTTTTTAAGATTTTCCCAGGTCAAAATTATATCGTCGCCTTTGGCAAAAGTTGGATTTTGTAAAATCTTAGAAAATTTATCTTCGACCTGCTTTTTTCTGTCCTCCGAATTTTGGCCGCGCCCTTTTTTTAGCTCTTCCAGCGTTTGATCACAAAGTGCGATAACGCCATCAAATTCATGAATTTTTTTTTCGAGCTGCTCTGTCTGCGGATTTGGCATTTTATGATAATTTGTTGAGGGGATGATGTTTGAAAACTAGGTCGCGAAGCTTTGAATCTAAAATGTGCGTATAAATTTCGGTAGTTGAAATATCGGAATGTCCCAAAAGCTCCTGCAAAACCCTTAAATCCGCGCCACTATTTAGCAAATGAGTTGCAAAAGAGTGGCGAATAACGTGCGGATGAACTCGAATCGGATCCAAGCCGGCTCTAATCGCAAGATCTTTTAACATTTGATGAAAAGCCTGTCGCGTTAGATGTTTTCCTTTTACGTGCCCAGGAAATAACCACGGCGATTCTTCCTTAATTTTTAAATATTCGATAATCCTGCGAATCGCTGCTTTGTTGAGTGGAGCGATTCTTTCTTTTGCGCCCTTGCCTTTAATCACTAGATAATTTTTCAAACTGTCACCTTCGCGTTGAATGGCGATAAGCGGTAGCGAAACCAACTCGGTAACGCGTAAACCCGCGGCGTAAAGAATTTCAATCATGCATGAAAGTCGAGGATCAGATTCGGCCTCATTTAGCAATTTCAGAATGTCCTCTTCGCTTAAAAATTTTGGCAATTTTGCCTCGCGTTTTGGCGAAGAAATATTCAGCGCGGGATTGCTGCGAATAATATTTTCATCAACCAGAAATCGAAAAAAATTTTTTAGACAAGAAATCTTTCTGCCAACTGAAGAAGCCTTAAGTTTTTGCGAATGCAGCTCGCTTAAATAATCTTTGATGTCTTGCGGATTTACTTGATCAAGCCCGATATTTTTTTTCTCGATAAATTTCTCAAACAGCTCGAGATCTTTTGAATAAGACGCGATGGTGTTTGCCGACAAGCCGTCTTCGACTAGAATTTTTGTTAAAAAATCAGAGGCTAATTTCATCTTCTTCAGGCAAACAAATATTGACTCGGTTCTTGATATTGACCGGTTGCAATGTTTCTTTCTGCGGAATTTTTAAATCGCCAGTTAACAACAAAAAAAGCATCAGCGACATTGCTGAAAAGCTAATCAATAAAATCGCCGCAAAAGTCTTACTTTCCAAAGAATGAAACATTTTTTTCTTCTCGTTACGTTGTTTTGTTTTGTTGCCTCGAGGGCTTTTGCTGAAGCCGCTTTAATTCGCGATGCTGAAACTGAAAAATTTTTGCATCAACTCTCTGATCCAATTTTTATCGCCGCTGGTTTAAATCCACAAAATATTAAAATTTACGTCGTCAACGACTCGAGCATCAACGCCTTTGTTTCTGGAGGCCAAAATGTTTTCATTAATACCGGCCTGATTCGAAAATATAAAACTCCCGATGCCTTAATCGGCGTTATCGCTCACGAAACTGGTCACATTGTTGGCGGACATTTGGCGCGATCTTCCGAAGGTGCTGCCGAGGCCGAAGGAGCAATGTTGTTAAGTTATCTCCTTGGAATTGGTGCGATTGCTGCTGGTTCGCCAGATGCCGGTGCTGCGATTTTGATGGGCGGCAATCAAGCCGCGCAAAGAATTTATTTAAAGTTCACTCGCAACCAAGAAGAAGCCGCAGATCAATATGCGATTCAATTTCTCGACAAGCTGCAATATCCAGCTGATGGGCTGGTTAGGTTGTTGGAATTTTTTAAAAGCGAGATGTCGGCTTACAAAGATCAAATTGACGAATATTTGCTGTCGCACCCAATTAGCCAAAAAAGGATTGATCTAATTAAAAACAGAACTGAAGGCAAAAATTTCTCCGACAAAAAAATAAATTTGCAGCTTCAAAGCAAAATGGATCGAGTAAATGCAAAGCTCGAAGGCTTTATTGATGAGCCGGCGGCGCTGCTAAAAAAATATCAAAATAGCTTTGATGACAACTCAAATTACATCAAATCAATCGCTCTTTTCAGAAATGGCAAAATCGACGAAAGCTTGAAATTGCTTAATCCGCTTATCACCAAAAATTCAAAAGATGGGTTTTTATACGAGGTAAAAGGGCAAATACTTTTTGAAAGCGGGCGAATTCAAGACTCAATTTTGGCTTACAACCAAGCGGTCAAACTCCTTGATTCGCAAGATTCGGCGGTAATTCGCGTTGCTTTAGCCCAAGCAATTTTGTCGCTAAAAACTTCCGACCAAAGCTTGATCAAATTGGCAATCAAGCATTTGGAAAGCGCAAAAAAGTTCGAATCAGAAAATCCGTTTTTATTCAAACAGCTGGCCAATGGATATTCTAAATCGAATGATGAAGGCAGATCTTTATTGGCTTTGGCCGAGTTTAACCTGTTGATTGGCGATAACAAAAAATGCCTAAAATATGCCAAGCAGGCCAAAAATCATCTCGATGAAAACGATAAAAAAGAGTTAATACGCGCTGATGATTTAATCGATTTGGCAAAAGAAAAAAACGACAAATCCGCAAAAGAATAGCTGCGAATCAAGGCGATGAATTTGAACTCAGCCTAGCCTCTAAAAATAAAAACCGCGTTTTTCCCTCATAAAATTGATCGTTGTCGATTATTATTTGGGCTTTTTCCAAACAGCGTGGAAGCTTGTATTTGGCGGTCATGTTGATAATTACGTCAAAATTTTTTGCACAAATTTCATCAATTTTGTTGCGGCCAGTTAGCGCCAAAATTTTTTTATTTTTGATTTCAAATTCGCAGAAGTTTTTCTCGCAAAAAAGTTGCTTAAACTCCTTTTGATTAAACTGATTCATCCAGGTTTGGCGCTGTTTCGACTCTCTTAGTTTTTCTGAGAAAAGTAAGTTTTTGCCATCAAAAACTGCGAAAAATTTTTGCTCTTTTTCAAGAATTAGATCGGGATTTTTGTTCAAAAAAATCGTTAAAAATGACGCTGTAAAAATTATCGCGCCAAAAATTCTCAGCTCTTTTTTGCCCAAGCAAATCATCAATAATCCAACTGTTGAAATGACCAGGCCGATGTCTGGCAGCCAAGGACTGGCAAGACTTGACTCGGGAATTGAACCGGCGGTTTGGGCGATATTTTTTAAGGCGGTTATTCCGTAACTCATCAAAACCAAAATGAATTTTTCGGCGCCAAACGGCATCAAAAAAATCGCCAAAAATCCGAGCGGCATAATCACGAAACTAGTCAGCGGAATTGCGGCAAGATTTGATAGCGAGCCAAGCAAACTAAGGCTGCGGAAGTGATGCATCAAGAATGGAGCGGTGGCGATTTGGATCAAAAAAGTTAAATATAAAATTTGCACAAAATAACGCACATAGCCTTTTTCGATGAATGTTGGCGATATTTTTGAGAGCGAAATCAGCACCAAAACCGAGATGAAAGAAAGCTGAAAAGAGGCGCTAAAAATTATGTAAGGATTGAGCAAAATCAGGATTAGCGCGCCAAGCATTGTCGCCCGTTTTGCATTCAGTTTTTGGTTAAAAAACAACGCCAGCAATCCAAGCAAAACAAAGATAAAAGCGCGTTGCGCCGGGATCGGTGAGTCGGCGATCAAGAGATAAAAAAATACTGCAAAAATCGCCCCGACAGCAGCAATTTTTTTGAGATCAAAACGCAGCGCCAACTTTTCGCTTCGCGACAGCGCAAATCTTATCGAAATGAAAAAAATTGCTCCCGCCAACGACAGGTGAAAACCGGAAATTGACAGCAAATGGGAAAGTCCAGAGTTGCGAATTTGCGAGTTTAGAGCCGAAGAAATTTGTCGCTGATCGCCAATTAACAAAGCCAATGCAATCGCCGCTTCATCGCCACTTAAAGCTTGAAAGATTTTAGCGCGAATCGACTCGCGCAACAATGTCGGCGCGATTGGAATTTTTTCAAAAAATGGATTTGGCTCGGCGCTTTTTTGCAAAATTTTGACCTCGCCAGCGACAAAGCCATAAGCGTCAATATTTTTGATTTTAGCGTCGAGTTGATAATCAAAACTGCTTGGAAATTCGCGGCTTTCTGGCGGTGCCAACAAAGCCTTAAAACTCACGACGTCATTGATCGCAAGGTCATTGTTATATTTGGAAAAATTTAGCGAAATTTTTTGTAACTTTGGCGGAATTTCTTTTTGGTATTGGTTTTTGAAATCGATGAATTCGCGATCGATTTCTTGGTAATTATTTAAGTTGATCAGCTGTTTGATTTTGCGCTCGCTTAATGGTTTTTCTTGGTGCGGTTTTTTGAGTTTTTTGCTCGATTTATTTTTCTGCTTTTTAACTTTTTTTGACTTCGATTTCGGCTTTTTTTTACGAATTTTTTCTGAATGAATTTTTGTTTTGGGGCTGAATTGAGCGGGGCTAAGTGAGGCGTTGGCAACCAATAAATTCGCGCCGTTTTGATGGTTTACCGGATTTGAAAATTTTTTGATCGACTCAATTTTTCCGACGACATCGACGTAAATCTTGTTGTTAACCAGCGGCGGTTTTTGGTAAGATTTTGCATAAAATCCGCCGAGCAAAAAAGTGATACAAGCCAGCAAAACAAAGGATCTGCAGACGATGAATAAAAAAGTCGCGACACAAATCAGTGCCGGAAAAGTGACAAAAAATTTGAAATAAAAAGCGGCGCCAAATCCAAAAAAAACTGGGATCCACAGCGGGAAGTTTTTGCAAGATCCAAATTCGGCGAAAGAAAAGCGGGGATTTTGTAAAAGAAACTGGCGTTTTTTGTTGAAGATTCTGGCTAGAAAATTCATCGATTTTGGTGATGGGTTTGTGTGTGGAGTGAGGATTTAGAA
>JACCEA011818485.1_pt1 | contig 17939 bp, 15 predicted proteins | sample 7449851 | NCBI WGS metagenome assembly JACCEA01 (sample SAMN15323453, study PRJNA562643) | freshwater metagenome | isolation source: river surface water | place: USA:Blue River Watershed | collected 2017-08-18
CATTCACCGTTCTGGTTGATCAACACGTATTCCTGATCCCTGGTCTTGACCGACAGCATGGCCACATCCGTATAGTCGAGGCCGAAGAGTCGCTTGTCTTGAAGAAGGAAGAGATCCTTCGTCAGGTCCTTGATCAGTCCTGGGTTGATGCGATAGAGCGGCGCGTCCGGTGCGGTTTCTGCGATGGCTTCGCCCTTCTGCGGGTCCGGTTGATAGAGCCGAACCGATTGGTCACCGGCGGCGGTATGCAGGGTGACTTTTACTTTCGGTGTCGTCAAGCTCTTGGCAATGGTATCTCGTTCAGGACCTGGATCAATGATACCGAGTGCCTTCAGGTCCTCGAGGCGAAACATCAAAGACCGAACTTCGTTTTGATCCGCTTCGGCTTCGATCGGATAGCGGATCTTCCAGGAAGGCTTGGGCTTATCCTTCGCCATGTTGTAAATCACGATTTCGGTCGTCGGATAGGTCAAGCGAACCCGCTCGATGTCATTCTGCACGAACTTCAACAGCTCCTTCCGCCGAAAGGTCATCAAGGACTTATTGACAAAATCTTTGGGCGCCAGACTGGTTAAGAGGATGCGATGATCCGACCCTCGCAGTACATAGAGGGTATTGGACAGGGGCCCGCTGTTGCCGATGGCAATGGTCTCCTGTCGCGCGCCGGCCGTCACGGTGAGGGTCGTGACCGGCGGTTCGAGGCCAAATGCGATCAGCTGTGTGGTTTGGTCGTCCAGGGTTCTGGTGACGGTTCCGGTGACCAGCGCGCGAATGAGGGCTTGGACCTCGCGCGTATCGGCTTCGGTCCGAAGCGGAGCGACAATGGACCACTTCGCCGGTTCGGTCAGCTTGAGCTCAATCGGGCCCTGACCGGTGGTGATGGAGAGGCCCGTGATGGCGGTTTCCGGAAACGGTAAGAGTTGTTTCTGTGCCGTTTCCTGTTTCTCTTCCTGTTGCTTGGCGGGAAACTCGATCAGGTAGAGATAGCCCCCCAGTCCAGCGAGCACAACGAGCATGAAGATTGTTGGCCAGTACCGTGACATAGGCTAGAGACGTCGCCGTTTTCTCCACACAATGAGACCGGTCAGGAAGGTCATGAGCGGCAGCAAGACGACTTGGATATAAATCAATGCGCGCTCCTGCGTGGGATTAGGCGTAAAGGGGTGCAACGCCGGCTCTCTCGGGGCGATGGAGATCAAGTCCCGTTCCTCGGCCAACCACCCGGTCGTATGGAGGAAAAAGTCGCTGTTGCCTGGGAAATTGAAGAAGGCATTGGAGGCGAAGGTAGAGTTGCCGATCACCACAATAGCTGGGTGAGGTTTGCCCTCCTCCGGGGCCTTCTTGGGCGACAGGGCGGCTGCCATGGGAAGTGGTCCCTTGACGTCTTCTTTTTCGCTGAGGCTCACCACGCGGCCTTGCATATTGGTTTCAGCCCAGCTGTTGGGTGAAGTTCTGGCGAGTGGGACGAAGTCCCAGTCTGTGCCGGTCTGCTCATCGAAGGTGAGGTGTCGTGACAGCGGCAACAGCACGGCCGAGGTAAGGTCTTGCGTGATCTCATGTTCCGTAAACGTTCTTACGAGTAGTGCGGTGAGGTCACCCTGCGCGAGCCGGTCTTGGAGATCCACCAGGACGCCGGGGCCTAGGCCTATCCCCCATCGGGCCAGCAGTGTCTCGAGTCCCGTTTGGGTATCGGGATCAGCCAACAGCAACAGATGGCCGCCCTTTTCAACATACGAGTGAATGCGATCCTGTTCCTCTTTTATGACGGGACGACGTGGGCCGGCGAGGACCAGGACGGACGTATTGTCCGGCACGGCCGATTCCTTCAGGAGCGAGACCGTTCCAACGTCATAGCCTTGACGAATCAAGGCCTCTTTCGCAATGGACAGACCATTCCGGTCTTTGTCCTCGATGTTCAGCTCACTGTGGCCTTCCACGAAGACGATCCGCTTTTTTGAGTCCTTGGAGATCCGGATCAATGCGCCGGTCAGTTCGATTTCAGAGGGGGACGTCACGCGGATCGTTTGCCCGTTGCTCTCGAAGATGGCCGTGTCGGTTCGAAAGATGCCGTACGTCTGAGCCATCTTTGGCTGCTTTTCCGGATCGATGAATTCCACGCTCAGCTTGGTCGAGGCTTGCCGATAACTCTCTAAGCGTTCTTTGAAGACTTGATAGCCAGGGTCCTTTTCTCGGGTGAAGACCGTGATCCTGACGTCTCGCGGGAGGGTCCGAAGCACTCGGTAAGTTTGGGGTGCGAGGGTATAGTTCTGGTTTTCCGAGAGATCCCACCGGACAGAATGCCGTGCCGCCAGAAAGTTGACGATCACCAGAATGCTTGTAAAAAATACGACCATCAGAAGGCTGTTGAGCCCCATCTTCGTTGAGCGCCGGCCCGAGAAGGCCTTGACGGCCTCGAAATGGAGGACAAAGAACGAGACTAGGCAGGCCAGCGCTAAGCCTTCAGAAATGGTCACAGCCCAGAGCCAGTCCGGTCGAAGGCTGTAGGCGACCATTCCACCGATGCCGAGCAGGATTCCTAAAATGCCGAGGGGGAACGATTGAAGTTTCATTTCCAGCGTGTCGATTCCACGACTCGATGTGTCAAGAACAGCATGAGCAGGAGGCCACTTCCGAAGTACACCAGGTCGCTCGTGTCGATCAGTCCCCGAACGAGGCGTTCGTAGTGCTCCATGTAGGACAGGTACGAGATGAGGTGACCCGCGGTGGTATCGCCGAAGAGGCTGCCCAGTCCGGCGATCAGCCAGATTGTGAGCAACATGCCGAAGCTGACGAAGGCGGCGACGATTTGGTTTTCCGTGACTGCCGACGCGAACAGACCCACGGACAGAAACAGAGCTCCCAGCAGCACCATGCCGAGGTACCCGGTCCAGATGGGATTCCAGTCAAAGTCGCTGAAGAGCATCAGTACCGTCGGGACCAATGTGGTGAGTCCGACCAACCCAAGATAGATCACAAACACGCTGACAAACTTGCCGACGACGATATCTGTCACCCGCAGCGGCGAGGTCAGCAAAAACTCGAAGGTTCGCAACTTGCGCTCTTCCGCGAACAACCGCATGGTCAAGATGGGCAAGATAATCACAAGGACGATTCGCATACTCGCGAAGAGGTTCCGAAAGACCAAGTCGTTCAGGTTGATCTGCGCCGGCCCGCCTTGCATTTGCATCAATTGGATGGCCTGCGCGCCCGCGAATCCGACGTACAGGTAGGACAGTAGTCCAAAAATCAGCAGAAAGACCGCTCCGACCACATAGACAATGGGCGAGACGAAATAGATGCGCAGTTCCTTGCCGATAATGGCCTGTACCGGTGTCATACGGCGTCTATCCGTCCATGCTTTCGGTGGGGGCCATGCTCACAGTGGTCTCTGTTGCTTCAGTGGAGTGGTCTTCGTGACGTGTCAGCTGGAGGAAGACGTCTTCCAACGTCATCGATACCGTTCGAAGTTCGAGTAGCCCCCATTGGTTCATCACGGCGACACGTGCAAGTTCGTCGCGTAAGTCACGACCTAACTCACATTCGATAAGGAAGGTGCCTCCTCCCTGTCCGGGGAGTACCTGCAGCACACCTCGGATTGCCCGTAGTTTCGTCTCGCAGTCTGCGGGGCAGAACTTCAGCGTCAGCGAGATCTTTTCCGATTGACGCAAGCGGGCCGATAATTGCTCGGGAGTATCTTCCGCGACGATCCGGCCCTTGTTGATGATGACCACCCGCTGGCAGACGGCCGTCGCCTCGGGAAGGATATGGGTACTGAGGATGACGGAATGCGAGCCGGCAAGGCTCTTGATGAGTTCACGGATTTCAATAATCTGCTTCGGGTCAAGGCCCACCGTGGGTTCGTCGAGAATGAGGACCGGAGGATCATGCAACAAGGCCTGTGCCAATCCAACACGCTGCCGATAGCCACGGGAGAGGTTCCCGATCAGTCGGTGCCGTACAGCACCCAGCTCAAGTCGCCCGATGGATTGGTCAAGTGCTGAGGTGAGTGTTGGTCCTGCCATGCCACGGAGTTGTCCGACGAAGGTCAGATATTCGGTGACGGTCAGTTCCTGGTAGACGGGCGGTGTTTCAGGGAGATACCCGATCTGCCGCTTCACCTCCAAGGGGTGATCGGTACAGTCGAACCCCGCGACTCGCGCCGTGCCTTCCGTTGCAGGCATGAAACAAGTCAGAATTCGCATTGTCGTGGTCTTACCGGCCCCGTTGGGGCCGAGAAAAGCCAGCACCTCCCCCTTGGCGACGGAAAAGGTGACGCGATCAATGGCCGTATGATGGCCGTACCGCTTTGTAATGTTGTGAACGTCAATCACGAAAGTGATATCGGTGCGAACAGCTGTGGAGAATGTGGAGCAGTACTGCTCACAGGATCACAGTTCTTACTCTGGGGGATCTTACTCACTCCGCCCGATGCAGTCAATATGGTGGTGGAATACAGTCTGCCGGGTTTTTCTGCGGAACTGGAATAAGCACGCACGACGCAGACGGATGGCTCTCCGAATACATCTGAAAATAGTAAGCTTGCCGAGGCAGCACGGGCACCACTTTCTCCTGCCTTGCGACTCGTCTCAAACACTATAAGGTGTTGAACTTATACTGTGCCTCGGTTATATAGAAGCTCCGTTCGATAGTCCCCGCAGGTACTTTTTTGAACAGAGATGAGCTATACGGAGGTGGGGGAGACGGGTACTCCCGTCGGTGTTGTCGAAGTGGCGGACCTTTCATACTCTGAGTCAATCAAAAATCAGGGTACCTCAGCATTCAGAGGGAGGTAGATCCAGTATGCACACGGATGTTTCCCACAATCGGCGGTTCTCGAAGAGCTCTTTTGCGCTCGCCCTGTGTCTGTCCCTGGGTGCGTGTTCATGGGTCCCCAAGGGGGAGGTGCAGTTGGATGTCGGAATCAAGGATCGTGGGGTTGCCTCCTGGTACGGTGAACAGTTTCATGGAAGGCAGGCCGCGAACGGCGAAATATTCGATATGGAAGGGCTGACGGCTGCGCATCGGACGATCCCGCTCGGGAGTGTGGTCCGCGTCGTTAATTTGTCGAACGGTAAACATCTTCATGTGCGAGTGACCGACCGTGGGCCCTACGAAAAGGGGCGGGTTCTTGATCTCTCCCATGGGGCGGCGGTGCTTCTGGGAATGGAACGTGAGGGGGTTGCACATGTGCAGATCGAGGTTGTCGGCGCACGCCGTCCCGAGCTGCTGCTGCTGGCAGAGCAATTTGCCGGGCCAATGTCGTCCGTTCTGACAGACCGAATGTTTCCGGTTGGCCGGACGTCGCAGGGGATGACATCTCATGCGAGAAATTTCCCCGGCGATCTCTGGATTGCGAGGAGGAATCGGTGGGCCCTTGCCATGCTGTCCGTGGTAGACCCAATCCAGCTTCCGGTTGCTTTGTTAGTTCTTACCTGAGAGCCTCGAGATTGGTCCCTTTCAGGATGACGCGTGCTTGCCTGGCTAACGGGTACTCGTACGGGCTCATGAAGAGGCGGAACTTGTGGAAAGCACCCCCTAATAATGCAGGCTCATTTCTGAAATATCCGTATAGCTCCATTCAGGTTGACAGTGTGTAAAGCTCTCCACTAGACTGCACTCTTTCTATCAGCCCAAGACCATCATACGTGTGAATATTAAGGGGAGGCATGATTCGATGGCCAAGAAGCGCGCGCAAGAATCGGATGAAGGGAAATTAAAGAAGAAGATTGCCACAAAGACGACCGATCACGGTAATCCGGAAGGGGACGCTGCCCTCGGCTAGTTGAAAAAGCGATTGAAACGGGAGCAGCGGAAGCGGCGGGCCCTGGTGCAGCGGAAAAAGCGGGCAGCCGGAAGCAAAGCCGCCGCTTCTGCATCAGCCTAATCTCTCGTGGGAAAATTGTCTTACAGACTGACTGATTCTTATGGACTCCAAGACCAAACACTCCTCCCTCGATAACAATCCTCTCAGCCAGCAATCCGGAGATGAGTCGGCCGCTGAGGTCGTCGCTGAACGTCCGCAGGCTGAGGCTCCTTCCGTCGAGCCGGAAACGGCTGGCCCAGGCATGGTTGCGCTCGAAGAAGAGCAGGTCAAGGACGAGATCGATATCCAGATCGATCTATTGGCCGATCCTGACTGGGTGGTCCGACGAGAAGCCGTGATCACGCTAGGGGAAATGGGGGACGAACGGTGTGTCGAGCCGTTGGCCCGTGCGTTGCGTGATGGTGATTGGCAGGTTCGTGAGGTCGCCATCGAAGCGATGGGCCAGGTTGGACCTCCTGCGGTTGAGACGCTGCTCAAGCTCCTGCGTGACTGGGAGGTTCGCAAGTACGCCATCGCAGCCCTTGGGAAAATACACGATGAGCGGGTGCTGGATCCCCTGATGCTTCAGCTGCGGAACGATGAGTTTAAAGACGATGCGATCGATGCCCTGGTCGCATTGGGCGTGCCCTCCGTCGAGAAGCTTGTCCCCGCCCTTCGTGATAAGGATGAGAACGTTCGGAAATGCGCCGTTCTCGCGTTGGGACGGATCAAGAGTAGCGAGGCGATTGATCCCCTCATTCAGATGCTTGGAGACAAAGACTGGTTTACACGATTGACCGCAGCCGCGGCCTTGGAATCAATCGGCGACGATCGTGGGCGTGAGGCGATCAAGCCGTTGCTCAAAGACTCCGATATGGTCGTGAAAATGCGGGTCGAGCGGATTTTAGCGAAGTGGAAGAAGCAGCCGACCTCTGAACCTGCCAACGCCTGAACTATTTGTTCAGCTGCTGATCCATCCGTTGTTGCAGGTCCTCCATCTTCTTGAACGCGACCTGTTTCCCCGTCGCCAGTTCCAATTGAACGTCCCGCAGCGAATCGACTAAATGACGCAGCGTGGCGGTTGCGTCATCGACCTTTGCTCCCTTTGTCATGGTCTCTATTGCGTCGATGACAGCCGTGAGCTCCTTCGCTGCCTCGGCATGCTTTTGGTCGATCACGTAGACCTTTGCCTGTACGAAGCGAGACTTGGCTTCGACAAGTCCCTGACGACGCCGGAGATCGCGCTCGATTCCGAGCGTGGTATCCATGACGTTTTTCGACACTTCCTTCAACGATTGCTGGAGGTCGGAGACGGACTGCTGTAATGTGCCTACGGGTCGTTGCCCAACGTAATAGCCTGCCCCGAACGCGCCGACTAGAAGCAACAAAACTGTGAGAAATTTGGCCATAGTGGTCCTGCGTTAGCGGCGCCGTTTTGGTGCCGGTTGCTTGGCGAGTTGTTGGAGGAGGCTGTTCGCCGCCGCAATGCGTACCGCCTCATCGGTGTCACGTAACCCTTGTACCAAAATAGGGATGGCTCTGTCGTTGCTTTTTCGCAATGCCTTGGCGGCCGACAGGCGAGGGAGCGGCTGTTGGTCTAAGAGTAGCGCCTTCAATAATATGAGGGCCGGCTCATCCGATGAGGCACTCAAGGCTTGGGCTGCTGCCCACGTATAGATGGATCGGGATGTCGGGCCAGCTCGGCTGCCAAGGCAATGGCTGAGGTATCACCAAGGCGAAGTAGTCCTTCTGCAGCATTGGCACGGACATGTGCATCGGGGTCGTGAGTCAGTGCCGAGAGCAGCGGTCGGGTATCCTTGATACCCAGTTTGCCGAGGCTTGCGGCGGCGACCGCACGAATCATCGCGCTCTCGTCTCCGATGGCATGTGTCAGAGGGGCGGCGCCATCGGGAGATCCAAATTCCCCCAGCGCACCGGCCGCAAAGGCGCGGACTGATGGATCAGGGTCATAGACGGCTTGCGCAAGGACGGCGAGGCTGGCTGGGCGTTTGAGGCGTCCCAAGACACCCAATGCGGCCATTCTAGATTCCGCATCGGGTAGCGTTGCGGCGCTGGTAATCTCAGCGAGCTGCTCGGACTGGCCCAACCTCACCAAGGCTGCAGAAGCAAAAATGGACTCAGGGCCATCCTCAGTACGAGCCACGTCCATCAATCGTTGTCGAACATCGGTGGCGGTAGCTTCGCCGAGGGCGGTCATGGCGGCAATGCGGACGGTCGGCATTGCATCTCGCAAGGCACGGCGCAAGGGCCCGGATTGTGCCGCGAGGCCGGATTTTCCGATCGCCTCTGCGGCTCGTGCCCGCACGACGACGGATGGATCCAGTAATCCATCCTCCAGAATAGCTGTGGTCTCCGGCAGTCCCAACTCCGCCAGGGCTGAGTACGCGGCGATCCGAACATGTTCTTTGCGGTCTCGTACGTGGCTGGTGATCATGCCCAGCGCCAAGGGGCGAAGCAGCGTGGCATCGTGAGATTGCCCCGGCTGGGTCAGTTTGGAATAAATGGAGAGGGCCTCGTCTGTTCGTCCAAGGCGGACATAGCTCTGCAAGGCGAGGCGGAGGAATTCGTGGGAAGGCGTCGCGTCCGGCGGAAGACTTCGGTAGAGCGCTGCGACTTCCGGGTACTCACCTGCCTTGAAGAAGGCGGTAGCCTTCGATTCAATTGGAGACGGTGTTCTTGTCGTGGCAGCCTCGACAGGCGGCCCAACAAGCAACATGATCAGCCCGACCACCGTAATCGCGACGCTGGGCAGGTAAGGCGACTGCGTGCGCAACATACTCCGGTTCGATCGATCGAACCGAGTTACCATGTCGCAGGCATGCGCACCGTGGCGGCGCGGTACATCAGGCTGACGTAGTCCTTCAACATGCGCGTGGTGCAGAACTGGGGCGCGGTGGTGCGAATACATTCCTTCACCCTTTGCAACCAGCCACGAGGGATTCCGTCACGATCTCGCTGATAGAACAGTGGAACGACTTCCTGTTCCAGCAGACGATAGAGCTGTTCACCATCGTGATGATCTTGAGCCTGCGTGTCCGCCTGTTCGCTCAACGGTTGGATGCCCCATCCATTGGCTCCGTTGTACCCTTCAACCCACCATCCATCCAGGACACTGAGGTTCAACACGCCGTTCAGGGCGGCTTTCATGCCGCTGGTACCGCTGGCCTCCAGGGGAAAGCGAGGCGTGTTCAACCATATATCGACACCTTGCACAAGGTACTTTGCCATATGCATTTCGTAGTCTTCAAGAAATGCGACACGACCGCCGAGTTTGTGATCGTGACAGAACGACAGCACCTCATGGATGAAATACCGGCCCGGCTCATCGGCCGGGTGGGCCTTGCCGGCGAAAATCAGTTGGACCGGTCGCCATCGGTCTTGGAGCAGTGCTTTGAGCCGTTCAAGGTCTCGGAAGAGCAGCGTGGCGCGTTTGTAGGTTGCGAACCGCCTGGCAAACCCAATGGTCAGCGCCTCCGGGTCCATGAGGGTTCCGCGTGTAAGCACTTGTGAGGGTTGGAGATGTCCATGCATCCAGCCGGCTCTGGCCCGCTCGCGGATAAAGCCCATCAGCTTCCGCTTCATCGCTTGGCGAACCGCCCACAATTCATGGTCGGGAACATCCATGACCCGTTGCCACATGGCGGGGTCGTCGCAGGTCTGTGTCCAGGTCGGGCTGAGGGACTTACTGTAGAGATGGTGGAGCTCCGGGGAGATCCACGTCGGGGCATGAATGCCGTTCGTGACGCTCCGGATGGGGATCTGGTCAGTCGGCAATCCAGGCCAGAAGTGTTGCCACATCTCGCGTGTCACGCGGCCATGCTCCCGGCTGACGCCGTTGACATGGGCGGAGAGGCGCATGACCAATGCGGTCATGTTAAAACCACCGTGCGATTCGGGAGTCTCACCCAGGCGCAGAAATTCCTCACGTGACAGACCGAGCTGTTCCCAGTATCCGGTAAAGTAGCGGTCCATCAAATGGTGTGGGAAGACGTCATGCCCGGCAGGGACAGGTGTATGCGTGGTGAAGACGGTACTCTGACGGACTAATTCGCAGGCTTCCGCATGAGACGAACCCTTCTGAACGAACTCACGTATTCGCTCCAAGGTCAGGAAGGCCGAGTGTCCTTCATTGGCATGCCACACGGACGGCGAGATCCCGAGCGAACGCAACATGCGCACACCGCCGATTCCCAGCAGAATTTCCTGGCAGATCCGCATTTCTTGATCTCCGCCATAGAGTCGAGCGGAGAGGGCGCGGTCTTCCGGGCTGTTCTCAGGCACGTCCGTATCGATGAGATACAATGTGATTCGACCCACCAAGAGTTTCCAGACGGCAGCGGTCACGCGCCGGTTCCCCATGTCGACGGTAAACCGGCACGATTCACCGGACGGAGTCCGGGCTAAATGGATCGGCGACTCATCACGGTTAAAAGGAGCGTAGGCTGCCTCTTGCCAGCCCTCGGGTGTAATGCGCTGACGGAAATAGCCCTGCGGGTACATGAATCCAACGCCGACAAACGGCAGCCCAAGATCGCTCGCTTCCTTACAATGGTCTCCGGCCAAGATTCCTAACCCGCCGCTGTAAATCGGCACGGAGGCGTGTAGTCCAAACTCAGCTGAGAAGTACGCGATGGTCTTCTTCGCCAAGTCGGCATGGTGAGTGCCGGCCCAACTTTTCTTATTGGCCAGATATTCATCAAACAGGCGGAAGACGGCCGAATATTGGCGAAGGAACGAGGGGTCCTCTGCTAGTCGCGCCAGTCGGTCCGACTGGACATCGGCGAGGAGTTTGACGGGATTGTGATTTGTCAGGAACCACAGAGTTGGATCGATGGTTTCAAACAGCTGGCGAGCTTCCAGGGTCCAGCTCCACCAGAGATTCTGTGCGAGTTCAGGGAGCCGATTCAGGTTCTGGGGGAGAGCAGTCTTCGTCGAATTTGGAGAATCCACAAACACTCCTTTGGTCAAAGGCGAGCAATGCGTATGAGCGAATGATGGGCGACGATTGGTGGGAATTAGGCGTGCCCTGCCTTATGCCACGTGGCCCACTCTTTAGAGAATGCCACGGCGGCATACCGTTCGCCAAGAATTTTTGCGACCCGGTTCAAGAGTTTGGTGAGTTGTTGAAGTTCGGACAGTGTGAGATCGTCACGGAACCGGGGGTGAAGTCCCCAGCGGGTCTCGACTTCTTCACCCGACACACTCGACATCAAGCTGACAAGCTTAATCTCCTGGCCGGTTGATTTGTTCTGTTCAGCTGACGCTCCAACGGCTTGAGCTTCGACCGGCGGCGCGTCTTGAGTGGGAGGCGCCTGTCCCTGCAGCACGGCGCTGAGCGCCGGGACCACGGCGCTGGCACACAGCGATGCGGCGGCGCTGAGCTGTGCGTTGCGTGGCGCACCGAGTGCCTCGGCTACGTTCTCACCGAAAGTGCGGAACATCTCGCTCTTGGTTTTGGAGTCTTCAGTGATCAGGAATTTGTAGTGTTCGTAGGTCTGGCGACTCTCGGCCACAGTGGTGCCGATCGTCATCATGATTTCCATTTGATCGGCATTGTTGCCGAAGGCCGGTTCCAGCGCCTGCTTTAATTGTTGGGTCACCGCATCTTCCAGCGCATTCATGAACTCCAGCTGATCCTTCAGCGGAATGTGCAGGGCCACCAGGCGGTCCGTGAGGTTGAACATGATCTTGAGAAATTCCAGGTAGATGCCCCACTCATCCTGGCGCTTGAGCTTCAGTGCCTGCTCCGGGGCATTGCGCTTCATCATCGTGACCGATTCGCCCGACACGGCGAGCATCAGTTCGGCCAACTGACGGAGACGTTCTTTGTATTCAGTGGTTGCTGTAGCCATGGGTCTTCCGTGGAACGGAGGATTATAACGGAGGCGAGTGGAAGGAGCAAAGAGGCGATTCGGCAATTTCTTGCCGACACCACTACTACATGCAATTACGATCCCAAAGAAAACATGAAAGGCCTTAGTTATTCCTGCATGTTTGGGGGTACTCTACTATTTCTCGGCGGAGTAGTAGCTGTCTTCGGTTTTGATCAACCTTCTGAACCCTTCTCATTAGTCTGGGGGCTGTTCGTAGGCGGGTGGTGTATTGCCCTGGTAGGCATCGCGATACATATACTTCGCTTTTTTAGAATGATTAACAAAGGTGAATAGCCAGCGTTGTTTTTACAGGACCTCTAGCTCGTTTATTCACTGAATCACCAGCCAGAAACAACTTCTCAAAGTCAGATCTAGGGAATGGACGGGCGGTGCAGCTTGAGCGCGGCAGCCACGATCGGTTTAGCCCAATTTGGTGTGGCTGTCAGGTCCGGCGGGGCATGAATTCTCCTGCGTTCCAGATGCAGCACGAGTTTTAGCTGTGGTATCCGTCCGGCTGCCGGGTCTGCATCTGCACTATTATCGTACATATGCAGAGTGGTGAGGTGGGGTAGCAGTGCGATGAGGTTGAGACGGCTATGTTCGTAGCGCTGATGGATATCATGCGCGGGAATATCGTGACCCCCTCGGCTGACTCGAGCTTGCACGCGCGCAATGTGCAATTCCGGGCTGGATAGTCCTACATACCAGACGTACACCTCGATCCCTTGCTCAGCAGCTTTCACAAGTAGGCCGGTGATGGTATTTCCCCCGAGGGTGGTCTCAAAGGGAAAATCCAGGCGCATTTCGATCGCCCGCTTGAGCAGTCTCACCCCCTGGCGCCAGGCTGCGCTGTTGGCGTCAGTTTGTGGGAGGGTAGGGTCTTTTTCTCTGAGGGCCCGGGCTGCTTCGTCCGGATTGAAGTACTTGCCTCCGTATTGGCGAATGGCCGCTCCGCCGATGCTGCTCTTTCCCGCTCCATTGACGCCGGCGAGCACATGAATGCGCGGCAGTCTGGGTCCGCTCATGCCCGTTTGCGCACCGGTGCGCGATGCTTTCGGGCGGCCTTGACGGCGGCGCGCCCCAGTTCTACCGGAGAAGCGTGAAAGGCCGCCTCGACCCCTTTTCTCGCTGATGGTGTCTGCATCTGGGTCAGCAATTCGTCGAATTCCGTATTGAGGTCATCTAGCGAGCGACTGCGTTCGTTTACGAGTGATTCGAATTCGGCGAACGAGAGGAGCACAGCCTTGGGTGTGTCATGGCGGGTAATGGCGACTGCGCCGCTGTGTATCGTTTGCTCTAATATTGCACCGAACTCATTCTTGACTTTCGTGGCTGCTACGGTGGAAATATCGATGAGTTGTCCGTGGCTGTTTCTAAACGTGAGTTTTGGCATGATATCCTCACTAAGAGTTTGACTAATAGCCAATATGGGCTAATTGTACATATTAGCTATTTTAAGGTCAACTATACGCCTCCGTGGCGTCCCTTGCTATAAATGCGGTTCTGATAAGCGTGTCCCTATCCCATGACTTCTCATCGTCAATCCTCATCGCCCATCGAGGTTCTGCCGCGTGATGAGGCGCGGGAGCATCTGCTTGCGATTGCAGATATTCTGGCCAAGGTGCTGGATACGTCAATCAGAATTCCTGGAACATCCTGGTCGATTGGATTGGATCCGTTGCTTGGATTGATTCCAGGGATCGGTGATGTCATTGCCAATCTGATCGGAACGGTCATTCTCGGTATCGCGACACGCCTCCAGGTGCCCCGCATCGTGTTGACCCGCATGAGTCTCAACCTCCTGATCAATGGCGCAGTCGGGGCAGTTCCAATCGTCGGAGATCTTTTTTCGGTCTGGTTTCGAAGTCATGCCAGAAATGCGGCGCTGCTCCGAGAGGCAGCCCTGAAGCCCGATCGTGAAACCCATGCCGATTGGTTCTACGTGGCTGGAATTATCGGCGGCACCGTGGCTCTCCTGCTGCTCATGGTCGCCTTCATGGTGTGGTTGGTTTACAAGCTGTGGATGGTCGTGGCCGTGTAAATCTCAGTCAGGGTATGGTATAGATCAGTCCTTCCTGAAGATTCAGCGCGTGTAACAGTTCCTTCCATATTGTCTCATGGAACGAGAAGTCAAAACCTATGTATTGAAACGGCCTGCTGAGGAAGCGACGCCGCGCAAGCTGTCGATCGACTATGCGGCTGCCTTGAATTCCCAGCAGTTAGCAGCCGTGACTGCAGGTGATGGCCCTTCCCTGGTTATTGCGGGCGCCGGTAGCGGGAAGACCCGCACGTTGGTCTACCGAGTGGCGTATCTCATCGATTCAGGCGTGGACCCCTCGAATATCTTGTTATTGACGTTCACTCGCAAGTCGGCGCAAGAGATGCTCGACCGGGCGGGGGATCTGATCGGATTAAGTAGTCGCCGGGTTTGCGGAGGGACGTTCCACTCCGTGGCGAATTTGCTGCTACGGCGGTACGGACGGTCAATTGGGATTGAGCCAGGTTTTACTATTTTGGATCGCGGTGATGCCGAAGATCTCATCGCGTTGGTGCGATCACAACTCGGGTTGAACGAAAAAGATAAACGCTTTCCCCGCAAGGGGACGATTATGGAGATGATCAGCAAGAGCGCGAACACCTTGCGCAGTCTCGAGGAGATCATTCTGGAAGAGTTCGGCCATTTTGCGGATCACTCGGAAGATCTGGGACGGCTTCACAAGGCCTATGAGACGGCGAAGCGGCAGAAGCAGCTGTTAGATTACGACGATCTGCTTGTGATGTTGCGACAGCTGCTCCTGTTCGATGAGGGGGCTCGCACGAATATTTCACGTCAGTATCGCTATATTCTCGTGGATGAATACCAAGATACGAATCGATTGCAGGCCGAAGTCATCCGCCAACTGGCGACGACCCATCAGAATGTGATGGTCGTCGGGGACGATTCGCAGTCCATCTATGCTTTCCGTGGTGCGACGTTTAAGAACATCATGGAGTTCCCAGAACTGTTTCCTGGTACCACCGTCTATAAGCTGGAAGAAAATTACCGCAGTACCCAGCCGATTTTGAATCTGGCCAACTGCATCATCGAGGAAGCGACCGAGAAGTATACGAAGCGCCTCTTTACGAGAAAGATCGATGGACCGTTGCCGTCACTCGTGGAAGCGGCGGGAGAACATGCGCAATCGCGATTCATCTCGCAGAAGATTCTTGAGCTTCGCGAAGAAGGCGTGCCGCTGAGTGAGGTGGCCGTGCTGTTTCGTTCGAGCTTCCATTCCTTTGATTTGGAAATCGAGCTCTCTCGCAAGGAGTTGCCCTTTATCAAGCGCGGCGGGATGAAGTTTATCGAGACCGCTCATGTCAAGGATTTGCTGGCGCATGTGCGAGTCGTGGCGAACCCGCTCGATACGGTCAGCTGGCATCGCGTGCTGATGTTGGTGGAAGGTGTCGGGCCAAAGAAGGCTCAGGATGTACTGGCGGCAATCGTGAAGGCTGAGCGGCCGTTCGATGTGCTGCGCGGAGTGAACGGTCGTTCCGGGCAGGGACTCAAGGCCTTAGCGAATGTGCTGGAGAGTCTGGCTGGATCGGAGGACTCGAAGCCGGAACATCACGTAAGCCAAGTCTATGAGTACTATCTTCCCATCCTGAAGGACCAATACGACGATTATCCGAAGCGCACGAGAGATCTGGATCATCTTCACACCATTGCCGAAGGCTATCAGGGTATCGATGAATTTCTGGCTGATCTGGCGCTGGAACCCCCTGACGGCAGTGCCGTGGGTGTGGAAGCGCCTGATCGCGATGATGAGCGGCTCGTTCTGTCGACGATCCACTCTGCGAAAGGGTTGGAATGGCAGTGTGTCTTTGTGATTTGGGCCGTTGACGGGAGGTTCCCGTCCGCCTATTCCTTTGTGGCTGATGACGAATTGGAGGAAGAACGGCGTCTGTTCTATGTGGCGGTCACGCGAGCCAAGCGGCATTTGTTTTTGACATACCCCATTAATGTGTACGATCGGACGAGCGGGATGTTGCTCTCGAAACCGTCGCGATTTCTCGATCATGTGTCTTCTGACCTTCTCGACATGCTCGCCCTTGTCGAAGAGGGTGGCGGAGACTGGGGAATGGCGCAAGACCTCTATTGATGTGGCGACTCTCTGTTGTCTCTCCCGTGTGTATGAAATGCATCACAATTCGATTTCTCCTGCTGTGGTGTTGCTGGTGGGCGTCGGTTGCCTTTGTGGAGGCAGCGAGCAGCTCTCATCCTGATCAGGAGCGTGCAAACCAGTCCTGGGTGCCTCTTTTGGCAGAGGCAGAACGGTTACACCTGCCGACGAAGTTTCTTCGAGTGCTCCCGCCGGATTTTATCCAGTTTGAGTTTGATGAGCTTCGGACCTACGCTGCTGAGTATCACCCCGGTGAGCATCGGATGCTTCTCAATCGAACCCTGTCACTTAATGCTGCAGGGAGGGTGCTCAAGCCGCTTGGGAGGATGACGCACAAGGAGCTGGAGGTGTTGTACCATGAACTGTTTCATGCCTATATGGATTACCTCATGGTCAGAAGCGTTCCGCTTGGGGAGCTTGAGCGCAGCTCGCAAGCGCTCCTGCGCGTTGCGAAAGAGCAGCAGGTCTGTCGTTACGGAGAGGTGATGATTACCCCAATCGTTCAGCGAATGGACGAAGTGGAGTCGCGCTATTTGACGGAGGCGGAATCGTGGGAGGCATTGAATGAAACCTGGGCGGTCTTTGTCGGCTGGGTGGTGTGGAATCAGCTGGAGTTGCTACAACAGACGGGGAAATCCACGTTTCTTGGTGGGCAGGATGCGCGCCAATGGATTCCGCGGCTCAAAAGGGCTTTTGAACAAGGTGAGTTTCGTGGGTACTATGTCCCAGAGGAGCCGAGCGAGCGACGTCTCGCCCAGAAACGGTACTTAGCCAAATCCTCACAGCTCTCTTTGGAAGAAGCTCTTGTTATTATGGAGCAAGCGTTTGGTTTTTCGAATGATTTTGTTAAGATGGCCGATGCATCGCTCGGCCCAACCTGGCGATCCACCTGCTTGACTGAGAAGGAACGAGTCAACTAAAAATGCCCCAGGCCAAATTCTCCTCTTGACATCATGAAAGTTCATCAATAGAATCCGGCATTTCGTAACCTAGCCTGTCCGAGCACTTCAAGGAATCAATCTGTATTGAGGATTGAGGCAGAGGATTGTGCACGGATAGGCCTATGTGTCTTTGTTGGACGGATTGCTATTTGTACTGCAGAGTCTGGTGTGAATCGATCAATGAAACATCGCGGGCAGGTACCCAAGTGGCCAAAGGGGGCAGACTGTAAATCTGCTGGCTTATGTCTTCCAAGGTTCGAATCCTTGCCTGCCCACCATGCAGAGTTTATGTGATCGCGGGTATTGCGGGCCGTGGGCATGCAGTCAGTAGTGGGTGTAGGTGGGGAGGGTGAGCATCTGGGGAGATCGTGAGGCGGGTAGTCGTGAGTGTTGAGTTCTGAGTCTTAACGTATTTAAGCGCATCAGATGTGCGACTCAGCGCTGAGCACTCAGGATTGTACAGGGAAGAGGCGGGCGTAGCTCAGTGGTAGAGTTCCAGCCTTCCAAGCTGGCTGTCGTGGGTTCAAATCCCATCGCCCGCTCCAGAGTAGACGTGAGGCGTGGTTCGTGAAGCGCGGAGAGTGTCGGATGGCGGAGGATGCGCTTTGCGGGTAACGGACGACGCGAGGCGAAGTCGAGGGGGCCCACGTAGCTCAGTTGGCAGAGCACGTCCTTGGTAAGGACGAGGTCACGCGTTCGATCCGCGTCGTGGGCTCCAGGCCAAGCTTGCTCGTCTTGCCGCCTTTCGAACGTGCGGCGGATCAGCACCTTTGAGTGGCTTTAGACGAAAAGGGGTGACGTATGGCGAAGGCGAAATACGAGCGGAAGAAGCCGCACGTGAACATTGGGACGATCGGGCATGTGGATCATGGGAAGACGACGTTGACGGCAGCGTTGACGAAGGTGTGCTCGGATCGCGGGATGGCGAAGTATGTGCCCTACGACGAAGTGGCGAAAGCCTCAGAGAGTCAGGGGCGGCGGGATGCCACCAAGATCATGACCATCGCCATCAGTCACGTGGAATATGAGACCGACAACCGGCATTACGCCCACGTCGATTGCCCGGGCCACGCCGACTATGTGAAGAACATGATCACGGGTGCGGCGCAGATGGATGGCGCCATCTTGGTCGTGAGTGCGG
>JACCEA010255764.1_pt1 | contig 17938 bp, 13 predicted proteins | sample 7449851 | NCBI WGS metagenome assembly JACCEA01 (sample SAMN15323453, study PRJNA562643) | freshwater metagenome | isolation source: river surface water | place: USA:Blue River Watershed | collected 2017-08-18
AAAGAGAAAATCGACTTGATTAGAAAAAGAATCATCGATAAAGAAATCACTTTTGCTGAAGCAGCAAGAACAATTTCTGATGAAAAAGAAACAAGAGCCAATGGAGGTGCTTTGATTAATCCAAAAACACAAGATACTCGTTTTGAATTGACCAAAATGGATCCAAGTTTATATAGCAGAGTTTCTAATCTTAAAGATCAAGAAATTTCTCAGCCTTTTCTAGAAGAGGATCAAGGGAAAAAGACTTTTAAAATTATAACCGTGACCAACAGAATCGATGAGCACACCGCTGATTATTCTAAAGATTATATTAAAATTAAAGATTTGGCTTTGAAAGAAAAACAAATCAAAGCAGTAGGAAAATGGTTTGAGGAAAAAATCAAAGAAACCTACATCAAAATTAATGGAGAGTACAGAGACTGTGCTTTTACGAATAACTGGTTGAAAAAATAATTTTTATAAAATAAATAAAAAGAGTTAGTTTTATGATTTCATAGACTAACTCTTTTTTAATTAAAACATACTTATATGTCAGATGTTGATGCGATTCATGCTTTAGTTCAAAAGCGAAACCAACTCAAAACAGAGATTGCAAAAATTATTGTAGGTCAAGATGATGTTATTGATCAAATTGTCCTTTCTATCTTCTCTGGTGGTCATGCATTGCTTGTTGGTGTGCCGGGTTTAGCAAAGACGTTAATGGTAAATACTTTAGCGCAAGCACTTGGTTTGGATTTTAAGCGAATTCAGTTTACACCAGATTTGATGCCTTCTGATATTTTAGGAAGTGAAATTTTAGATGAAAATCGACACTTTAAATTTATTAAAGGACCCATTTTTTCTAATATTATTTTGGCTGATGAGATCAATAGGACTCCTCCAAAAACGCAAGCCGCTTTGTTGGAAGCGATGCAAGAACGTGCGGTTACTATTGCTGGACATAACTATAAATTAGATTTGCCTTACTTTGTTTTGGCAACTCAAAACCCTATCGAACAAGAAGGAACTTATCCTTTGCCTGAGGCGCAGTTGGATCGATTTATGTTTGCTATAAAGTTAGATTATCCCTCATTTCTCGAAGAGGTGCAAGTAGTGAAAAATACAACTTCAGATGTAAAGTTGGCTATTAATCCTTTATTCTCTACTGAAGAAATTATAGAATATCAGCATTTAATTCGCCGTATTCCAGTGGCAGATAATGTGATTGAGTATGCGGTAACCTTGGTTAGCAAAACACGTCCTAATAACCCTTTGTCCAATGATTACGTGAAGAACTATTTAGATTGGGGGGCAGGTCCAAGAGCTTCGCAAAACTTAATAATAGCAGCAAAGGCGAATGCAGCATTTCACGGAAAATTTTCTCCAGACATAGAAGACGTGAAGGCGGTCGCTACAGGAATTCTGCGTCATAGAATTATCAAGAATTACAAAGCAGATGCTGAAGGTATTTCGGAAGAAATGATCATAGAAAAGCTATTATAACGTTATAGTTGTCTTATTTAGAAAGGTTCTTTGTTTGAAATACAACAAAGGACCTTTTTTTATTTTGTCTCATATTTTCATATTGATAAAAAAATCTTTTTTAAATATTGAATAGATAAAAATTTAATAAAATATTGATATTTTATCAATAAAATATGGTTAAGTGCTGTTTTTGCCGATAATAATTTTCAAAAAGGGGACTTCTATTAAATTTTTTTAATTCTCGGCTTTAATTCCTAAATTTGCGTAAAAAAATAATAACACTTAATTATTATGGCTTTTGGTATTGAAATATCCAATAAAAAGGGTCATTAACATACAACATTTATGAGCACTTACAACGATTACATCAAAGAGATTGAAGAACGTAAAGTACAAGGACTTCATCCTAAACCGATTGATGGGGCTGATTTACTAAGCGAAATCATCACTCAAATTAAAGATTTAAATAATGCTAATAGAGTAGATTCTCTTAATTTTTTCATTTACAATACAGTTCCAGGTACTACTCCTGCAGCAGGTGTAAAAGCTAAATTTTTGAAGGAAATTATTTTGGGTGAATCTGTGGTAGCTGAAATAACACCAGAGTTTGCTCTTGAATTGTTGTCGCACATGAAGGGAGGTCCTTCAATTGAAGTGTTATTAGATTTAGCATTAGGTAATGATGTCGCTATTGCAAAAGGAGCAGCGAATGTCTTAAAAACTCAAGTATATCTATATGATGCAGACACAGATCGTCTAGCAGCTTCATATAAAGATGGTAACGAAATTGCAAAGGATATTTTAGAAAGTTATGCTAAAGCTGAGTTTTTTACAAAACTTCCAGATGTACAAGAAAAGATTGATGTTGTTACTTATGTAGCTGGTGAAGGAGATATCTCTACGGATTTATTGTCTCCAGGAAATCAAGCACATTCTCGTTCTGATCGCGAATTACACGGAAAATGTATGATTTCTCCACAAGCTCAGGAGGAAATTAAAGCACTTCAAGCACAATATCCAGATAAAAGTGTAATGCTAATTGCAGAAAAAGGGACTATGGGTGTAGGGTCTTCAAGAATGTCAGGTGTAAATAACGTGGCGCTTTGGACAGGAAAACAAGTAAGTCCATATATTCCATTTGTGAATATTGCCCCAATTGTTGCAGGAACAAACGGAATCTCACCAATTTTTTTAACTACTGTTGATGTTACGGGTGGTATCGGTTTAGATTTAAAAAATTGGGTGAAAAAAGTAGATGCAAATGGAGAGGTTCTTCGCAACGAAAGTGGTGATCCTATTTTAGAAGAAGTTTATTCTGTTGCTACAGGTACTGTTTTAACAATCAATACTAAAACCAAAAAGTTATACAAAGGAGATCAAGAATTGATAGATATTTCTAAGGCGTTTACTCCACAGAAAATGGAATTTATCAAAGCTGGTGGATCTTATGCAATTGTGTTTGGTAAAAAATTACAAACATTCGCTTCAAAAACTTTAGGGATTGATATTACTCCGGTATTTGCTCCATCAAAAGAAGTTTCTATCGAAGGACAAGGACTAACAGCAGTAGAAAAAATATTTAATAAAAACGCTGTAGGTACAACACCTGGTAAAGTGTTACATGCAGGTTCTGATGTTCGTGTTGAGGTAAATATTGTTGGTTCTCAAGATACAACAGGTTTAATGACTTCACAAGAACTTGAGTCTATGGCAGCTACCGTAATATCACCAATAGTTGATGGTGCTTATCAATCAGGTTGTCATACTGCCTCTGTTTGGGATAATAAATCGAAAGCGAATATCCCAAGATTAATGAAGTTTATGAATGACTTTGGTCTTATTACAGCGCGTGATCCAAAAGGAGTATATCATGCTATGACTGACGTTATTCACAAGGTTCTTAATGATATTACTGTAGATGAGTGGGCAATTATTATTGGTGGTGACTCACATACAAGAATGTCAAAAGGAGTAGCTTTTGGTGCTGATTCGGGTACTGTTGCGCTTGCGTTGGCTACTGGTGAAGCTTCTATGCCAATTCCAGAATCTGTGAAGGTAACTTTCAAAGGAAATATGAAAAACTATATGGATTTCCGTGATGTTGTTCATGCTACACAATCTCAAATGCTTCAACAATTTGGTGGCGAGAATGTGTTTCAAGGAAGAATTATTGAGGTTCATATCGGAACATTAACCGCAGATCAAGCTTTTACATTTACAGACTGGACAGCTGAAATGAAAGCTAAAGCATCTATTTGTATTTCAGAGGATGCTACTTTAATTGAATCACTAGAAATTGCAAAAAGCAGAATCCAAATCATGATTGATAAAGGAATGGATAATGCTAAGCAAGTTTTAAAAGGATTAATCAACAAAGCGGATAAGAGAATTGCTGAAATTAAATCAGGAGAAAAACCAGCTTTAACTCCAGATGCAAATGCTAAATACTATGCTGAAGTTGTTATTGACCTAGATGTTATTGCTGAGCCGATGATTGCTGATCCAGATGTTAATAATGCTGATGTTTCTAAACGTTATACGCACGATACTATTAGACCACTTTCTTTTTATGGAGGAGTGAAAAAAGTTGATCTTGGTTTTGTTGGATCATGTATGGTACACAAAGGCGATATGAAAATTCTAGCGCAAATGCTTAAAAATGTTGAAGCGCAATATGGTAAAGTTGAATTTAAAGCACCACTTGTAGTTGCTCCACCAACTTATAACATTGTTGACGAATTGAAAGCTGAAGGAGATTGGGAAGTTTTACAAAAATACTCTGGTTTCGAATTTGATGATAATGCTCCAAAAGGGGTTGCGCGTACAGGATATGAAAACATCTTATATCTAGAGCGTCCAGGTTGTAATTTATGTATGGGTAACCAAGAAAAAGCAGCCAAAGGAGATACTGTTATGGCTACTTCAACGCGTCTTTTCCAAGGAAGAGTTGTGGAAGACGCAGAAGGTAAAAAGGGTGAATCATTACTTTCTTCAACTCCTGTTGTTGTATTGTCTACTATTTTAGGAAGAACTCCTACTATCGAAGAATATACAGCTGCAGTGAAAGGGATTAATCTAACACAGTTTGCACCGTCTCATAAATTATTAGTAAATAACTAAATCTATTGGTTTTAACTATAATTTAAAAGCCTGAGTCTATGGATTCGGGCTTTTTTTATGCTTGATTTTTTGTAACTTGCAGGGATAATAAATTAGTATTAATTTTATTTAAATCTTATGGCATTCGATATTGAAATGATTGAGAAAGTATATAAAAATATACCTTCTCGTGTAGATAGAGCTCGTGAACTTGTTGGACGTCCACTTACACTAACAGAAAAGATTTTGTACGCTCATTTATGGGAAAAAATCCCGACAGAACACTTTAAAAGAGGTGTTGATTATGTTGATTTCGCTCCAGATAGAGTAGCGTGTCAAGATGCAACAGCACAAATGGCTTTGCTGCAATTTATGCATGCTGGCAAGAAGACAGTCGCAGTACCTACAACGGTGCACTGTGATCACTTAATTCAAGCAAAATCTGGCGCAACAGAAGATTTAGCCTTTGCTAACAAACAATCCAAAGAAGTTTTTGATTTTCTTTCATCTGTTTCAAATAAATATGGAATAGGATTTTGGAAACCAGGTTCAGGTATAATTCACCAAATTGTATTAGAAAACTATGCTTTTCCAGGCGGAATGATGATTGGAACAGATTCTCATACGGTCAACGCAGGGGGATTAGGAATGTTAGCCATAGGTGTAGGTGGAGCAGATGCTGTAGATGTGATGTCAGGAATGTCTTGGGAATTAAAGTTTCCTAAGTTAATTGGAGTTAAATTGACGGGAAAACTTAACGGTTGGACTGCTCCAAAAGATGTGATATTAAAAGTAGCTGATATTCTTACAGTAAAAGGAGGAACTGGAGCTGTTGTGGAATATTTTGGTGAAGGTGCTTTAAATATGTCTTGCACAGGAAAAGGGACGATATGTAATATGGGTGCCGAAATTGGTGCGACAACCTCTACATTTGGTTATGATGATGCTATGCGCAGGTATTTAGCAGCAACAGGGAGACAACAAGTTGTTGATGCAGCCGATAAAATTGCTCCTTATTTAACTGGAGATCCAGAAGTTTATGCTAATCCTGAAAAGTATTTTGATCAATTGATTGAGATTAACTTGTCAGAATTAGAGCCACAGATTAATGGGCCATTCACTCCAGACAGAGGAACTCCAGTTTCGAAAATGAAGGAAGAAGCAGCGGCGAATGGTTGGCCTATTAAAGTAGAATGGGGACTTATTGGTTCTTGTACCAATTCATCTTATGAAGATATGGCTCGAGCAGCCTCTATTGTAAATCAAGCAGTAGAACACGGAATCTCACCAAAGGCTGAATTTGGAATAAATCCTGGTTCTGAACAAATTCGATATACCATCGAGAGAGACGGTATTATAGCAACTTTCGAAAAAATGGGAACGAAAGTATTTACCAATGCTTGCGGGCCGTGTATAGGACAATGGGACAGGGCAGGGGCTGATAAAGGGGAGAAAAATACAATCGTGCATTCCTTCAATCGAAATTTTTCTAAACGAGCTGATGGAAATCCAAATACACACGCTTTTGTAGCTTCTCCAGAAATGGTGGCGGCTCTTGCAATTTCAGGAAGATTGGATTTTAATCCATTAACGGATACCTTGCTGAATGATAATGGAGAAGAAGTGAAATTGAAAGCTCCTTTTGGAGACGAATTGCCCAGTAGAGGATTTGATGTTGAAGATGCAGGTTTTCAAGCTCCAGCCGAAGATGGCTCAAATGTTCAAATCGTAGTCAGTCCTACTTCAGACCGTTTGCAATTATTGGCACCATTTGAGGCTTGGGATGGAAAAAACATTACTGGCGCTAAACTCTTGATTAAAGCATTTGGTAAATGTACCACAGACCATATATCAATGGCGGGTCCATGGTTGCGTTTTCGAGGACATTTGGATAATATATCTAACAATATGCTAATTGGTGCAATCAATGCTTTTAATCAAAAAGCAAACGAAGTAAAAAATCAGTTAACGGGAAACTATGAAGCTGTGCCAACGGTTCAAAGAGCTTATAAGGCAGCTGGAATTCCATCGATAGTAGTAGGTGATCATAATTACGGAGAAGGTTCTTCGCGCGAGCATGCTGCAATGGAGCCTCGTTTCTTAGGAGTTAAAGCGGTTTTGGTAAAATCATTTGCCCGAATTCATGAAACGAATTTGAAAAAACAAGGAATGTTGGCCATAACGTTTGCTAACGAGTTGGACTACGATAAAATTCAAGAAGATGATACTTTTAATTTCTTAGATTTAACAGAATTTGCACCTGGTAAACCTTTAACTATTGAGCTAGTACATGCCAATGGAACTTCAGAAATTATTCTTGGGAATCATACGTATAACGCTAGTCAAATAGGTTGGTTTGTGGCCGGTTCCGCATTAAACTTAATCGCTTCAGTAGGACAATAGTACAATAAAATACACGTTCGTAAAGAAAGCTCCTTAGGTAACTTTGGAGCTTTTTTGTTTTTCATTATAGTACTATAAGTAGATTTTATAATAGTTTTAACATTTTTAATTTATTAAAAAAAGTATATTTGTAAAACTTGATAAAAATGTGATTTTTAGATTAAAAATGCCCTTTTTTTTAATCTAATTTCTGTGAAATAAGCTTTTAGATAAAAATAATACCACAATTTGTAAAAAATAAGGATGAAGTACTTTGGAATACTATTTTGGCTTTTGGTTTGTACCACGACAACTGTTTTTTCACAAGAAAAATTTGTTAAACACAAAATTTCTCAGGGCGAAACCATTTCTTCAATTGCAGAAAAATACAATGTTAGTCAAAAAGTAATTTTTAATTTAAATCCAAAAGCTTCAGGGATTTTAAAATTGAATTCGGTATTAAAAATTCCAAATAAGAATTATAAAAAAGAGGTTGCCAAAAAAGAGTTAGCAGCTAAAAAGAAAAACACTAAAGAGATTGATTATCTTGTTTTACCCAAAGAAACTTTGTTTGGTATCGCTAAGAAATTCAATGTTAGAGTCGAAGAAATTAAAAAAAATAATCCTTCAATAGAAAAATCAGGATTACAAATTGGAGAGAAAATAAAAGTAATTGTTCCTGAAAACTTCGAGTTGAAAGAAGAGCCAACGGTTGCTATCTCAAACGATTCTGAGCAAAAAAATACAACTATCCCTTCAAATACTTCCGCTATTAGTGGGTTTGTTGCTCCAAATACTTCAACTGAAGGACAGCAAATACATGAAGTAATAGCAAGTGAAACAAAGTATGGTATCTCAAAACGCTATGGGATTTCGGTTGAAGAACTTGAAAAATTGAACCCCAACATTGTATCTAAAAGCCTTGAAATAGGTCAGAAATTAAATGTGCCTTTGCAAAATAAAGCAACAGAAGTGATTCAAACTGTTGAGGTTTCGAGTCCATCTCCAGTTAAAGAAGTAACTTCAGTTGAAGTAAACAAAGAGCAAGTGGTAGCTGAAACATCGGTTTCAAATACGGTTGCCTCTCCTGAGACTACTACTATCGTTCATGAAGTTTTACCTAAAGAAACTAAGTTTGGTATTGCCAAAAAGTACGGAATTACTGTTGCGGAATTGGACAAACTAAATCCTTCGATTCATAAAAAATTGAGAGTTGGGGCAATCTTAAAAATTAAAGAGGGAACCACTGCAGTAGTAGCTGTGAATGAAACGGAAACCAAGGTGGATTCAACAGTTGTGGAGTCCAGTTCTGAGAAGTTCTTTGGGGATTATTCCATTGCAGATGATTTAATTGCCAAAGCATCTGATAATTTAGGGATTCGGTACAGGTCTGGAGGTACGACAAGAGCAGGTTTTGACTGTTCTGGTTTAATGTGTTCTACATTCAGTGCTTTAGATATTAAACTTCCAAGGTCTTCCAATGAAATGTCCAATATTGGGATAAGAGTTACACCTACAGAAGCCAAAAAAGGAGACTTGATTTTCTTTAAAACCAGAGGCAGCGGACGCATCAACCATGTAGGAATGGTAGTAGATGTAGTAGGAGATGAGATTAAGTTTATTCATTCTTCTACCAATAGTGGTGTAATCATTTCTTCAACAAAAGAAGGATATTACCATCGAAATTTTGCCCAAGTTAATCGTGTTTTAAAGTAAGTTACTCTTCCTTTTCTTTAAACAATTCGATGTTGTTTTTTGAAATTCTTTTTTTTAGCCACGTCTTAAGTTTGTCTTCATCGCTAGTACTTAATGTTTTTGTGCTGTTATAAATTGCTACAGTTTTAGTAATTGTACTATCTGTATTTTCATTAAAAGTATGATTCGCCAAGGAAATGTTTTTGATTTGAGGAAACAAAATAATGATTTCTTCTCTTAATGCTTTGTTGTTGTAAGTGTTCTGCTTTAGCTTGTTTTCTAAATTGAGTATCATTAAGTCTTTTTCATTTTCTTTCGCTTTTTCGGTAGCGTTGTTTTCCAAAATGAATTTCTTAATATCTGTGGTGTCTTGTTTTATTACCAATTGAGTGTTTTCGATATTGTATTTTTTCAATGCACTACTTAAGTTTTGTATCTCTTGTTTGTTTAATTTTTTGTTTAAAAAAGCCAATTCAATACTTTTTGGGTTTTTGTTGTAATTGATTTTTTGGTACAAAATGGCAAACCCTTTTTCATTCAATTCATCATTTAAAAACAATTCCACTTTTTGTTTGTATTTCTTTTCTTGGGCTAACAAATAAGCAAAATAAACACTAGGTACAATTAGCAAAACAATAATTGTTGAAATGGTATATTTTATTTGTTTTCGGTATTTTGGGTCTACATGAGTGACTTCAGGATACTGTAAATACTTTACGATAACAAAGGTAGAAATGCAGATAAACACACAATTGATAGTGTATAAAAATAGGGCGCCGAGAAAGTATTTCCAATTTCCAATAGCCAGTCCGTATCCTGCTGTACACAAAGGAGGCATCAAGGCTGTCGCAATCGCAACACCTGGAATAGGATTTCCTTTTTCAACTCTAGTAATTGCAATTACTCCCACAAGACCACCAAAAAAAGCTATCAATATATCGTATATGTTGGGTGAGGTACGAGCCAATAATTCGGATTGTGTTTCCTTAAAAGGACTCAGCATAAAATAAATAGTAGACACAAACAAACTGACTAAAGTAGCAATGAGAAGGTTTTTGGCTGCTTTTTTTAATAATTCAAAATCATAAATACCTAAGCTAAAACCTGCTCCAACGATAGGTCCCATTAAAGGAGAAATAAGCATAGCGCCAATAATCACAGCAGTTGAGTTGACGTTGAGTCCAACAGAAGCGACTACAATAGCGCAAGCCAAAATCCAAACGGTAGCCCCACGAAAGGAAATATTCGCCTTAACATTTTCTAAAACTTTTTGTTTGTTTTCTTCTCCAGTATGTAAGTCAAGGAATTTTTGTAATCGATTCATAGTATTCTGAATTAAAAAAGTTGTTCAGTAAAGTTAAGCAATTAAAAATTGGCATAAAAAAAACGTTGAAATTAGTTCAACGTCCTAGAGTTGTTATAGAAATTGGATTTTAGTTTTTGGTAAAGGTCAAATAATCAGTTCCACCATTGCCACCGCTTACGTCTTTTAGTTTAATTACTGTTGAAGTTCTTTCGATAATTTCCCAGTCATCTGTTAGTTCAAGAAAAGTAGCAGGAGAAGTGAAAGCGATATTGAAATCCAAGTCGCTTATGCTATTGTCATCATCGCTATTGCTATCAGTGACAGACCAAGTGCCCGTTTGTGTTAATGTTCCGTTGGTAGCAGTTAGAACACCATTGCTGCCAAACGTAAAGTTATAACCAGAAAAATTACTTGTTTCTTCTTTGTCAGTATCGAAGTAGTACGTGATTTTCCACGTTCCAGATCCTACTACAGAAGTAACGCTGCTTATTGAGTTTGTTCCAGTAGAACTACTGTCGTCGGAACTGCAAGAAAGAAAAAAGACAGTAACCAAAAGCAGTACAATCCTTTGTTTGTTGATAAAATGGATTGTTTTCATATAATGTGGTATTTAAGATTTAAATGGTAGCGAAAAACAATCTGATATATTTTATGTTCTTAAAAATCAATCGTTTATTCTAAAATTGCAGTTTTTAAATGTATGGATACCTGCTTAGAAATTTTAGCGGCTACTATGGTTGGTATTTCGATATTGAAGTCGTCTGTGTTTACGACAAAGGTAGATTGGATTTCAATTCCCTTGGTTATTTTTCTAAGCCAAGCTTTGCTAATGATGGGTTTGGATTTTCCGTGTATTTTGAGAATTCCTTTTATTTGGTACTCTGTAGGGGTTTCGGATACAAATTTGTAATCGAATTTGTCAATTCTACCAATAAAAGTTGCTTTGGGGTAACGGTCGCTCTCTAAATAGTTTTCATTAAAATGAGTGCGCATCAAATCTCTTTTGAACTTAAAATTTTTGATAAAAACGGTACAGCTAATTTCGCCAGTTTTTATTTCAACAGAGAAAATGACCTCCTCATTAATGGCTTTCACTTCCTCAAAAAAAGGTACCGAAGCTTCAAATGAAATTACCCCTTTTGAGTCAGATAATTGTTCTTGAGCTTGAATGAAGAGTGTAAACGACAAGAAAAAAAGAGAAACTATTTTTTTCATAAGTCAAGAGATATTGTATCTCTTAAAGTTACACATTTTAATTATTATAAACGATTGTTTAGTAGGTTTTTATTGAAGTTGCAGCTGAATGTTGTACTTGGTGATATTGGCTAAGTTTTCTGCAGAACAATAATCAAATTCTTCTTCGTGCTCTTCGTGTTCTTTTTTGAGTTCTATTTGTTTTAAACAATTGCTAAAGCGTCGTACATCATTTAGGGTTTTTAATTGTAAGCCCGGAACGGCAACACTTTTTCCGTTAGCATCTTTGGCAACCATCGTAAAATAAGAGGAATTACAATGTTTTATGACTCCAGTTTGAATGTTTTCTGCTTCTACTCGAATGCCAACAATCATTGAACTTCTTCCCACATAATTTACAGAAGCTTTCATGGTAACCAATTCGCCCACTTCAATAGGCTGTAAAAAGTTTACAGTATCAACAGAGGCGGTTACGCAATAGTTTCCAGAAAACTTAGAAGCACTTGCAAAGGCAATTTGATCAAGTAAGGATAAGATATAACCGCCATGAATTTTACCACTAAAATTAGTGTGTGACGGCAGCATTAGTTCAGAAATGGTAACATGCGATGCGGAAACAGGCTTGAATATGTTGGTCATAATTTATCTGTTATTAAACGGGGAGGCTTCTTTTTGAACGGAGGTTATAAAAAAACGAGTTTCGCCCCACCACATAAATGTTCGTTTTTTTTCTTCATAAGTTAAGCGAACATAATGGCCTTGTAGAATTTTCAAACTATCGATAACTGCTTTGTCTTTGTCTAAAACTGAAAAGCGAAAAATTTGTGCTCCCGAAATTCCTTGGCTCAATTCGCCTTCCCAAGTTTTGATGAGGACACCTTTATGGCTTAAACGGATTAACTCCCCAGAGCGAACACCATCACTAACAGGAATGTAATAAATAAACGCCATATAAATAGAAACGATTAGTACTCCAGCGAGTAGCAATAAAGCAGCAATTTTTTTCATTTGTTTTAGTTTATAAGGTTGTTTGTATCATTTTCAGCTCTTTTTAGAACATTTTCAGGTAATGATTTTTTGGCTTTGGCGCCCATTTTTTTTAATTTTTCTACGCTAACAATCAGGTTGCCTTTGCCATCAACGAGCTTATTCATCGCGGCTCCGTATTCTACTTTGCTTTCGTCAATTTTCTTTCCTATTTTAATTAAATCGGCCACAAAACCTTCAAATTTATCATAAAGTGCCCCAGCTTGTCGTGCAATTTCAAAGGCATTTTCTTGTTGTTTTTGGTTGGTCCACATGCTGTCAATAGTGCGTAAAGTAGCCAAAAGAGTAGAAGGCGTCACGATTACGATATTTTTCTCAAAGGCTTTGTTGTACAAGGTAGTGTCGTCATTTAATGCTAAAGCAAAAGCAGGCTCCATAGGAATGAAAAGCAACACAAAATCGGGGCTTTCTATTTGGTACAAATCATGATAATTTTTATCCCCCAATTGCTCTACGTGGCGCTTTATGGATTGAATGTGTTCTTTTAAAAATCCAGCTTTTAAATTGTCGTCTTCTTCATTAATGTATTTTTCGTAGGCAGTCAAAGACACTTTAGAGTCGACAATCATTTTTTTGCCATCGGGTAAATTGATAACGACATCGGGAAATACTCTGCTTCCTTCGGCATTGGTATGCGATTGTTGTACAAAATATTCGCGGTCTTTTTCCAATCCAGATTTTTCTAAAACCCTTTCCAAAATAAGTTCACCCCAATTTCCTTGCATTTTACTATCTCCTTTTAATGCTTTGGTAAGGTTTAAGGTTTCTTTACTCATTTGAAGATTCATTTGTTGCAAACCAACAATTTGCTGACGTAAAGCCGCGTGATAATCAATGCTTTCTTTGTGGGTATCTTCAACTTTTTTCTCGAATAACTGAATTTTATCTTGAAGTGGACTCAAGATATTCTTCATGTTTTCCTTGTTCTGTTCCGTGAATTTATTCGATTTTTCGTCTAGAATTTTATTGGCTAAGTTTTCGAATTCTTTGGTGAATTTTTCTTGAAGTTGTTCTACTTCATTTTTTTGTTCTTTATGTCGTTCTAGTAAATTATCAAAATCTACTTCTTTTTTAGAAAGCTGAATGGCCAAACTATCTTTTTCATTACGGATGGCTTCTTTTTCTTGAAGGCTATTTTGTAATTGTTTTTCAAAAGCAGTTTTATCGATTGTAGCTTGTTCTTTTTGTTGTTGTAATAAATGTTGAGCAGCATTGATTTTCTCTTCCAAGCTTATTTTTTGTGACTCAAAACGAGCCGAAAACAGCAGTTTTCCAATAAAAAGACCAAGGGCAAGCGCAACGATAAAAACCAATAAAAAAGAAAATAATTCAGACATGGATGATAGTTTTTTGAAAAGTAAAAGTAAGAATTTTTAATTCAGTTTCAAGTTGACTTAACGATATAAAAAAAGTCCCACCGAAGCAGGACTAAAGGTTTTCACCTACGGCATATAGCCTTATTGTGATAAGATTAAAGATTAGAAGTTTTAATCTGTTGTAAATGTAGGAAAAAAAATCTTTAATTATAATGAGGAAAACCGTAATATGATTCATTATTTTTTTCATAGCTTTAAGAATTCTTACAAAATAGATTGTATTATGGCAAAAATATTGGGGTTGGATTTGGGAACGAACTCGATTGGGTGGGCATTAATTGATGACGTTCAAAATAAAATAGAGGGAATTGGAACTAGAATATTTCCGATGGGAGTGGAGAATTTGGGAGAAGGAGAGGGAAGAGAAATGTCAAAAAATGCAGGAAGAACTGGGGCAAGAGGCGTTAGAAGACAATTTTTTAGAAGGCGATTGCGAAAAAAGATATTACTTAAAGCGCTCTCGGAAAATAAAATGTGTCCAATGGAGGCTAATGATTTTGTAGATTGGAAAAAAACAAAAGAATTTCCTTCTGATAAATTAGCCAACTGGTTTGCTTTAAATCCTTATGAGTTGCGACAAAGAGCGCTGAATGAAAAACTAACTTTAGAAGAAATTGGTAGAATTTTTTACCATCTTATTCAAAGGCGAGGTTTTTTAAGTAATAGCAGGAAGGGTGGGACAGATGATGGTACAATTTTTAAAGGTAATCCAAAAGAAGGGAAAATTGGAATTACAGAAACACAAGACAAAATTCAAGAGAAAACTTTAGGGTCGTATTTATTTGAAATTTATCCAAAAGAAAATCAACCTTTTCAAGAGGGACAAGAAAGAATCCGAAATAGATACACTACTCGTAAAATGTATGTGGATGAGTTCGAATTAATTTGGAATAAACAAGCACAATTTCATTCTGAACTTACAGAAGAATTGAAAACTACATTTGGAGGAAGAAAATTGGACGGATACAAAGAAGATGGTATTTTGTTTAATCAGCGACCTTTACGTTCGCAGAAACACTTGGTTGGGAATTGCTCATTTGAACCATCAAAAACCAAATGCCCAATTAGCACTATTCCGTTTGAACAATTTAGAGTTTGGCAATGGGTGAATACTGTTGAATACAATGGAAAAAAAATCTCTGAAGAAGAGAAATTGAAAATAGTTGAGTTTCTTTATGCAAATGAAAAACCAGATTTTAAAAAAATAAGAAAAGCTATTGGTAAGGAAAGTGCAGAATTTAAATTCAATTATAAAGATGATGATAAAATAGTGGGAACTTATACCATCTCTAATTTATCAAACAAAAAGTATTTTGGAAAAAAATGGTTTGATTTTACTGAAAAAGAGCAAGAAGATATTTGGCATGTTTTATATTTTTTTGATAGTAAATCCAATTTAAAAGACTACGCCATTAAAAATTGGAATTTTAATGAAGATCAAGCGATTGCTATTTCAAAGTTTAATGTAAAAGATGGGTACTCTAGTCTAAGCAGAAAAGCAATTGCAAATATTTTACCTTTCTTGCAAATGGGTTATACCTATGATATTGCAGTAGTTTTGGGAGGAATAAAAAATGTGTTTGGTTCGGAGTGGGAAAAATTATCTGATGAAAAACGGAATTTCTTTCATGATAATGTATATGAAATTGTACGTTCTAAAACCAAAGGCGGTTTTATTGAAACCATAAAAGATATTCTTAGAAATGATTATAGTATTTCTGATCATCAAATGCGAAAATTATACCATCATTCAGCAACAATTGATGTAGCAGAATTGATGGATAAATTGCCTCTTGGGAAAGAAGCAGATGATGAAATTCAAAAAATAAAAAATCCAATTGTAATCACAGCCTTATTTGAATTACGAAAATTAGTGAATGAACTTATTGACGAACATGGAAAAATTGACGAAATAAAAGTAGAAATGGCTCGTGATTTGAAAGTTTCTAAATCAGAACGATACAAAACGCGTAGAAACCAGCAAAGATTAGAAAAAGAGAATGATAGAGTGAAAGTTGAAGTGTTGAAATATACCAATTTATCACACGACAATATTTTGAAATTCAAACTATGGGAAGAATGTAAAAGAACTTGTCCTTATACTGGTTTGTCAATACCTATAAATGAATTATTTACAAGCAAATGGCAGATTGAACATATTCATCCATGGAGTAAATCGTTGAATGATAGTTTTTCTAACAAAACTCTTTGTTTGGGAACAGAAAATATTAAAAAAGGAAATAAAACACCTTTTGAATATTATGGTAATGACGAAGCTAATTGGTCTGCGATAAAAGAAAGAGCGTTGAAATTATTTTCATTTACAAAAGAATATCCAGATTCTTATAATAAGTTCAAGCGATTTGTTAAACAAAGTTTTGATGATGATTTTACCTCTAGACAGTTAAATGACACACGCTATATTAGTAAAGAAGCTAAAAATTATTTGTCTAAAATATGCAAAAATGTAATGGTTTCTCCAGGACAAGCTACTTCAAATTTGAGACAAAAATGGGGTTTAAATCATATTTTGAATGATGAAAATGCCAAGACGAGAGAAGATCATCGTCATCATGCTATTGATGCGTTGGTAATGGCTTGTACCAAACTATCGTATGTGCAAGAATTATCAAAATGGAATCGATATAACAGAGCGTATGATTTAAAACAATTTCCGTTGCCTTGGGAATCGTTTAGACGTGACGCCGAAATTGCTGTAGATAACATCTTAATTTCTCATAAAAAAATCTCAAACGATATTACTATTCGTTTTAAAACCGTTGAAAAAAACGGAAAGAAATATACCAATAAAGGAGTAGCTGCTCGAGGTCAATTGCATAAAGAAACCGTTTTTGGTAAAAGAATTTTTAACGGTGAAGAAGCATTTCACGTTAGAAAATCAATTGATAGTTTAACAACCGAGAAACAACTTGAAAAAGTGGTTGACGAAGCTATTAGAAAATTAATTCATAAAAGAATTCAAGAATTAGGAGGATTTGTAAAGGGAGCAATTCCTGCAAATACTTTTTTCATTGTAGATGAAAATGGAATGAAACAACCGCAAATATTATTGCCCAATAAAAATGGAGCCCCAGTTCCTATTATGAAAGTAAGAATGAAAGAAAATATTGGGGGAGCTGAAAAGTTGAAGGACGAAGTGAATCAATGGGTGAACCCTAGAAACAATCATCACGTATTAATATACAAAGATGAAAAAGGAAATCTAAAAGAAGAAGTAGTGACCTTTTGGACAGTTGTGGAAAGAAAAAGTAAAGGATTTCCAATATATCAATTACCAGCCGAAGGAAAAGAAATAGTTACAGCATTGCATATTAACGATATGTTTTTGTTGGGATTAAATGAAGATGAAATTAATTGGGAGAATCCAGATTTTAATCTTCTGAAGGAACATTTGTACAGGGTTCAGAAATTTACATCTGGAGATTACTATTTTAGAATAGCAAAAACATCATCAATTCAAAATATGGAAGAAAAGCAACAAATAAATAGTTTTGGTTTTGGAAAAAATGGGTGGTCAACTCATAATCCTATCAAAGTAAAAGTTTCAGTATCAGGAAAAATTTCAAAAATGTAATTCCTTTTCAAAATTTGGTGTAAATTTACACCAACTAAAATTATTGTTATGACACGACAAAGTATCACTTTAGCCAATCAAAATGATGAATGGTTAAAACAGCAAGTAGCCAATGAAGAATTTACGAGCAAAAGTGAAGCGGTAAATTATTTAATCAAGCAAGCAAGAGAACATGATGAATATGTTGAATTTGTACGAATGAAGCTTGATAGAGCGGAGCGAAGTGGATTTAGTACCAAAACAAAAGAGGAATTATTAGCAGATATTAAGAAAAAACTAAATGTTTAGTTATAAACTTAATATTCAAGCTGAGGAGGATTTGGCTCGGATTTTTGAATATGGAATTGGTCGTTTCGGGTTGCCTCAAGCGAATAAATATTATGATATGCTATTTGATTGTTTTTCAAAAATTGCATCAAATCCGTATCTATTTCCAGAAGCTATTCGTTTTCGTCAAGGATATAGATATTGTGTTTGTGGAGTTGATACCATTTTTTATAAAATCAATGCCAATGAAATAGAAATAATGGCAATTATTGGAAGGCAAAAATTCTAAAAGTTCTTTGACATAAGTTTTTCGACCTCTTAAACATCTCAAACCACAACTGAAAGGTAGGGCATCCGCCCAGCAGGGATGCAGTAGCTTTCAGTTGTGGTTTGATTAAAGATTAGAAGACACGATATTGGTATATCAGACATAGATAAAACACTCCATGTTGTGGTTTGATTAAAGATTAGAAGACACGATATTGGTTATTGTTTCCACTGCTATTGCCATTC
>JACCEA011561905.1_pt1 | contig 17935 bp, 13 predicted proteins | sample 7449851 | NCBI WGS metagenome assembly JACCEA01 (sample SAMN15323453, study PRJNA562643) | freshwater metagenome | isolation source: river surface water | place: USA:Blue River Watershed | collected 2017-08-18
TTATCATTCTTTCAATCAGGAGCGCTATTAGGCCATTTTATGCCTGAAGATATTTGGGAACAAAACATAGAATATCTGAGACAAGAAAGTTGGCGACTAATATGGCCTTCTCGAGAAACGATGATTGGAATCTATAATAATGCCAAAGAAGGATCACAAAAGACTGTATCTGAAAACGATTATACAATGACAGAATCGAACCATATCAATCAGCTTTCTACTAAAGATCATCCTCAATTCGCTCAAGGCTTGCTCTTTCTTCATGCTCGAAATTTTTCTTTAATGGAACCTGATATACAAAGTCAATTTTACACATATGTCCCGTCCAAGGCGAAATCAATTAGAGATCTGAGTCTAAAACATGTTCCTCATATCAAATCCTATTGTCGTATTGCTGCTCCATCATGTTCTTCGGTTACCTCAGATTGCAATTCTTGCATATGCTATCCATTGCGTTGGGCTGTGATTACAAGCGCTTGTTTGTCGAGAGGTATCTTTATTATTCGTTCGTTTGTTAGCTCGATTAAGATTTTCAATCCTTACAGGTGCGCAGGGAGTATCGGTACCGTATACTATCTGTTCACAATGTAGGCATGTAAGAAAGGTAATGAGAATAAAAAAGAATTATCTTGTCATTAATAGCATTCCACCCTATATTGTAGGGATACTGGGACTACAAAAATTTCGAACTTGGAGTATTGCTTCAATCAACAAATGAACGACAATATCGAGGTCTAAATGAGAATTGCCCCATTCATGGCGTGGACAATTCGAAAATGGAACAATCCGCAGGGCAATCAAGATATATAATACTTCCGTTTCCTTTCAATCTCCTCCATGGATCAGTTCCATTTTGCAATGAGGTAGGAAAAATGAATCATGATTTATTTTTTCATCCTCCGTCTCCGGACATAGTAAGTGAATCAGGTTTGCAGATTCTCATAGTAACAGGTTTTCTCCTTAGACCACAAAATATCCTGATATTTGTACAGATTCTCTCAAAGAGCAGGTCAAGTTGAAGCGATCGCAAACAGCTCCATTGCTTCGCTCTAGAAGTTTGACTGGTTCTCCAGGAGTCGAAGGTGATACCTCTTGTGCCCTGGGCAAGAGGTCATTTTCTGTGGTAAATGCATTGAGTAAATGTCATTCATTGAATGCGGCAGATGTACAGCAACGTCGCCCAAAGAGACCACATTCGTTTCCTTTACCTTTGAAGAAGCCAAACCCTACAGAGACAGTTTCAACAGGAATTGCGTTTATTAAGCAACTCCATCGTGCACCACCATTTTCCGAACCTTTTCAATCTATATCTGTTTATAGTTCTATTTCAGTGGATGACCATAGCAATAACTCTGCCTTTGACTCGTCGGTACATACAGAGGATGTAAGCTTGTCAAAAACCGGATCAATAGTTGATTTCATGTTATAATTTAATTTTTTCCTCGGTATCACTGGAAAAACATCTTCTATCGTTGGAATTATAAATGCATCATTAAGCGGAACTTCCGAAGTTTCGAACTTGGAACACTGCGATTACTGTCTGATCCATGCATCGTCTGGTACATTTGGTCAATGTTTTTTGTTGTTGTGAACCAGCTTCGTCATTTGAATGAATAAACCAATTTCATTCAATTCGAGAAGTGACTTCAACGCTTTGAAGCTTTAGAAGCTCTGGAATCTACAGAAGGTGTGATGGATGGATTTCGATGCTTTGAACCACCGCCGACTGATGAACCACCTACTGAATGATCATCTTCATGGTGGATCGGTGGAGGCACATCAGCAGAACATACAATTTCTGTAGCTTCCAATAATTTTTCTACATCTTGTATAAGTTCAGGAAGAAATTGACCAGGTAGCTCCATCTTTTGCAGATCAGCCAACAAGTTCTGCAATGGCTTAACCACAGAATTTTCAGCTTTCACAATTTCTTCATTGCGCAATCGAATATTTCGTGCAATAAACTGTTCAGTGTGGGAATTATCATTAATCTTTGCGTTCAATATTAAGATTTCTTTTCGTAACTTTTCAAATCTTCTTTTACGATCCTCGAAAAGATGACGTTTTTCCTGTAATTCACGCGGATTCTCCATTGCTAATCGACGAAGCTCTGCTTCTGCCGCCTCACGTTCACGTTGCAATCGCAATTCTTCTTTTAAGCGTAATTCTCTTTCATACTCGTCTTCTTCCAAATATAAGTTGGGGTCATCGAAATCCTCTTCCTTAACAGGTAACAACTTTGCTAGAGCAGCATGCTTCGTCCTTGTCCGAAATTCACGGAGAAATGCTGCTTCTCCAACGATTTCAGGGCAAACATCAGGAAGAGCTCCTAATTTCATGCAGTATTTGTGATGCATAAGTAAAAATGACTGGCGATTTTGTCGTTGGTGCTGAAGTTGTTGTGGAGTGAGCATCGTAGCCGTTTTAGGTCTATTCAATTTTCCTGACTTTTGTCTTTTCTTAGAAGAATATGAAAGAGTCTTGTCAGATTCATCATTGTCAAGTGGTAAAGATTTTATTTCCTTCTCCTTATTTTCTTCAGTTACCATTTCATTCGGAGTCTCCTCGACTTTTTCCTCTCCTTCTTCTACTGCTTCCGGCAAATCCAAGCCATGGAAGACAGTGTGAATACATCGCACACATACCATACTTTCACATGTATGACAATTAATTACACCAGCTTTTACTGCACCACATATAACACAATCTAAACCATCAAAAGGCAGGGGGTAATCTCTTGCCTCAATATCTCTCCTCTTCTTGCGTTCCGGGAACTTCAAATCTTCATATTCTTTCAATGAAATTTCACCATCAAGATAGCTTTTGTGTATTGGTTTCTCCTCTTTTTCATCACGTTTTACTTCATTTAAGTAAGTGTGAAAAACTTGTTCATCAGCTGGAAGAAGATTGTATAAAGCAGGTTTCCAAACTTCGAGATCACACATGAGAATGGCTTGGATTTCCTCAGTGGTGACACGCCCTTGCAAATAATAATCCGAAAGCTTCTTCAGCACTTCATTTTTTGTATGATAAGAAACCAATGATGCAGGATGTACCTTGGGGGCAAATAGAGACATCGCAGAATCAAAGGTAGTAAACAAAAAGATGATTCTTTCCTGTTGCTTTTTCAAAAGATGAGACATCACAATGATAGCATTCTCTTGCAAAAATGAATCGTTCAACGGAATCAAACTTTGGAAGTTACTATTTGGAGCTTGCCATTTTAAGACATAATTTTCAATTGGATGAAAAAATTCTTCTGGATATTGTGCTTTCACTTGATTAAACACGAAGGCTGGTTCCATCCAAACATTCCTTCGAGTCATATCTTTCAACAAAAAAGTATCTTTCTTTTTCTTTGGTATTTCATTTCCCATTGCAACACGCCATTCTTGTTTAATTTCTTTCTTTAGCAGCGCCTCTTGACGCTTACATATTTCATTTATTCGTTTTCTCTCCTCCTTTTGTTTGTGCTTTTCTTGCAAGGCTTTGATCTCTTCTGGATTTGTGGGCTTTTTTGCGATGCCAAACAGAGATTGTATTGCTTCCACCACTTTGGCAGCCATTTTATCACACAAAGAATAAGTTCATTCACCTTGCAATAGATACTATACATATAACACCATAAAATACAATAAGCAATATTTTATGCTGTTTGGTTTTTCTTTGCTTGCTTGTTGCTTGATGAGCTTTCTTTGCCGTTACGATACCGGATATATAAATCGGTTTAATATAGACTGTTCATTTTTGAACATCTGCTCAGCTGCCGGTGTTGGTTGTGGATAAGTCTTAGTTGGTACAATATTGTACAATAGTTTATCTGGCTGGTATCGTAGTACTTGTCGACGTAGCCATTTTCTGAGGTTGCCACTGATCAGTAGTAAGGATGGGAGATTATGATCATCCCAAGCCTTCTATTACCATAGCACAGGTAAGCTTATATCATATGCCAATGACCAACAATTATTAGGCATTTACCTTATTACATAATTGCAGCAATACTTTGCAGAACATATTCTACCGAGACGCGTCCGAGATTTTAATGCTGAGGTAAACTATGAAAAGTCACATGGAGAAAAGAAGATCATCTTTCGTCGAGTCCTTCCGAATGAAGTTGGAGTCGGAGAGCCTTTCCCCGTTTGGACTGCAGGAATTGATACATTTGCAACATTTGGGAAAGGAATTGGCATATATTTTATGCAACTTCTCATATTGTCACTGGTAGCCCTGGTAGGTGGTATGATTATGATGATCGCATCAAATGAATACAAGAAGAGCAACTACGGTATTAACGAGCAAGATACAGATGATCAATTTTTGTTGATCTCTGCTGCATGCAAGCCATTTACATACATCAACGTTACAGAAGGTTGTGGTACTGGAGTTGTACAATGCACTATCAGTCTTCGAAATGATTGTGGTCTACCAACATATGCAGTTTATGCAGACTTGGTCATGTCTCTTCTGTTTGCAGTAGTGGTTTTTATATCAAGATACCTCGAGAAGAGAATTGAAACAAATTTGGATGAAGCAATCCAAACTGTTCAGGATTATTCTGTTGTTGTTCAAGATCCTACTCCTGATGCAGATGATCCGGATGAGTGGTATGAGTTCTTCAGTCGATTTGGAAAAGTACGTTATGTAACTGTTGTGCGAGACAATGAGAATTTAGTGGGACTTGTGGTCCAAAAGCATCAATTGGAAATAAAATCTAAAACATTTCTAAAGCATTATCGCGAGCACCGAAGGAGTCAAGATAGATCTTCTGTTAATGAAAAGGTATTAGTTGCGGATGGTGGTGACCTTTTTGCAGATGTAAGTGGAGAAAGTAAAAATCCTCAAAATTTCAAAAACATTCATGACAATGTTAATCCCAGTTCACACCATGATCATCACAATCAATTAATGCAAAGATCATCGCGTTATCACATATTAACCAAGAAGTTGTCGAAATTGGATAAGCAAATTCAAGTGGCATTGAGGAATAAGTATCCAGTGACAAAGGTGTTTATTACCTTCGAATTCGAAGAACATCAACGTTTATGCCTTCAGTCCTTGGAAGTACCGGATATCAATGCATATTTTGATTGTTTAGATAAATCTCAAGGTCGAAAATTATTTCGCGGTGTCAATGTATTGAATGTTCAAGAACCACCTGAAGCTGATAATATACGTTGGGAAAACTTATCATACTCCATTACGTCAAGGTTCTTCCGACAATTCATATCGTGGGTTTTAACAATGGCCATATTAGCCGCAAGTTGGTACTTGATCAAGATTACCAATAAGGTCTCTTCAACATTTCTTGCAACAGTTATCGGTGTAGTTGATGCGATGTTACCAAATATATTTCAAGCTTTGACAAAATATACTAAACCTCAATCACAAAGTCATTTTGAGAATTCACTTCAAATGAAACTGTTTGCTGCAAGATTGATGCTTTCAACGATTCTTCCTTATGTACAAACATCATGGAATCAAGTATTAGACATTGATTTCATCAGACAGATCTCCGTTGTCCAAGTGGCGACATGCTTTACCGCACCAATCATAGCATTCATGGATCCATCAGGGTATATTAAACGCTTTTGGTTAGGACCATGGCTATCTGATACTCAAGAAGAATTGAATGGGAAATGGAGTGGTACAGATTGGTCATTGGCAGAGCGTTATACGGGGATTGCAAAAATACTTTTCGTTTCAATCTATTACGCTTTGATAACGCCATATTCGATTTTACTATGTTTTATTGCTTTTGTTTTGTCATTTTTGATCGATCGTTATCTCTTGCTTCGTCAGTGGAAACGAGCTTGTATGTTGGATGCTGATGTTGCTATACGATTGAGACAACAAGCATTATTGGCAATTGCAACGCACATGTATATAACCATGAGATTCATCTACAGTTGGCCCATGGATGAAGCCTATTGGAACCCAAATCTTCAGCAATATCAAAAGGTAGATAAATATCCAAGTATAAGTGCGATGCTATCGTTCTCTAGAGGAAGCAATACTGACAACAATGATGATACTACGAGTGTGTCTAGTTTAGATTGGCAAACAGCTGAGCAACAACATGTATTTCTGATCTACAAAATAACATTTTACTTCATTGCAGCAATTGTCGTGGTTTCCTGGTTATTGATACCACTGTACCATTATCTGCATCGTACTTTCTTCTATACATTGGAGCTGGTAGGAAACTCACAACAAATACCATTCAGTGATATCGCTCAGATTACAGTCTACGAGCCATTAATTACCACTACTTTTCACGGTGAAAGTAAAGTTTATTTGTGTTCTTACACCAAAGAAATGTTGCAACAGCATCGACCACCTCTCTTACATCTCAATAGCACGTTCAAAAGAGTTAATAGCCGAAGAAGATTTGGAAAAGAGGAAGAAGATGATGATAATGTCGATTTAAGTGATTATGTCATGGAAGAAAAACAAAAACATGTTTTGTCTGTCGTAAAATTCTATGGTGATGAGATGGCAGAATTGGGACTTAACGAGCAAGGGCAGCCACAAGATCGTGATGATGATAGCATTGTTGATAGTAGGATTATTAGTATTTCAGAGGCAAAACCAGGTCGTGGTCTGGCAGAGCGTGGTTATGAGATTAAAACAACTCACGATGGAATACTGACACGTGTCCCAGAGATGACCAATCCATCTCTGCACCCTGACCTTTTCATGAAGATTGCACCGAGGGTGATTGACCTTGGTGGGGGTGAAGTTTCCCCATCAAAGATTATTTCTTCAGGAAATAAAGCACAGCACAAATCTACACATGACCATGAAGATTCAAAGAGTATTGGCTTTGCTCCAAAGAAAGCATCTTTTACAAAGGCGAAACGAGCTGAGCGACGAGATGAGAAAGAGAAGAAAGAGAGATTACGTGAAGAAAAGTACAATATATCCAGTGATCCAAAGCGACAATTTAGCGCCAAACCTCTCTACCAGCATCTATATGGAGTGAGCAGTAGTAGTGGGAGTAACTCTGACAGCGACGACTATTTTGTTCGCATTAGTAAAGACCATTCTCGGATGGGCCAGTCAAAGGAGTTCAATAAGGTTACTTTCGCTAAACAAGATTCGGCAGGAAATAACATCAGTGCCAAAGCTCCGCTTCCTTCAAACGATCAAACAGTTCCTGCTCTGAAAAGATCAGATTCTCCACCGCGAGGCAATTTCCGCCATAAGAAGTTTTGATGTCTTTCTTTGACTTGATGCACATTTGCTATATTTGTTTATAAACATGATTTCTCGTTGTATTCATGTATCTCCCGTTTATTTGTTATTTATTTTTTACTCATCATATAAATTGTTACTTGGTCGATATATTTGAAGTATTGTTTACGTTTCCTTGCTTTTCCATTTTGGTTTTGTCATTACAACTTCGAAACTAGCTATTGTACAGTGTACCACTAGCAGGCGCAGTGCTCCAGCAGCAGCAGCACAGCAGGAACAGCATAAAAGAGCCTGGAGAACCCACAGCAGGAGTAGAGAGCGCAGCAGCAATTGCTGCGAGGGTTGCGCGAGGATTGCTTTGTGACTTCTACAATATCATTCAAATTTTTGAACAACATCACTTTAGAGAATGTCGAGCTGTCGTATACTTGTTATTTTCTTCATCACCTATCTCGCTGCCGCAGAGTCAGGGTATGCGGGCAAATTCAATACCCATTGGATAAGAGGAGGATCAACGGAGCCAACAAGTCCTCACCAGAATGAAGATAAACTAAAGGCCAACATAGCAAACTTTTACGACAAAGTATTTTATCATATATTCTGCTCATATTGTCCTTTGATTTAAAATTTTCTAATAAGACTACAGGTTTATGGCTTGATGTGTGGGGTGATGACTTGCATCACGGATATTATCCAAATCCACAATTTAGCGATCACAAAGCTGCTCAAAGACTAATGATTGAAAACTCTTTGAAATGGGGTTTAGGTGATGATTTCAAAGGAGACTTTTCAGGCAGAAAAATGGTAGATGTTGGTTGTGGAGTTGGTGGCAGCAGTCGTTATATTATCAACAAATATGGTGGCTCAGCTGAGGGTTTGTCTTTGTCCCCTTATCAAATTGATCGTGCAAATGAGTTGAGTGCGAAAATGAATCTCAGCCACCGCCTGAATTATCGTGTAGCGGATGCAATGAAAATGCCTTTTGCGGATAATACGTTTGATTTGAGTAAGTTTTTATCATTGTAACCTAAATTTGGTTGCGATGCTAATCTGTTATTACTTCCGTTATTAAGCATGGAGCATGGAATCTGGCGAACATATGCCTGACAAAGAAAAATTTATGAACGAATTATGTAGAGTAACTGCGCCAGATGGTAGGATTATTGTGGTTACTTGGTGTCATCGTGAGTTAAAGCCTGGTGAAGAAAAGTTGGAGCAATGGGAAATAGACCTACTTTCGAAGATAAGTAAAGTTTACTTCTTACCTAATTGGGTCCCTGCATCCAAATATGTTCAACTTGCACAACACCTAGGATTAAAAGACATTCGTGAGACTGATTGGACCGAGTTTGTCGAACCATTTTGGCCAGCGGTCACTCGCAGTGCTTTAAATCCAATAAACTTTATCAAGATGGTGTGGTCTGGGTCGTTGTCATTCAAAAGTGCAATTGCAGCGGTAATAAATGAATCGAATTTTACAAGAATGCTTTTCTTTCCTCTCACTCAATTTTATTTAGTCATGGATGCGAAAAGGGTTGAAGACTGGAGTTATCAAATTTGCGCTTATTACAGGCAAGAAGAAATGATTCGATGATGTTGTAATACACAGAGTTACCATATAAGAGTACTATCCGGATTGTATATGAATAGGGGATATGCTATTTTTACTGAATATCAAGATTAAAATTGTTTGTATATTTTTGGATATTTGAGTCAATCACCTTGTTGCGTATTAATATATTCACTAAAATTTTGATACATGTTGTTAATTTTAATATGAACAGAAATTCTCACAAAAAGTTAAATTGTGACAAAGCAATAAATTACGATTAACACTACACATGCAAGCAATAATGATTCATCTCTCAGCTGAGTCAACATCTGATTGTTTGCGCTTATTACCACGAGGTCTTTTCTTTACTGGTGATTCTGATGAAAAAGTCGATTTTCCAGTAATTTGAATTACAGCATTCCTTAAACGATCACTGGCAATCCTAGCGAAACGATTGTCATCATGGTAAGTCATGAAATGGGAGTCAATCCTAGTTTGTGAAGATCTTTCAGCAAACTTTTCCAAAACGGGGTCGATTTGAGCCGTTGTCTAAACCCATACACAAATGGAAGTCAGAACAAACACACGCCCGTGAATACTACAACCAACCTGAAGATCCGACCAACCAAGAATCTTGTGACAATATGCGTAAACTTTCTCCTTCGAAGGATTTGGCCAATAAAACGGATCGGTATTTCTATTTGTATCAGGATAAAAATAGGCTTGAGCTACTTTCGGATCAGGGAAGGATTCGGGGACTATCCATTTTGCGCGACCGCTTTTATGTTTTGCATCGAAATTGACCATCTTCTCCTCCACTGTGCTCAACTTCACATTTCCCGTCTTCGTTTCCAAATTAGGATCTTCACCAAAACCTTCATCAAACTCAACATCGTCTGGCATTGAATTTTGGGTAGCAGATTTGGTGTTTGATTTGACTCTAGACTTGCTTTTAATTTCCAAATGATTAAGTATTTTCCGACGCTTTTCCTCTAATCCTGAAAGAATTTCTGCGGCAAAATCATAGCCTTGCAGCCATTCTTTGAATTTTCCAAGTCCAGCGATAGGTCCACCAGAGGCTGCAGTCATGGGAAATGCGTGGATAATTTCCATTGCATTTACAATTCCTACTCCATGAACGCCTTCAGTATAATCACTACCTAGAAAATATGCAAGCGCGATGAAATCATCTCTTGTCAATCCAAGTTCCCGTTTAGCATCCTCTGCCAAGTATACTTCAACGAACTTTTTATCGCTAAAAATATTCTTGTAGACAGATTTGGCACCGAACAAGAATGCGTCACTATCTTCAGTGATAACACCATCCACTAAGTTTAACTGCAATAGTCAGATATATGGATTACTATATATCACAATTAACAGAATCATGATCTGTCCTTACCTCCTCCAATACAGCGCATTGTGCCTCAGCCTCATAAGGAGCAATCAAATATGGCAGATCAAATGCTTGAATAAGTTTCATCACATCTTCCTTCATGTCTTCAGTCATTTTCTCCGCATCTCGGGAACTTGCCAAGTATGCTTTTCTTTCTTCTTCTGTCAAGTCATACGTATCATTAAACATGGAAAGAAACCCACCTCCATTGGTTGGTGGAGTTTCATCAGCTAATGCTGAAGATCTCCAAGTGTTATCAACTACAATTGGCTTATTGATATTTTCGGGACTATTTATTTCCATAAAGAACTTTTCCGTAATCGATTCTGATTTCTGAGATGTGAACCCACACGAATCATTTTCGCTAGAGACAACGCAACTTGAAACATCGTCGTTTGAGCTTTCCAATGTGATATTTTCGTGTTGGCTAATTGTACTACTTGCTTTCAAATGTTCCTTCAACGCTCTTCGTACTGCCCGACCAGCCCAGTCAGCCATATTTGAAGCTGTTTCGACGGCTCGGTCTAATACTTTCTCTGAAACTTTCACGGTAGAATCCACATCTTCGTGATCGGGGAAATGCATCCGATTTATTGAAATATCATCAGACATAGTTGGTGCAAGAACAACGCCATCCAAATCTATTTCAATGGCGAATCCCTTTGGTGGGCAATCTGTATCGGTTGCAAGGTAGCTATTTTCTGTTGTAATTGCTTTTTCCGCTATTTCACAATGCGGCTCCTCTTCTACTTCCCATGCAATATTTTCCAATTCATTTTCACTACAATTTATTACTTCTTCATCTTCTACATGAAGATCATCGTAGAATGTTTTTGAATCCGATTGAGATTCCTTTTTAATATCATAATATTGCAAGCAGGATTCACTTGACTTCATTTTTGCTTTCAATAATTCAATATCACTAACAACAGAGTCACTAACAACTGTGTCTATGGAAAATCCAGTCAATGAATTATTATGCTCTTCATTACAATCTTTTAATTCTCCCTTATTCGAGGAAAGTGCGAATGACACACTTTCCACCTCAACAAAAGTTACACTCTTTGAGTATTGTAGGATCGGTATTTGTCCAGTCCAATCATTTTCTAATTCTTTGCATTTAGGAGTTCTTTTGAATGACGATCCGGACTCACGATTTGCACTAAGTTCTGCAATACGATTTCTTAAGAGGGTCCTCTTCGATGTGCGAGCAACCATCTCCTCATTTTCTCCATCATCTAAAATAAAACCACCATTCCCGTATTTATGGGAGTCATTTCCCGTTTCCCAATCTTCATATTGCCATGATTCATCTTGTATAGCATCGCCATGGATATTATTCACAGGCGTGTAGGAACTAGAGCTAGACTGGAGAATTGAAGAACTTGATGAATCTTTTTGTCCCATACGATATCGTTTATTGCCTTCCGAAGCAATACGCTTCAAATCCTCTGTGGAGCCATCAATGAGTTGCTGAGCTTCTTCAAAGCGCTTATTGAGTTTACTAGTAACCAAAAAGTTAGCCAATTGAGTCTGAGAATAAAGGGAAGGATCCTCTGCAACCGTTATATAACGGGAACGGCTTTTCATTCTTTCTTTCCTACGAGCATCTTCGATAATACGCTTTCGCATATAGGTAGGGAGAGATGATAGCACTTGCGTATTCAATTCATCATAATTTTCAGGAATATCGAAGCTTGGTTCTTCATGGTCGGATTCATCAGAACTATCTTCATCATTAAGAGATTTCGGCTTCACTTCACGATGCTCTTCCCATTCAATATTTTCATAATGATCTTCATTTGGGCCGACCACATCAATTGCCTGAATAATTGAATCGTAAATGGCTAGATATTCAACAATTAGAGATAGTCATGCACCTGAGAAGAAGTATCTTTTGGTGGGGGTTCAGGCAGTTCAAATCCTTTTGCAAAGTTCGAAGGCTTCTGACCAGAGAGTTCTGACTGCTGTTTCATTCCAATCTCTAATCTTTGTTTTAGCTGATTGAGGATTAGTTTGTGTACAGCAGCTTTCCTGTTACTTTCCTATTTCAATAACTACAATATTTAGCTTTTGTAGTTATTTGATATTTGCAATCTTACATGTCGCTCATGAACTTTACGTCTTTCTTTGATAACTCTAGCCTTCAGAACAGGAGTTTCCCCATCAAATATAAACACAGGTTTAATTTTGTGGAACAATAATCGAAGAATTCTCCTTATCGTGCCTATTATATGCGCATTTCGGACCATCTTCCCCTCATCGTCACGCATAGCCTTGATAAACTGGGTTATCCATATACTCATATCAATAGCTAAAACTTTCCCCTCCAAAGTTTCTATCGATACTCTTCTTCCAATAGGAGCTAGTAACTGCCACAAATCCTTGACTCCCATCTTTCAATTCGGATTCCGTCACATGATGTAAAGCGATACCCTACTGAAGATTTTCTTTTGATATACTTTTGATAAAATGGCGCTGATATTATGTTGACAGCGCCAGCACATCCTATGTTCCTAAACTCTCAGATTCCTGGGAGGATGTCTTGAATCTCGTGGTTGGTCCCAAAATTCTAGAAATTTAGAGTTTTCTTAGTTAAACTTGATAATTTTCAAGTTTTGATGGCGAAAAAGCAACGTTGAATTTCAAAAGTCGATATTTTTAGGTCTTGGCGGTTGGTGGTGGTTGAAGAAATTTGAAGTGGCCATTGATTTTTCAGTGGCGGCCGCCGAGAAAATGTGGGCCGCCCAAGCAGCGCAGGAGAGTGAAATTCGAAGTGATGGAGGAAAAGGGAACCATAACATAATCAAAGATGCTGGCGAATTAAACTGTAGAGCTTTAAAATCTCTCTTCTGCTTCTACATTGCCTTTGACGTAATTGTACCATCTTTTGTTCAACAACACTTTTTCTTTTCTTTGGGGCTTTTTTGGTTGTTGACGAAAGACACGGTCTTGTTGAAGCTGCACTGAAAATCTTCGTAGTGAGATACACATTCATCCACTTGCCAAAAAGCTCTTTTTAGTATTTGATTTTGTGCTTTGTGTTGTGGCGATGCATCATCTGTGTGTTGGAGTACAAAGACCATGTTGTGGTAGCCCTGCTTCAGGTGGACTGAGAGCAGACAACAACCGCACTCGCTCTTTTTCTGTTGGAAACCCAGTGCAAACGGAATCATCCTCCAAGTTAACCTTTGAATTTAACTTGGAGGATCATATTCAAAAGACTAGAAAAGCAGCTAGCTACTTGAAACAATTATTTCACACTCAATTATGTCAAGGGGTATGTATGGCAACAACTTGTATTCGAGTTGCTTCTCTGTTAAAGCATGTGAATAACTGTGATAATATGGAATGCATTCAGCCTGGTTGCAATACCACTAAATCTCTCTTGAAGCATGCGAAAGATTGCAAAGCAAAAAATGTCATGAATCCTATCAAGGATGGGCCGTTTTGCTTGATGTGTACAATTGCTGGCTCTGATCATGGAATTCCGAAGACTCCTTGTTATGAGGATTCTTATGATATGAGAAGTTTTGATGGAGATGAGCGTAGTAGGCCTCTGGTGTGTGATGAGATGATCGAATTCAGTAGGGTTCCATTCCAATCCATGAAATCAATTACTCCCCGTGCCAAGACTTTTTCGGACTCAGACTTTGTTGTGCAGGTGCAAGTTGATCAGCCTCACAAAAAGGTCCGTAGTAAGAGTATGGATGATGTGTCAATGGATGATATATGATTCTGTTTGGTAATCCATCCAACACGACAATTCGTTAGTTTAGTAGACCATTTTCTGGAGAGCGCCTTAACTTTGGTACTCAAGTAGTTAGTTTTAGTTGTAATAGTGAGCATTTTGATTGCCCTACCTCCCACAAACCATCCATCTCTGTACACATCCAAACCAAGCCGCGTCAAAGAATACTTCGCAAACCCATCCCATCACCAACTAATGGAACTTTTTCGTTGTTGTCTATTTGTATATTATGTCCAATTCTGTAAGTAGGAGTAAGCTTTGTGTTGTAGTTTTTAATACTTGTTTTATTTGATGTGTAGCTTTTTATTTGAGTTTCGAACCTATTACAACCATAATATTATGTACTTAAATAACTTTCTAAGTAAGTTACGAAGCATTTTTACTTACTACATTGAAACACCTCTCTCCGCCGGAGCTTGTGCCAAATACGAACTAGATACAATTATAGTAATCTGGAATCTCGGTATTTACAGTCTCTTTCAACTTTCAACATCCATGTTTTATCCAGCATATCAAGGACTTAGTTGAGGTTGCTCTAAATGATTATTGTGTCACTGAGATAGAAAGCTTGAACGATCTGTTTTAAAACTGCTTGGAAGACCTTTATTAACCAATTTTACGCAAAACTTATTTTATTCAACAGAGCACCGTGATAATAAATATGAAGCACTTAGACCAACTACCATTTGATACGCTTGTTCGTATCAGCTCATTCTTGTCAGTTACAGAAACACAGAGAGTATTTCTGGCAAATTCTATCCTATTCCACATTGGACAACAACCCGCATTGTGGAAACATTGGTTTGGATTGATATCAAAATCGACATTGTTAGATCTCTGGCATCAACGTAGCATGGGAAGAAGTCTTGAGTCGGCAATTATTGGCGAACTTAAAGAACTTGCACGTGAGGCATTTGCTATTTCAGATCTGTCGAAAGTTCAATGGAAACGTTTGGATTACCATCCTGATTCTGATCAAGCTGTGCGCCTCTTTCCCATGGAAGCCCATACAATGTCATTGGTATATGACAGATATTTGATTATCGCAGGTGGCTGGTGCCGTTCACCAAATGCCAACCAGATTAGCGTCATTGATGCATGGGCCATTCCGCATCAGGTACTACCTATTCCAACTGAAACATTTGGAAATCCTGTGTTCAGATACGGATTCAGCTCGATCATTTGGAATGGTAAAGTTATAGTGTTTGGTGGTTGCAGAGAAGGCGGATACACAGGAGATTGCAATGGTAAGTTTTATTTTTATATTGCAGCTTTTCCATTTCACAATTTTTGCGTATATGCAGATATGTACTGCATTTCCAGCAAGTTTTATAAAAGCAGCAGTATTGGAGACATCTCCACTGAGAATATTGAATGTGCGATTTTTCATTATTCTATGTTGATTGTGATGTGATATCTCTTCCGCTTTAGACGATTTCGATGATCCTGCTCATGTTGATCTATTTCGTAATGCTCCAATCAAGTTTTGGGAACGAATAGAATGCACTTATTCTAGTAATTTAACCTCAACCTGCCAAACTATCAATTTACCGGAGGGAAGACCAACAGAAAGAGCATACCATGGATGTTGTTTGGGTCATTTCAACAATCAAGATTGTATGATCGTTTGGGGAGGTCTACATTCCAGTGATGTCATCGGCCAGCTGGAAGTATACAATTTGAAAACTCACACGTGGATGGCAGTTCCTTGGGCAGGTGAAGAACCAAGTCCCCGATTTGGATTGAGTTTGGTGCCGGTAACAAACTTGAATCGAGAAAAGTTGGAGTTTGAAAAAATTGAAAATTTCATCGTGACTGGAGGAAGCGATGGCAATGATTTGATTCGGAATGGTGATGAACTCTTTGATGTAAGTCATATAATTTTATTGAATGCCGATGCTCATGTCTTATCATTAGATCCACATTCTTACCATTGTAAGAGGTGCAAATAGACAAAATGACACAGGTTAGTCTTACTTTGAAGTTGTATATCTTCAACCGTCATAATTATCATTATAGATTCATTTCTCTGGTCTCATGTAAATGCTGGAATCAACATGAATATGATACCCGGAAGATGTCACACGTACGTTTATTGTAGAGTATTGTTGACTCAAGTTTGATTCTCTGTCCTTTACAGTGCCACCGCTATTGAAAATTACATAATTTTTTTTGGAGGAAGTGCAGATAATTCAAACACCACCACAATTTTGAAGACAAAATGCATTTCGAATGAGGATAATCATTTCCAATTTGCTGCTTGTGATAATTCGAAAATTGTGGCAAATAGTCCCTATTCTGGAAACAAAAGCAATATTGCTATTCAGTTTGCGTATCCAAACTTTGCCACATCCACGAAGCCGTCGATTAGGACAAGCTCGGCTGCTGCTGTAGTAGGCAGGTACATGATATTATTCGGAGGATGGAGCAATAATCTTCGTGAGTTAGGCGACTTTTGGGTAAGGTTGGAATTATTTGATTATGTTGATAATGGTGACGAATATTTTTTAGGCTCTTGACCTTGCTCCAGGGCTGGAGGTTGAACGGCGATTATTTCTAGATGAAGCATCTCCAAACTTCCATTTTATGTCAAACCTTTTGAAGGCAGATCCATACGCCGATGATATTTCTGTTGATGATGACACTGCTGCAGCATTTCAATTTCATAACCCAGATGGAGAAAGTGGTGAGCAGCAGACTACGGATACAAATATGTTCGCGAATCCGCTTTTTCTGCAACAAGTTTTGGCATTAATGGGAAGCAATCCAGTAAGTTGAAGTTGTGTATTTCCTCTTCTCGTAGCTTACATTTTACTAAAGGGGATTGATTTCACAACCGCCATGCATTTGCTGAGCACAGGTGCTGCTGCTATGACTAGTGGCGACCAAGATATCTCCGGCGGTAACCCATTTGCGGGATATCCTGGTGCTGCCCCAGGATTTGGGGGGGGAAATGAGGTTGAAGACGACGATAATCCGCTTGGTTCGAATTATTCTTGGTAATTTGACAGTGCTTAGTGTCAGCGATTCAGCATCTCTGACTTTCATTGACCATCATTTTGTGTTACTTCATTCACTTTCCCTTCTGTATTGAGATCTTGGCTCGTCTTTCTGTTGTTCTCGTGTAGTGCCTTCATCATTTTGCAAGTGGCAACCTGCTGCTTTCTATGAGAAGAAACTCTACATTTATCTTTCAACACTCCACGGCGTCCCTCCTTTTTCGATAACAGGAATATTCTCTGTTTTCCACTTTATGCCTTAGTTTTAGTTTTTAGTCTGTAATATATAGCATTATAAATAGTGTATTTTCATACAGTTATTTTGTATATGAGGCTCTCACCCTTGTCTTGTTGTAGGCTCACTCTATTATCTGGGCGAGTAGTAGGTAGCACTACATTGAATTCGAATTTGGGTTCAGTACTCATTTGTCAATTATTCTCAAATCGAGCGGTACCAGTTAGTTGCAGTGTCACGATCTTGCAATATGTCATAACCATGATTGAGTGTTCGTGTGATAGCAATATGTGCCATTAGATCAGGATTTTACTAGACCTTTGTGGTTTAGTTGATACTCATGTTCTCTTTTTCTACTAGACTTTAAATTGCGTTGATCAAGTAGGTGAACTCTTGCTTATACTTGAATATGTGTACAGTTATTTTCTGTATATTGTGATTGTTTGAGTGAGCAATTTCAAAGTGCCAATACGTAGTTACAGGACACTGTAGATTGTGATATATGTACAGTAGGGATAACTCTACATCAATATCGTGTTTCTTAAATATTAAACTGAAGTTATTTTTCAAACGTTTTAATTATCCCATAGAATAAATAGAGGAGGAACTGAAAGCAAGCTCGTGTAAGAATAATTTGGATTTGTCATGGAGGCGCCAGCAGGCAGCAGCACGATGTGCACGCCACACAGCAGCAGCCGTGTTATTATGCCATCATACGATACGCACACAGCCCACCAGGCGCGCGCCAGCGACATATTTTAGATACAATACCAACTAGCATTGTGTTGTAGATGGTACATTGTACCAA
>JACCEA011322614.1_pt1 | contig 17930 bp, 20 predicted proteins | sample 7449851 | NCBI WGS metagenome assembly JACCEA01 (sample SAMN15323453, study PRJNA562643) | freshwater metagenome | isolation source: river surface water | place: USA:Blue River Watershed | collected 2017-08-18
ATCTTATTAATCTATTAGGATTAAAAACATATGCTACTAATTCTTCATTAAATTCTTGCATATTTTTTTTCATTTTTTCATAATCATATTTTGCTAATAAATGGATTGCATTTGGATTTCTTGATAAATAATGCCAATCTACTTTATCTAAATTCTTTTCTAGAATATGTATAGCATTTTTATTTGATGATAACGTTTTCCAATTAATTTTATGTAAATTCTTTTCTAAAATATGAATAGCATTTTCATTACTTGATAAAAAATACCAATCTACTTTATCTAAATTATTTTCTAAAATTTGAATAGCATTTATATTTTGCGATATAGTAATCCAATTAACTTTATCTAAATTCTTTTCTAAAATATGTATTGCATTTGGATTACCTGATAATGTACTCCAACAAACTTTATCTAAATTTTTTTCAATTATATTAATTGCATTTGGATTTGTAGACATCCATATCCAATTAACTTTATCTAAATTTTTTTCAAGTATATCAATAGCATTTAGATTATAAGATAATTCAGTCCAATTAATTTTATCTACATTTTTTCTAATCAATCTTATTGCATCTGGACAACTAGATGTATAAATCCAATCAATATATTTCATATTTTTCTCCAATAGATAAATTGTACTTGAATTGTTAGCCAAACATTTATGATTATAAATTTTATCCAAATTATTTTTTAAAATATTAACTGCATTAGGATTAAAAGTTAAACTATCCCAATCAATATTTCTATTTGGAATATAAAATGGTTCTCCAATCATTTTTTATTTAATTAAATAATAACATTATTAGTTAATTAAATAAAATATCAATTTTTTAGATAAAATTATTCATTACTATTCTTGATATAAATTAATTAATTCTTTTTGTGTCAAACCTAATGTTTTAGATAATTTTGATAACCATTCAGGATTGCAAATAAATGCATTTAATTCATCTTTAAAATCTTTATTATTTTGTGTCATTTTTTCATAATCAAATTTGACAAATAAATGAGTAGCATTTGGATTCATACATAATAAATATTTGAAATTATCAATATCTAAATTATGAATATTTTCTTCAATAATATCAACACCATTTGGATTTTCTGCTAAACTATACCACGCATCTTCATGCCAATATTCATTATCATAAGTTTCAAATAATTTTTCAACATTATTTCTAATTATTTGAATTGCTTTTGGACTAGTATTAGTAGCAAAACAACTCCAACGAATTTTTGTTGGGTTTCTTTTTAGAATATCTAAATATTCATCATTTTTTGATTCAGAAAATTTAAACCATGCATAACTGCCTAAATCATTACTATCACTCATCAATTTTTCAAAAATAGATAATCCATTTGGATTTTCTAATAGATAATCAACACAATTATTAAATGGATAATCAATTTTTGAATTATACCATTCTTTAAATTCTGGAAAAATCATATCAATTATTTTATCAATATTTGGATTTCTACACAAACAATCCATATTAATAAACTTTTTATATTTCATCATAATATTAATCGCATTTTCATTCGCTGATATTTTATACCAATCAATATTACTATGGTCTATTTCTAAAAAATTATATTCTAAATGCATATAATATCCATCATCATCTTCACCTTCTTCTTCATGGTAATCAATATTATCTTCTATACTATCATCATCGCTAATCCCTCTGTTTTCAATTTCTTGTTCTAACAAATGAATAGCATTTTTATTTCCTGATAATAAACGCCAAGATATTTCATATTTATTACCAAATTCTTTATTTAATACTTTTTCAATTAAACTGATACCATTAATATTTTCGGATAATCCTTCTAACATAATAATTTCATCAACATTATAATCTTGACATTTTAATAATACTTTTTCAATCAAATCAATATCATCATGACATCTTGAAATTTCTGATACATAACATACAAGTTTTGAGACATCTATAGTATCAACTATTTTATTGAATAATTTCAAAGAATAATTATTTCTAAGTAAATTTTCCAAATCAAATTTATCAGTAAAAATTTCTTCAACAATACTAATCATATCTGGATTTTTATTAATCAATAAATCTTCAATATCTATTTTATCTAAATTATCTCTAATAATATGTAGTGCGTGTTCATTATATGTGATTAAAGACCAAATATATGGATTTTTTATTTTCTTCAAAAATGATTCATCAAAATTTAAAATATTTTCTGATAACATAAAATCACCGAATTCATCTGATTTAATAAAACCATCATCCAAATCTGTATCAATATCAAACTCATTAACAATATGTTTGAGATATTTATTATTTTTATTTGTAAATAATCTCTTTTTATTAATATGTTCTGGATATCTTTCCAAAAATGATAAAGCGAGAATACTAGGATTTGAAGATAAACAATCCCGAACTAGCTTTTCTTTATCAACAATGTAAAAAGGTTGTCCAAGCATTGATAATTGATGTTGTATTTTTAATATAATATTATTGATTATCCTATAATAAATAATATTCAATTTTTTCATAAAAAAATTGAATAAACAATAAATTAATTTATATTCATTATTTAAGAAAAAATGGCATCCAAAATTATAAATTTAATAAATATTACCAAATATACATCTGTGATTTATGGAAGCACAATTGGATTATATAGAAAATATAATAATTGTCATATTGGTTTTGATGGTGTCATGATTGGTTTGTGTTTGTCATCAACAATGACTTTAATACTTGTGAAATTTAATAATGAATTAACAAGATTATATTTATATTTAATGATACAATATAAATATAATTATACTCATAAATATGGTTATATTAAGAAACAATATTTAGATTTAATATTAGAATTTGAATATAATCATAATATAAAAATGAAAAATATTAGAATGATAATTTAATCTTTTTTCAATTTAACATTTGATATTAATTTATTATTGAAACACTTAAACAAAATATTGTATCTTTTTTTATTATTATTTTCTAATTTATTATAAAATTTTTTCAAATTATATTTTATAAATTCATCATGAATTTTAACATATTCATCATTTGAATAACCCATTAAATTATAAAATTCTTTTCGTTCTTGATATATTATTATATCATAGTAATATTTGTTCATTTATAATTATTACATAAATTATTTTTATTTTATATATTCTTTAATATAAATTATCATGAAATTTGATTTGTATTCTTTAATACAAATCATCAATATCCCATAATTCAAAATTATATTTTTCTCCAAATCTTAATAATCTATTAGGATTAAAAACATATGCTACTAATTCTTCAGTAAATTTTTGATTATTATTTTTCATTTTTTCATAATCTAATTTTACTATTAAATGAATTGCATTTGGATTTAATATTAAATTTTGATGATAAATATCTAATAAATGAAAATATTTTTCAATGAGATGACATGCATTTTCATTATAAAGGAAACTATATGCAGAAATTTTATTTATATGTTTTTCTATTAATTTTATAGCATTTGGATTTTCTCCCAAATAACACCATTTAACTTTATCTAAATTATTTTCTAAAATATGAATAGCATTTGGATTTCGTGATAACGTCCCCCAACAAAGGTCATCTAATTTATCTAAATTTTTTTCAATAATATGAATAGCATTTTTATTTTCACATAAATACCACCAACAAATTTTATTTAAATTATTTTCTAAAATATGAATAGCATTTGGATTTTGTGATAAACAAGCCCAATTAACTTTATCTAAATTTTTTTCTAAAATATGAACAGCATTTTTATTATACGATAAATATGACCAATCAACTTTATCTAAATTTTTTTCTAAAATATGAATAGCATTTGGATTTCTTGATAAATGACGCCAACATATTTTACTTTTATTTTTATTTTTTTTTCTTGATAATATTTTATAAAAACAATTATTTGACTTTTTATTTTCATCAAATAATTGTTTCTCTATTAATTTAATTGCATTCTCATTTGCACACAACCCATCCCAACAAATTTTATCTAAATTCTTTTCTATTATATGAATAACATTGGGATTAATTGATAAATAATACCAAACAATGTATTTATCATTAATATTCTCTTCTAATATTCTTATAGCAATAGGATTATTAGCCTGTGCTAATTTAAAAGTATTTATATTATTAATATCATAAATAAAAAAAGGTTTTGTTGTCATTATTTAACATATAAATTAATCTTTAATATAATTCATCTACATCCCATATTTGAAATCCATATTTTTTCCCAAATCTAGTTAATCTATTAGGATTAAAAACATATGCTACTAATTCTTCGTTAAATTCTTGATTATTCATTTTCATTTTTTGATAATCATAATTAGTTATTAAATGAAGAGCATTTGGATTTGATGCCAAAAATCCATATGATACTTTATCTAAATTCTTTTCTAATATATGAATCGCATTTTTATTACCACTTAAATAAGCCCAATCAATTTTATCTAAATTGTTTTCTATTATTTTTATTGCCTTTTCATTTTGACTTATGGATTCCCATACTATTTTATCTAAATTGTTTTCCAATATATGAATTGCATTTGGATTTCTTGATAATTCATACCAATTAACTTTATCTAAATTTTTTTCTAATATATGAATAGCATTTGGATTCATTGATAAATGCCCCCATTTAACTTTATCTAAATTCTTTTCTAATATATAAATAGCATTTGGATTCTTTGATAAACCATACCAACTAACTTTATCTAAATTTTTTTCTAATATATGAATAGCATTTTCATTTGATGATAAAATATGCCAATCAACTTTATCTAGGTTTTCTTCTAATAAATGAATAGCATTTGTGTTAAATGATAAATTTTCCCAATAAATTTTATCTAAATTTTTTTCTAATATTTTAATTGCATTTTTATTCATTGATAAATATTCCCAACATATCTCTTTATTTTCTTTTATCATGTTATTAATCATATATATCGCATTATTATTACCATATAATTCCAAATTATAATGTTTAATATTATCTTCTATAATTTGTATTGCATTTGGATTAGTCATAAAATTCCATAAATATGCAGTCATGTAATGTTCATCTTCTGTTTTATATTTAATTATATATTTTGGTCTTCCAATTAATTTCTCATTATTCATTCTATGTAATTATTAATATTATATCTTTATAAAAAATTGCTTGTAGGTTTTATAAAATAAAAATTGAAAAATAAAGAATATATAATTTCTAATAAATAATGATTTATAAAACAGAATCATGTCAATTTCACACAGGCTTTTTGACAGCGAGACCCTTGAGATTCAGATGGTTGTTTGCCATTATGATGCGTTGTTGATTACGCACAAAACCATCAAAACATGGTGGATTGAATCTGATACATATGCGGTTAGGGCGTTTCACGACCACGCAAACGGAAACATCTTCAGAATTGAATCACAACAAATCTTGGACAACACTGGACGAAAAGAGGAACTCAACTTTATGGGGTTCAAACGTGTCAGTGATGATGACAATCTGTATGTTTCATTCTATGGAACGGACAACACAAAGGAAATGACTATTCCTCAGATTGTTGAATACTTTCTAGACACACTCGGATTTGTTCGTGTCTAGTTCTTCTTTTATTAATTCTTCTTTCTTCTGGAGATTATTTGTTGGATAAACTATAAATGTTTTTAAACAAGTATTACATTTATTTTTCTTAGCACCAACAGGTTTAGTTATTGCAATTTTACAATTAACTATATTATTACTATTACAATAAATACAACAAGACATATAAAAACACTATAAAAATAACTTTTTATATAATTTAATAATGGTTAAAATAAGATATTTATCTGATTTACATTTAGAATTTATTAAAGAACATAAAATTGTCAAGTTCATTAATAATAATATAAAACCAAATATTGAAGAAGTTTGTATATTAACAGGCGACATTGGTAATCCATATAAAAAGAATTATGATGTTTTCATGAATTTTATAAATATTAGTTTTAAGAAAACTTTTGTGATTACAGGAAATCATGAATATTACAATAAAACAAAAACTATAGAAGAAACTAATATTTATTTAATAGAATATTTTAAACAATTTGATAATATTACATTTTTGAATAATTCTTATGAATATTATGAAGATTATTGTTTTATTGGAACTACATTATGGTCTAAAATTACAAATCCAATATATGAAATAAATGATGTATTTAATATACCAAATTTTGATTATATTAAATATAATGAATTAAATAAAATATGTGTTGAATTCTTAGAACAAACTTTAGAAAATAATAGTAATTGTATTGTTATTACACACCACATGCCATTAGAATCATTAATTAATGATAAATATAAAACATTACAAATGAAACCATACAATCAATGGTTTTATTGTGATATGAATGAATTAATAACAAAACAAAAAGATAAAATAAAATGTTGGATATATGGACATACTCACACACCATTAGATACAACTATTAATGATATACCATTTTTATGTAATCCAATAGGATATCCAAATGAGAATAAAAAATTAGATTTTCAAAAAGTTATTATAATGTTTGAATAAGTTTTCCATTTTCATAACGATTATAAGTAGGTACATATCCTCCTTTTTCATTTCTACCAAAAATTTCAACTCTAGAATTTGGATAATTTATTGATTCATTTATGGCTTCTTCTTCTGATAACAAAACAACAAAGTCTTCCCATTCATATCCATTAATTAATACATATATAAAATTCATTTATTATAATATATAATTAATCCTTTATAATTATTCTTCTCAAAAATTATCATAAGATATTATATTAATAGTCATAAGATACAATTTTTCATAAAAAAATTGAAATAATATAATTATATAAATGTATAATTATATTAATAAACAATACTATTACAATGGCAAAACGTCAATCTGAAGAGATTTCTAATACAAAGTCTAAGAAACAAAAGACTGATAATAGTGAAGAATGGCAAAGTAATTTTATTAATTTGAAACAATATATTGATATTAATGAAAAGTTACCATCAACAAGAAGTAAATATATTGATGTTGTTAAATTAGCAAAATGGTATTATGACCAGAAATATAAATATACAAATCGTATTGGTATTATGAAAAATGAAGAGATTAGAAAACAATGGGATGAATTTATGACAGAATATTATGATAAAATTAAATCAAATATTACATGGGAAAAAACTTTGGATAAAATTAAGAATTTTATTAAAACTCATGGAAAGCCACCATCAAGAACAAGTTTAAATAATGAACATAAATATTTAGCAAGATGGTTAGATAATCAGAAACAACGTATTAATGTTAAGGATGATAAAATTAGGAAAATGTGGGATGAATTTATTAAAGAATATATGATGTCAAACTCTAATGATTGGGATGAAAGATTACAAATGTTGAAAGACTATATGGATACTAATAAAGAAACACCATCACAATGTGATGAAGACTATGAAATTAGAAGATTAGCATTATGGTTAAGTAGACAGAAACAATATTATAAAACTAAGAATATGAAAGAGGAATATTTATTAAAATGGGAAGAATTTATTGATAGTCATGGTCATTATATTTTATCATCTGAAGAAGAATGGTATATCAAATTACACATTTTAAAGAAATATATTAATGAAAATCAAGAAAAACCCCGACAAAAATCACATTTTTTAGGTAATTGGTTATATATGCAACAACAATATTATAAATCAAATAGATATAATATGAAACATGATAGAGTCCGAGAAAAATGGGAAGAATTTAATCGTGATTATAAAAAATATTTAGTTCCAACAGAAGTATGGAATTGTAAATTAGTGGCTCTTAAAAGTTTTATTGATAAAAATAATAAATTACCACCAAAAAATTGTGAGTTATATAATTGGATTAAAACACAACAAAAAAATAATAGAAATAAAAGATTAAAAGAAGAATATAAAGCATTATGGAATGATTTTGTTAGAGAATATAATAAATATTTTCAAACAAAAGATTTTTTATGGTTTAATCTATTAGATAAAGTTAAACTATTTATTAATGAAAATAATAATTTCCCTTCACCATATCATAAAAATAAAAGTGTTAGATTATTAGGGAAATGGTTAGAAAAACAACATGTAAATTATAATAAACAAGTATATTTATTAAGAAATGTTACTATTAAAGAAACTTGGGAAAGATTCAAAGAAGAATATTATACACCTGATAAATATTGGAAGAATGCATTAAATAATGTTGTTCATTATATTAGTACATATAAAAAAATCCCTTCAGATAAATCACCTAATAAAAATATTAGGGGATTATATGTTTGGATGAACGCACAATATAATAATTATCATAAGAATTTTGGTGCAATGAAAAATGAAGAATTGAGAGAATTATGGAAACAATTTTTAATTGATCATGATGAGATTATTATTTTTAATTAATATGTAATTGTTTTAATTGTTTCTTTAATTCTAAATACTTTTGTTTGTATTTTAAATATTTTCTTTTTGTTGATGAATTTAATGATCCTGCTAATGAACTAACTGTTTCTCCATTTAATGCATTAAAAACTCGAAAAACCATTTCAAAATTACCATTTTTACCCATACTAATTTCGTTTAATGCTTTTAATAATAATCCATCTATTTCTTGTTGGTTTGTTGCCTGTAGATAATCGTTTGAGTTCGTTTTATATCGATTAATTAGCTTATTTAATTGACTTCCATTTAAACCTCTAGTTTTTCTTATAAAATCATCGTAATCTATTACTTTCGGTCTTTGTGTCTGGGGTTGTTGCTGTGCTGCAGCGGCGCCGCTTGAACCATCATGTTCTAATGTGCGTTTAGTTGGGGGTGGAGGAGGTGGAGGTATTTGATTTATAATATCATATTCAGGAGGGTTCATCATCATATGTTCATAATTCTCTTCTTTTAAATTATAAATAAAATGTGAGAGATATTTACTATTATCAGATAATGAATCATAAAATTCACTGTTGCTTCCAAAAATTGTCATTGACTCTATATGACGATCTCTATTAAAATATTTTTTACCAAGAGTTATAATTAAATTTTTCATTGCAGGTTCACCGCTTATAAGTACTAATTTAAAAATATAAATATGAAAAAAAATATAATTTTTTTTAATACCATAATTCCATCTACTAGGGCTACTTAGGTTTGGAATAAAACCACTTAAACAGAATAACATATCTACTATTCTATCTCTCTGATTTTTATGTTCTGATGGCGGTGGATCAAATGGGTTTTTTGGTGGTGGTTGTGGTGGTTGTGGTGATTGTACAAGAGGAATAATATTAAGATTCTCTCTATACCCATTTAATTCTAAATTATATATATAAAAATCTGATTCGAGAGTACCAGTTTCTTTGGCAGGATCATATTCAATATAATTAGTTTCATTCGGACCACCAGATGCAGTAATTATACCATCTCTATTTGGTCTAGTGAAATTATCTCTTGTTCTAATCCCTAACACAGTTTTAATTAAAATTCTAAATATTGTTGGAATATCTATTCTATAATTATTAACATCAACAACAGAATTATATAATACAGGATTTGTACTAAAATTTTGTCCATTTTTTTTATATACATGTGCAATAGTTTCCATTGGTTTATACATTAAACCTACTTCTTTTAATGTCATACTATAAATATCCATATTTTCATTATAATAACGTTTGTTGGGATTTGTTTCAGATAGTCCATGTTGAGCTGTATCCATATTATCATCAGAATATATATGAACACAATGTATTGGAATATTAAAATAAAAACGAAATATATATGCTAACAATAATATAATACGATCATCACACTCACATTTATCACCTGATAATATATAATAACAGTTACCAAGGGTTAAATAACTAATATCAGTAGGTCCAGTAGATCCTACATTCATTTGAGGAAAATTAAGAACATTTTGTCTTGCGATTCTCGCAAGAAAATCTTTATAAGATGATTGATTAAATACATATATACATATTTCAGGTCTAGTAGTAGGTCTAATTTGAACAAAACTCTGATTTACATTTGCTACATCATATAATTTTATTTGTATACCATCATATATATTGCCTAGTGACATAATTTCTGTAACAACAGTACAACATAATTTAACATATTCTTGTTTTAGACAATTTATTTGACTTTGATCATTTAATGTATTTGATTCCTTATATATTATTGGACATTCCTGATCATATCTTGCAAGTCTATCATTTACAGTTAATAGTGCTCTGTGTTTAATTGCTAGAAGATCAGGGGTTTCTTCATAGTATTTTATAAATTTTTCAAATTCATCTAGTTTTTGTTCTTCTTCTTGTGGTGAGGGTAGATGTGGGGGCTGGAGTTTGACTTCAGGTGGGTTAGTATTATCCATATATATATATATATATATATAATATATTAATTTTATTATTATATCATCTATATAAATAATACAAAAATAGAAAATTATTAATAAATATTTTTTTTGTTGAGTAAAATCGGCATTTTAAATCTTCAAGGGTGTAAAGGACTGTTGTTTATTCATATATATATTATAAAAAAAATTGAAAAAATAAAATTATATTATTGTTATTATAGTAAATAAAAATATATTTCTATCCAAAAATGCAGAAACAGAAAATTATTAATAAATTAAAAATTAATAATTTGAATAAATTTGTACTTAAAAATATTATTACTTTTTCTGGTAATGATATTTTTAAACTAATTAGTAAAACATTTTACAAACTAAATATTGAATATTTCCCAAAGAAAATAACAATCAATGATGAATATGATTATTCTAGTTATAATAATTTATTAAAGAATTATAAACCATTAATTAAATCTATGATTTATAATTATGAAAAAATACAAAATATTGATTATTTATCAATATATCTTAAACATATTAAATTACCTTTCAATTTTTGTGATAATTTAAAATCACTAGAATATATTGAAATTTTTGAAATCTATGGTAAAAACATTAATAATGATACTATATATATTCCTTCTAGTGTTAAGAAATTGAAAATATCATGTGATATTGGTGAAACGATTAATATGTTGCCAAATTCTATTGAAGAATTAATTCTAGAAGATGGATTTACACAAATTATTCGTGATTATCCTAAATATTTAAAAAAATTAATATTTAATACTAATTATAAATATACAATTAATATTTCTAATACTGTTGAAGTATTAAAACTACCATCTAATGAATTTGATATCATAATTCCAGAAGAAAATAATGTTCAAACATTGATGTCTGGTAATCTTAATGAAAATGATTATTGTAAATTTAAAAAAATTAAAAAGATGTATACATATAACATTTATAATGTGTTATTAATAGATAGACTGTATAATGTATTTAATAATAATTTAGTTATTTTGGTTATTGATAATGACTTATTTAATACTTCTGTTGATTTCTTGCCACAATCATTAATTAAATTATATATTAAATCAACAAAGTTTTATTATCATCTTCATCATTTACCAAAATCATTACTTGAATTATATATAATCAGTTATTTTTTTGATTCTCGTTTAGACAATCTACCTGAAAATCTAGAAACATTAGTTATTAAATCTTCATGCTTTAAAAACTCATTAAATAATTTACCACATAACTTAAAAAATCTTGTGTTGGATTTAAAATATCCTGTTGAATTAAGCAATCCACCTAAAAATCTTGAATTATTATCAATAAATCAAGATTTTAATACAAATTTATTATTTAAAGATTTTAATCATGTCTATGAAATTTCAATTTAATTTATTTAAATTCAAAGTTATTTCAATTTAATTTATTTAAATTCAAAGTTATTTCAATTTAATTTATTTAAATTCAAAGTTATTTCAATTTAATTTATTTAAATTCCATATTAAAGTAGTTGGTCTCTCATCTCTATCATCTTCAAAATCACAATCATAACATGTTTCACAATAATGTTGTTTTCCATCAAATTGCCACATCCATTCCCCACGTAATCCATAAAATAACATTGCTGTAATTTGTGGATTAACAAATATACTACCAAATAATAAGAATATTGAATATAAATCAAGAGTTCTTGGATTTCCAAAATGGTCTGGGTCTACTTTTGATGCTAAATAATAATGATAAGTAAAATCTTTATTATATATTTGTTTAAAACCATTAATCTTTATTAAATCTCCTAATGTTTCTTCTTCTTTATCATAAAAATACCATCCTGCATATGATCTTTCAATTAAATATGCATCAATTGTTCCACACATTTTTGGATTCAAATGTAATGTTGTATTAAAAAAATATTTATATTTAGAATCGGTCTTAAAATATTGTTTAAAATATTCCATAATTTTATATAACATATCTTTTGCTTTCTTTTCACCAGATTTAGAACAAGGATATGAATTTGTTATATGTTCTAGACATCCCCAACAAGTAATTATATCAAATTTATTAATAAATTTTTTTTGTAATTCTCTATAACTTCCATAATATGCGGTATATCCTTGTTTTGATAAATTCCATGATTGATTTTTACTAATAGTTAATCCTATTGCTTTAATTCCAATTGATTTACAATATTTAATAAAATCACCATTTCCACAACCAATATCTAATAATCTTATATTTGGATAATCATTTTTATCAATGTTTAAATCATTTAATAATTTAATATATTTATTATTATTTGCTATTTTTGGGTCTAGTTTTTTAGCATCTTCTATTGTCATAATACTTGAATCATCTTTAATATCATTCAGATATATTCCTTCTGTTAAATTAGTATTTTTTTTACTATTTTTTATGAAATAAGTTGTTGTTATATCATAAAATAATGCTGTTCTTTGTCCTCCATCAAATATATCAATATTAAAATAAATATAAGATAATTCATTTAATAAAAGTAATAATAATGGAACAAAAACCCAATATATTTTATTTGTATAACTACCAATCAATATACAACTAATCCAAACAATAAATGTTAAAAATGAATTGATATTCAAGAATATAGAAGAGTCAAATACAAATAGTATATATATATTTATTACTATAATTAAACAAATTAAATAATTATATATTGTCATTATTATAATAAAGAAAATAAATTAATCTCGATTTTTATTAGAACAAAGAACACCACCTGCACTAATTAAACCGAGAATAAGTCGTGTCCATAAATATCCTGTAAGTTGTTTATCACACAAATTATCTGGTTCAATATATCGCCAAAATAACACTGCACCAATAATAGTCCAAATAATAGAAAAGAAACTAAAAATAAGTTGAATACTAATAGTCATACAAATACTAAGATTCTCACTTTGGAATTGTGTAATAACCAAAAGTAAAATGAAAATAATATTCATAAAACCTAATGTTTTTAACCATGTTCCAATTCCAAAATTTATTCCATTAAATTTAGTTGTTAAACATGGTTGTTCATTAAATCCGAAATATAAATCACAAATTGTGAAAGGTAATAAAATAGTAAAAATACATACAATAGTACATATATTTATATTCATTTTATCTTTCTTAGAAATATCATATATATTATCGTCAATATTAATAACAATTGAGTTAGTATCAGAAACTGTCATTTTTGTAGAGTTAAATATTATGGATTAACAATGTTTAACAAATTATAATAATTTCAATTTTTTTTGTAAAAAATTGAATGTTTAACTATTTAATACTAAAATTAATAATTATTAAAAATAAAAATGACAAAAGTATTTGACTACATTTCCGCATATATTCCTTTTTATTGCAGTGTTCATAAAAAAAATTGGATTAATGATAAATTTAATAAATTAAAATTAAAATATGGTTATGATGATAAAAATGACATTATTAAAATTAATAAAAGTGAGTTTAGTTCATATGTAATTGAACATTATATTTTTCTGGCATATAATGATATATTTTATGGCATGGATTATGGTCATGGATTAAGAATGGATCCAATTAGATTAATTAATTTAGTATAAAAAATAAATTAATCTTGTTTCTTGCGAGAACATAATATAGTACCTGCACCAACTAATCCAAATATCAGTCGCACCCATAAATAAGTTGTTAGTGATTTATCACACAAATTATTTGGTTCAATATATCGCCAAAATAAAACTGCACCAATAATAGTCCATACAACAGAAAATAAACCCATTAGAATTTTACCCATAATAGTCATACATTCTGCAACAATTTCTTTTTGTAATACAGCAATTAATAAATATAAAATATAAGAGATATTCATAAATCCACAAGTCAATAACCATGTTTTAAAATTCATTTCAAAATTATTAAATTTAATATTTACACATGGTTGATGACTAAATCCAAAATATAAATCACAAATGATGAAAGGTAATGTAATTATCATTAAACATACGACAACACATAAACCTAAACATGATCCTTGTTTTACCTTAACATATGAAACATTATTCGGGTCTTCATTAATATTAATTACATATGGATTATTAATATGTTTTTCTACTTTCGCAACATGAATTATGGTTGCATGAGGAATTTCTTGAATAATTGGCATGATTATTTGTTGTTTCTTTATTAAAATAATTATTATATACAATAAAAAATAAAAATTTCAATTTTTTGTTATTTAGATTAATGTAATCCACTAATTATTAATACTAACACAAGCATTAATGCTACAAATGTGATACAAATTGCCAAAAATTTAATACAAAAGTTATCTTCTAATTGAACAATAATTTCATTATGTCCATTATTAATTATAACTGAATTATTTATATTGGTTGGTTCAGTATTAACACAATTAAGTTCAAATGCATTGGGCACATTGTCATTAGAAATGATATCATTAATTACAACAACATCAGCAAAATTAATTGCAACAACAGGAACAACTTTCATGTTATTAAAACATGTATTTAATAGTTTAATTTTATTACAATATATAATTATAATTTCAATTTTTAATAAAAATTAAAAACACACAAGCAATTTTTAATAAAAATTAAAAACACACAAGCAATTTTTAATAAAAATTAAAAACACACAAGCAATTTTTTTCATTGTAAATGGTATAACACAATAATAAATTAAACATATTTTACTTGCTTCATTTAATTCATTATTGATATTAATTATGATGACATTATGTATCATTGTTATCAATTAAAAAAAGCATTTGTGATTTCAATATCTTTAGATTCCATTATAAATTTGTTTTAGTTATTTATCATTAAATTGTATTGGTTCAGCATAAAATTTAAAATTATCATAATGTTTATATAAATCGCCATTAATACTATTTTTGAAAGTGTTATATTCTAAAATACATCCACCACATTGAATACAACCAGTAATATTTTGTTTATATGTATAATATAAATTACAATAACAGATTTGAACATCCCATAATTCATCACCTATCCAATTTTGTTCTTCATTAGTTTTTGTATTTATTTGGACTAATGGCTCATCATCTCTATCATAAAAACAACAATATTCAGCCATTCCTATTATTTTTCCACCATGTTGTTTTGATGTAATAAACCATAATATATCACCTTGATTAAATTTTTTAACTATTGATTTCATACATCCATGTTTTCCTCTTTTAATTCCCCAAAATGGAAATTTACTATTACGGAAATTTATACCATCATTGACTCTAATTATCCAATGTTTCATTTTTAATTATATAATAATTTAATTTTTAATTATATATTATGTTATAATCTAATCTATTATAATTAAAAATTCTATGGATAATACAAATGCTTGTGATTATATTTTAGCATATATTCCATTTTATTCTAATATACATAGAAGAAATTGGATTAATAATAAATTAGATAAATTAAAATTAAAATATAATAATAATAATAATATTATTATTAATGGCGAAAAGTTTGGATTAGATGTTATTAATTATTATTTATTAATGGCATATAGTGAAATATTTTATGGTTCAAATAATTATAATAATGAATTAAGATTGGACCCTTTAGAATTAATTAATTTAGTAGAATGAAAAGAAATTATATTTTCTTCTACATCTTTTATGATATTCTTCAAATGTAGTAACTATAAATTTATTATTTTTTTTTAATAATGGTTTATTGCAATCTACACAATAAAATAAGAATGGTCTAATGCGATATTGACGAATATTTTTATGTTCGCATGTGTCTCTTTTCTTACAAGTGTTAAATAATAACATTTATTATAATTAAAAATATATTTATTTATAATGGAACCAAATGACTATAAAAATAAATATTTAAAATATAAAAATAAATATTTAAGTTTAAAAAATCAAAATGGTGGTAAAATATTTGTATCAGATAAAGATATCACAAGGGCATTGAAATTTACAAAGAAAGAGTATGATAAATTAGAAAAAAATGAACAAGATGAATTCCCATTTTATTGTAATGATGAAAAACCAAATTTATGTACTATTAATACACCAAATTATGGTTTATGTAAAAAGAATGCACTTGAATGTGATAAATATATAGGTGAAGATGAATATTTAAAATATGATTTAACTGATGAAAAAAGAAAAGAACAATTTGATTATGGAAAACAATTTGGATATAATATATATGAACAAAAAGATAAAAAAGATTGTTCTAAAATAGTAGAAAATTCAATAAAAACATATGATGGAGAATTTCCAATACCAAATAATTTTAGAATAATAACATTTAATTGTTGGTGGTCTCTAAAAGCACCTACAGGTGACAAAGATAAAGATGCTTTTAATGAAGAATTCTTTAAAACAAGAATTAAAGTTATTGCAGAAATAATAAATGAATCTAATGCAGATGTTGTATGTTTACAGGAAGTTGGATTAGAAACATTTCAAATCTTACATTCTAAATTAAAAGACACATATCATTATTTCTATGAAAATCCTTTTAATCCAGATAAAGATAATGATGGACCTAGAAAAAGAAGTTTAGAAACATTATGTTTTACAAAAATGCCTGTTAAATTATTTAGGTCATTAGGTGCTGAAGGAAATTTAAATTATCATAATTCAATATTAATGTTGGAATTTGATAATTTAGTAGTATTTAATGTTTATTTACAAGCAGGAACTATTAAATCACCTGGACAAAAAGATACATGGTTTAATTATTCAAGATGTAGATATAATCAATATATTAAAATTGGTAAATTATTAAATGAATACAAAATTGAAAAACCAATAGTTGTATTAGGTGATTTTAATACAGATTTAAATGGCGACCCAAATGATAAATGGTATGAATTAAGAGCATTTAATGAATTAAATTTGCAAGATTCATGGTTGGAATTATATGATAATAAAAGTGGATTCACTGAAAATACAGATGTTAATTTAATGAGATGGAATGTTAAATTTGAAGAAAAAGTATTGAGAATTGATGGTATATTCCATACTAAAGATAAAATTAAAACACATAAAATTGAATTATTAGGTGATAAACCAATTGATGTTAGTGATGAAATGCAAAAAGATTTTGTTAAATATAGAGTTCCTAATAAAGAAAATAAAGAACAATTAATTAGAAAGAATGGTAGCAAAATACAATTATGGGCATCTGACCACTTTGCAGTTTGTGCTGACCTAGAAATTATTTAATATATGGATAAAATTTCTTCTTATCAAAATCAACATATCCAATAAAAACATAATTATTATTTTCGCTATCAACAGTTAAACTAGAAACTTTTTTAGTATATTTATCTAAAGACTCTTCATCATCATCACTTTCTTCTTCATCATTACTATCTTCTTCATCATCACTATCCAAAATTAAATCTGTGACTTTTATATCATATTTATCATCATTACTTTCTTTTTCATCATCATTACTTTCTTCTTCATCATCA
>JACCEA010947306.1_pt1 | contig 17927 bp, 19 predicted proteins | sample 7449851 | NCBI WGS metagenome assembly JACCEA01 (sample SAMN15323453, study PRJNA562643) | freshwater metagenome | isolation source: river surface water | place: USA:Blue River Watershed | collected 2017-08-18
AAAAGGCGTAGCCGGCTCTTGACTCTTGTTTTCTGGAGAAGTGTGCGGTTCTACTCACGACAGGGCTTTCTGGTTAGTTGATCTTGATGCTGAAGCAGGTGGGGTGCACCATCGGCACACCCCACCCTTTTCAATCAGTTGTTACTTGACGTTCTTTGCAATTTCAGCAAGAGCATCAGCCCATGCTTCATCGGCAGACTTGGTTCCCTGAGCAACAGCGGTGGTTGCGTTGTTGAACGAGGTCTGGATGCTTGCGCTCTTAGGGCCAAGAATGGCTGGCTTCAAGCTTGAAACTGCTGATGAGTAGATCAGACCAACTGGTGCGCTCTGGAAGTACTCGTCCTTGTAGCTGGTAACTGCCTCGTCGTTCAAAGCAGCAACAGCTGATGGGAAGTTACCCTTGGTCAAGAAGATCTTCTTCTGCTGCTCAGGGGCTAGCAACCACTCAACGAATGCCTTGGCTTCTTCTGGGTGCTTTGATGACTTTGAAACAGTCACCCATGAGCCACCCCAGTTACCTGCACCACCAGGTACAGAAGCAACGTTCCACTTGCCAGCTAGGTCAGGGGCTACACCCTTGATCATGGTTAGCATCCAGGCTGGAGCAAGAACTGCTGCTGCATTGCCATCGGTGATTGCTGCGTTCCACTCAGCGCTGAATACAGCTGCTGAACCGGCGTAAGGCGCAATGTCAGTCGCGATCTTCCAAGCCTTCTTGACGTTTGGGTTGGTTTCATAAACAAACTCGCCTGAAGCTGAGTAGTACTGCTCTGGTTCCTGAGCCACGATACCGCCGTGAACGCTCTGGGTTGAGTCAGCAAACTTCTTGCCGGTTGCCTCGGTGTACTTCTTAGCAACTGCTAGGTAGTCCTCCCAGCCGCCAGCCCAAAGAGCTGAAACTGACTCTGGGTCAGAAGGTAGACCAGCTGCCTCGAATAGGTCGGTACGGTAAGCAACAGCCATGCCACCAACGTCAGTTGGAAGACCTAGCACGGTGCCGTCAGTGGCAACGGCTGGGTTCCAGCGCCAGTCTAGGTAGTCTGCCTGCTTCTCGGTGCCGAAGTCTAGGAACTTGTCTGGGTACTGCACGAAGTAAGGCATCCATGAACCCTCAACACCGTTGATGTCGTTACCCTTGCCAGAAGCAAGTGCGGTCAATAGGCCTTCGTGGTGCTTGTTGTACTCGCTTGATTTCTCAACGATGGTGATGTTTGGGTTTAGCTCGTGGTACTCCTCAAAGAGTTCCTTGAAGCCCATGTCGCCCCAGTCACCAAAAGTAAGGGTGATCTTTTCGTCGGTGCCGGTTGGGGTTTCTGATGCACAGCCGGTCAAACCTACTGTTGTCATCGCAAGTAGGAGAACAGATGCGATAGACGCCTTTGTTGCTTTCTTCATGTTTCCTCCAAAGTGGAAATAGTCTTGTCTTGCGACGTAAAAACGTCGTAAGAACGAAGGTATTCTGAAAACCATTCAGTTGCCAAGTTTTGACGATAACGGTTTCATAACCAACTGGTCACAGGAGTATAAAGATGGCGGCAAAACAGCCTAGAGGCCCGTATTCAAAAGGGAATGCCAAGCGCGAAGAGATTTTGGCTAAAACCGTTGAAGCGTTCGGTAAAACCGGATATCACGCCACTTCAATGCGCGAAATTGCTGCTGCCTGCGACCTAAGCCAAGCTGGTTTGCTGCATCATTTTCCTAATAAAGAAGCCATTTTGCTGGCGCTAGTTGACCGCCGTGAGCAAATGCAAGACGAGATGACCCTTGAAGGTCGCAAGACCCCTGGTTCAACTTGGCAGGAGCGTTCGCTGAAGAGCGAGTCAAATAACGAACGCGAAGTGGACTTGACCAGGCTCTGGGCAAACCTGGTCGGCGAGGCTACCGACCCTGCTTTTCCAATTCACGACTACTTTTTGGACCGCTACCGGAAATCACGCGCAAATTTTGCAATAGACATTGCCGCAGACCATGGCCGCAAAGAACCTAACCAAGAGGACCACCTGCAAGCTGCCATCATCATTGCAATTTGGGACGGCCTGCAGACCCAGTGGTTGTTGGACCCAAAGTTTGAAATGCGCCCTGCGTTCGAATACGCAATCACCATGATTAGCCGCTACTCGCAATACAAATAAGAATTAATCGAAATGCCCTCCCAGAGTTTCTGAGAGGGCATTTCATTTAAGGCTGTGTCTAGTAGTTCTTGTGCGTTAGCAAATCAATTTTCTTTTCGACTCTTACTAACCGCTTCAAAACAATCACTAAAAGCACCGGAACCGCTAGGGCGCCTAAAGCAAGGATGGAGATCGCGAAAGCGTAAAGAAGATCGAAAGCATGCGGAAGAATTGGGCTCATAACTTGAAGTCTAGAACTACATTGAGGCTAGGGCTTCGCGAACCTTGTTGGTGAAGACAAATTCACCGTCAACAAAGTCGACCTCAAGGTCTGAAGCGTTCTTGACCTCGCCATGCATGATCTTCTCGCTGAGCTTGTCTTCGATTTCACGCTGAACTGCACGACGCAACGGTCGGGCACCCAGCGCTGGGTCAAAGCCAATCTCAATGAGACGGTCTTTGGCAGCCTGTGAAACGGTGATGGTCATGTCGCGGTCTTCTAGGCGAACAGCAAGGCGCTTGATGAACAGATCAACAATCTGAACCAGCTCTGGCTTGGTTAGCTGTGGGAACACGATGGTCTCATCAACACGGTTTAGGAACTCAGGCTTGAAGTTCTTCTTGAGCTCTTCATTGACCTTGCCCTTCATGATCTCGTAATCATTTGCCGCACTGCCCTCGAGAGAGAAGCCCATGGTGCCGCGCGAAATATCACGGGTACCAAGGTTGGTGGTCATGATGATGATGGTGTTCTTGAAGTCAACAACTCGACCCTGGCCATCGGTCAAACGGCCTTCTTCAAGAATCTGAAGAAGTGAGTTGAAGATGTCTGGGTGAGCCTTCTCGATTTCGTCGAACAGAACCACACTGAATGGCTTGCGGCGAACCTTCTCGGTTAGCTGGCCACCCTCTTCGAAGCCAACAAAGCCCGGAGGGGCACCGAATAGGCGGCTTACAGTGTGCTTCTCGCCGTACTCTGACATGTCTAGCGAGATTAGGGCGCCCTCGTCGTCGAACAAGAACTCAGCCAAAGCCTTAGCTAGCTCGGTCTTTCCAACACCGGTAGGACCGGCAAAAATGAATGAACCAGATGGGCGGTTAGGGTCTTTCAAGCCTGCGCGCTGACGGCGAATTGACTTAGAGATAGCAGCGATTGCGTCTTCTTGACCAATCACGCGCTTGTGTAGCTCGTCTTCCATGAAGATCAGCTTGGCGCTTTCTTCCTCGGTCAACTTGAACACTGGAATACCGGTTGCCTGAGCCAGAACTTCAGCAATCAGACCCTCGTCGACAATGCCCTGAGCCGCAACGTTGCCCTGACGGTACTCTTTCTCCATGCGGGCGCGCTCAGCGTTAAGCTTCTTCTCTTCGTCGCGCTTTGAAGCAGCCAACTCAAACTCTTGAGCCTCGATGGCCTTCTCTTTTTCAACCTTTAGAGCCACAATCTTTTCTTCGATTTCGCGAAGCTCTGGTGGTGAGGAAAGAATCGAAAGGCGCAGGCGAGCACCAGCTTCATCGATCAGGTCAATGGCCTTGTCTGGCAAGAAACGATCGGTGATGTAGCGGTCAGACAGCTGTGCTGCAGCAACCAAGGCGCCATCGGTGATGGAGACCTTGTGGTGCACCTCGTAGCGGTCACGGACACCCTTAAGAATGTTGATGGCCTGTGGCAACGATGGCTCGTTGACGGTTACCTGCTGGAAGCGGCGGGTAAGCGCGGCATCTTTTTCAAAATGCTTGCGGTACTCGTCAAGAGTCGTGGCACCAATGGTCTGGAGCTCACCGCGAGCTAGCAGTGGCTTCAAAATTGATGCGGCGTCGATGGCACCCTCGGCAGCACCGGCACCCACCAGGGTGTGAATTTCATCGATGAAGGTGATGATGTCGCCGCGGGTGCGAATTTCTTTAGTGACCTTCTTTAGGCGCTCTTCAAAGTCACCGCGGTAACGTGAACCGGCAATTAGCGAGCCCATGTCTAGGGTGTAAAGCTGCTTGCCCTTTAGGGTCTCTGGAACGTTGCCATTAACGATTGCCTGAGCCAGGCCCTCGACAACAGCGGTCTTACCCACGCCAGGCTCACCAATCAAAATTGGGTTGTTCTTTGAGCGGCGGCTAAGAATCTGCATTACTCGCTCGATCTCGCGTTCGCGACCAATCACTGGGTCAAGCTTGCCCTCGGCTGCAGCCTGAGTAAGGTTGCGGCCAAACTGGTCAAGAATCTGAGAGCCCTTTTGCTTCTCGGTGTTGTCGCCGCCGACCGCCACGGTCTCTTTGCCCTGAAAACCAGAAAGCAACTGAATAACCTGCTGGCGCACGCGGTTGGTGTCAGCACCTAGCTTGGTTAGAACCTGCGCAGCAACGCCCTCACCCTCGCGAATCAAACCAAGCAATAGGTGCTCGGTGCCAATGTAAGAGTGGCCTAGTTGCAGTGCCTCGCGAAGTGAAAGCTCAAGCACCTTTTTGGCGCGTGGGGTAAACGGAATGTGACCCGATGGAGCCTGCTGGCCCTGGCCAATGATCTCTTGAACCTGCTCGCGAACAGAGTCAAGGTTGATGTTGAGCGACTCGAGCGCCTTAGCTGCAACACCCTCACCCTCGTGAATGAGCCCCAAAAGAATGTGCTCGGTGCCAATGTAATTGTGGTTTAGCAGCTTGGCTTCTTCTTGAGCCAGCACCACAACTCGGCGAGCTTTATCGGTGAACTTCTCGAACATTTCTAACTCCATTCGCCAGCTTTGATTAGAGCTGTCTAATAGAAATGCTAAGTCGGTCACCCCTCTCGTGGGGGCTTGTTCGCTGAGGGGAAAACGAAAAACCCCGAGCCAGAGCCCGGGGTCTTTCGCAGATAAATACAGGGTTAGAAGTCCCAGTCGTCGTCCTCGGTGGCCTCGTGCTTACCAATAACGTAAGACGATCCTGAACCCGAGAAGAAGTCGTGGTTTTCATCGGCGTTTGGTGACAACGCAGACAAGATAGCTGGGCTAACCTCTGAAACCTCTTTAGGGAACAACGGGTCAAAACCAAGGTTCATTAGAGCCTTGTTGGCGTTGTAGTGCAAGAAGTGCTTTACGTCCTCGGTCAAGCCAAGTGGGTCGTAAAGGTCAGCGGTGTACTTGATCTCGTTCTCGTAAAGCTCAAGCAAGAGGTCGTAGGTGTAAGCCTTGATCTCGTCACGGCGCTCCTGAGTTTCAAGCTCCATGCCCTTCTGGAACTTGTAGCCAATGTAGTAACCGTGAATGGCCTCGTCGCGAATGATCAAACGGATCAAGTCACCGGTGTTGGTGAGCTTGGCGCGTGATGACCAGTACATAGGCAGGTAGAAGCCTGAGTAGAACAGGAATGACTCAAGCAGAGTTGAGGCAACCTTGCGCTTTAGCGGGTCGTCACCGCGGTAGTAACCAAGAACAATCTCGGCCTTCTTCTGCAGATAAGGGTTGTCCTCTGACCAGCGGAATGCCTCTTCGATCTCGTCAGTAGAGCACAGAGTCGAGAAGATTGAAGAGTAACTCTTGGCGTGAACCGACTCCATGAAAGCAATGTTGGTGTACACGGCTTCTTCGTGAGCGGTCTGTGCGTCTGGGATAAGCGAGATTGCACCGACGGTTCCCTGAATGGTGTCCAGCAAAGTCAAACCGGTGAATACGTGCATGGTTAGCTTCTGCTCTTCAGGGCGAAGAGTTGCCCAAGAAGGAATGTCGTTTGACATTGGCACCTTTTCAGGCAGCCAGAAGTTTGAGGTGAGGCGGTTCCAAACCTCAAGGTCCATTGAGTCCTCGAGTTTGTTCCAGTTCACCGGACGAGTGATTCCACTTAGGGTTGTGGCAGTCATTTTCTTCTCTCTTTGCAGGTTTAAAACTGAACTTGGATGGGGTCTAAATAATTTCTAGAGCATGCAGCTTACGCACTCATCGACAGCGGTGCCCTCAAGGGCCATCTGGCGAATACGCACGTAGTAGATGGTCTTGATTCCTGCGCGCCAAGCCTGAATCTGGGCCTTGTTGACATCGCGAGTGGTGGCGGTGTCTTTGAAGAACAAGGTTAGAGACAGACCCTGGTCTACGTGCTGGGTTGCAGCTGCGTAGGTGGCAATGATCTTCTCTGGGCCAATTTCGTAGGCGTCTTCGTAGTACTCAAGGTTGTCGTTGGTTAGGTAAGGGGCTGGGTAGTAAACGCGGCCCAACTTGCCCTCTTTACGAATCTCAATCTTTGACGCAACCGGGTGAATCGAGCTGGTTGAGTTGTTGATGTATGAGATCGATCCGGTTGGCGGAACTGCCTGAAGGTTCTGGTTGTAGATACCATCCTTCATGACATCTGCCTTCAGCTGGCGCCAGTCTTCCTGGTTAGGAATCTCGATGCCCGAGTTTGCAAACAGCTCGGCTACGCGCTCGGTTTCAGGAGCCCAAACTGCATCGGTGTACTTGTCAAAGAACTCACCGGTTGCGTACTTTGAGTTTTCGAAACCACCAAATGCCTTGCCACGCTCTTTAGCAATTGCGTGTGAAGCCTTTAGTGCGTGGAACAGCACGGTATAGAAGTAGATGTTGGTGAAGTCAACGCCCTCTTCTGAACCGTAGTGAACGCGCTCACGAGCAAGGTAGCCGTGCAGGTTCATTTGGCCAAGACCAATTGCGTGTGATTCCTCGTTGCCGTACTTGATTGAGGTAACTGAGTCAATGTCGCTTAGGTCAGAGACGGCGGTCAAAGCACGGATAGCTGCCTCGATGGTGCGGCCGAAGTCTGGTGAATCCATAGCCTTGGCAATGTTTAGCGAGCCAAGGTTGCAAGAGATGTCTTTACCAACCTGGTTGTAGCTGAGGTCTGCGTTGTAGGTGGTTGGGGTGTTCACCTGCAGAATCTCAGAGCAAAGGTTTGACATGTTGATGCGGCCAGCGATTGGGTTGGCGCGGTTTACGGTGTCTTCGTAAACGATGTATGGGTAGCCAGACTCAAACTGAAGCTCAGCAATGGTCTCGAACAGGGCACGAGCCTTGATCTTGGTCTTGCGAATGCGGGCATCGTCAACCATGTCTTGGTAGTGCTCGGTGATCGAGATGTCGCTGAACGGCTTGCCGTAAACGCGCTCAACGTCGTACGGAGAGAACAGGTACATGTCGTCGTTGTTCTTGGCTAGCTCAAGAGTGACGTCTGGAATAACCACACCAAGGCTCAGGGTCTTGATACGAATCTTCTCGTCGGCGTTCTCACGCTTGGTGTCCAAGAACTTCATGATGTCTGGGTGGTGAACGTTTAGGTAAACCGCACCGGCACCCTGGCGGGCACCCAACTGGTTGGCATAGCTAAATGCATCCTCAAGCATCTTCATAACTGGGATCACGCCCGATGACTGACCCTCAATCTTCTTGATTGGAGCACCAGATTCGCGAATGTTGGTCAGAGACAGGGCAACACCGCCACCGCGCTTTGAAAGCTGCAGCGATGAGTTGATTGCGCGAGCGATTGACTCCATGTTGTCTTCGGTACGAAGCAAGAAGCAAGAAACGAACTCTCCGCGCTGGGCCTTGCCACAGTTTAGGAAGGTTGGGGTTGCCGGCTGGAAACGACCGGTGATCATCTCTTCGACCAGCATCATCGCACGGTCTTCGTCACCCTCGGCCAGGGTCAAGGCCACCATAACCACGCGGTCTTCGAAGCGCTCTAGGTAGTGCTTGCCATCAAAAGTCTTTAGCGCGTAGCTGGTGTAGAACTTGAACGCTCCTAGGAAAGACTCAAAGCGGAACTTGAATGAGTAGGCAAAGTTGTGGATCTTCTCTAGGAACTCGAAGCTGTAGCTGTCTAGCAGTGGCTTCTCGTAGTAGTCGTGCTCAACTAGGTAGTCCAGGCGCTCTTTGAGGTTGTGAAAGAACACGGTGTTCATGTTCACGTGCTCAAGGAAGTACTCGCGGGCAGCCTGTTTGTCTTTATCAAACTGAATCTTGCCGTCTTTGTCATACAGGTTGAGCATGGCGTTTAGCTCGTGGTAGCTGTAACCAGTGCGAGGGGCAGATTCAATCAGAGTGTTTTCCACAGTCGTTCCATCTTTTCTTCTACGGCTTCCACGTCGTGCGGGGTGCCTAATAATTCAAATTTGTAAATCAGGGGTACCTGAAGCTTGAGCGAGATGATCTCGCCGGCTCTGCAGTACTTGTCACCGAAGTTTGTGTTTCCAGCTGCGATGACCGCTTTTGCCAATTTTCTGTTTTCAGGGTCGTTGAGAAACCGAATTACCTGCTTTGGAACGCTGGTCATGTCGTCTCCGGCTCCGTATGTGGGAGAGATAAGCACATACGGTTTGGTTACCTGGAGCGGTGGTTCTGATGCGTGAAGTGGAATTCGGTGAGCCCGAACATTCAACTTCTCAACGAAGCGTTTGGTGTTCTCAGAGACGTTTGAAAAGTAAACGACCTCTAGCATGGCCGTTGTTTAGGCTGCGCCGAGTGCTGAGATCTTGTCAGGGCGGAAACCTGACCAGTGGCTGTCGCCAGCAACAACTACTGGAGCCTGTGCATAGCCAAGTGACTTGACTAGCTCTAGGGCTGCTTCGTCCTCGCTCATGTCAACAGAAACGTACTCAAGTTCTTTGCGGTCAAGCAGCTTCTTGGTGCTGTCGCACTGAACGCATGAAGGCAGTGTGTAAACGGTGATAGTCATAAATCTCTCCTCTAAAGAACTGTTTTTGCACCTCTAAGCCATTCCCCCGAGCCACCGCGTCTCTGCGATGTTCGGTAAACCCTTGATTTAGCGGGTTTTTACCGAAAATTAGCTTATTTAGTTGTTGCATCAGTTTATGACACTAGATGTAGTTTCGCCAATCGTGTCGGCGTGTTGAGGATTTATTTATTTTTTGAACAGATTTAGTGCAGAAATGGCGCGGAAATGCGCATAAATAACTGTCTGGACTACCCCGATTGAGGCAGCAATTAGATTAGCCCTGTGGGCCTAATTACTCAGATTTAGCGGCGCGCTCGGCGCGAATCTCAGCTTCCATGTCTTGGTAGACCTGGCGCTCTTTTGAGTCAGCGCGCAGAATGCCGCGCATCATTACCCAGAAAATACCGCCAACGAATACTGGCGGAATCAGTGACAGCAGTGCATCCCAGAGAATTTGTAGATCCATGTCTTGACTCTAACTTTCTAACCTGAGAGTTTGCCTACTTGACCAGTGGGAACATGATGGTCTCGCGAATGCCCAGACCGGTGAGGCTCATTAGCAGACGGTCGATGCCCATGCCCATTCCACCAGAAGGCGGCATGCCAAACTCAAGGGCCTTCAAGAAGTCTTCATCAAGTTTCATGGCCTCTGGGTCACCGGCAGCAGCCAAGGTAACCTGCTCAACAAAACGCTGGCGCTGAATAACAGGGTCAACCAACTCGGAATAACCGGTGGCCTGCTCATAACCGCGAATGTAGAGATCCCACTTTTCAACCACGCCAGGCTTTGAGCGGTGGTCGCGAGTAAGCGGTGAAGTGTCAACCGGAAAGTCAATCACAAAGGTTGGCTTGACCAGGCTGCCCTTTACAAAGTGCTCCCAAAGCTCTTCTACATACTTGCCGTGTAGTGGGTGCTCAATCTCAATCTCAACCGAGGCAGCCAACTTTTTGAGGTCAGCAATTGAAGTTTCTGGAGTGATGGTTTGACCACAAGCCTCTGACAGTGACTCATACATTGAGATGCGTGGCCACTCGCCACCGAGGTCGTTAATCTCGCCGTCTTCGAGCTCTACCTGGTGGGTGCCAAAGACATCCATGGCGGCATTCTGAATCAGCTTCTGAGTTAGGTCGGCAATTGAGTTGTAGTCACCGTAGGCCTGGTACGACTCAAGCATGGCAAACTCAGGCGAGTGAGTGCGGTCGGCACCCTCGTTGCGGAAGTTGCGGTTGATCTCGAAGACGCGATCGATGCCACCGACCACAGCGCGCTTAAGGAACAGCTCTGGTGCGATGCGCAAGAACAGCTCAGTGTCAAAAGCGTTTGAGTGGGTCTTGAATGGGCGTGCCGATGCTCCACCGTGAATGGTCTGCAGCATTGGGGTCTCAACCTCAATGAAGTTCTCTTGCTCAAAAGTGCGGCGCAATGACTGCATGACCTTAGAGCGAATCTGCACTACCTCGCGGGCACGGTCGCGAACGATTAGGTCAACGTAGCGGTGACGGACCCGGTATTCCTCACCAAGCTCGTTGTGCAGGTTTGGCAGCGGGCGAATGGTCTTTGCAGCCATCAGCCACTCGTCGGCAAGAATTGAAAGCTCGCCGCGCTTTGAGGTGATTACTTCACCTGAAACAAAAACGTGGTCACCAAGGTCAACGAGCTCTTTCCACTCATCTAGGCGCTCTTGACCAACCTTGTCGAGTGACAGCATGGCCTGAATGCGCTGACCCGAACCGGCCTGCAGCGTGGCAAAACAGAGTTTTCCGGTGTTGCGCTGGAACACAATTCGGCCAGCCAAAGCAACTTTGTCGCCGGTAGCAACATCGATTTCAAGGTCTGGGTAGGCAGCACGGACACCATCAATGGTGTGGGTGACCGGCACGCTAACCGGGTAGGCATCGCCAGACTCATTTAGGCGCTCGCGCTTGGCAAGACGCACCGCAATTTGCTCAGGCAGGTCTTGTTCTTCGTTCTCAACTGAGACGATTTCGTCGCTCACGCGTGCTCCTAAAAAGTGATTTCAATGTTGTCGATAAGTCGTGTTTTTCCGACTAGCACCGCAACCAACATCAGTGCCCGGCCGTGAAAAGATTCAGTTACGGGTTCAAAGGTTTCGGCATCAACAAGGCTGACGTAGTCAAGTTTAGCCTCTGGCTGCTCAGAAGATAAGGTCTGGCCTGCCTCAAACTGCAGCCACTGGTCTTGGGCAGCTTGAATGGCAGCGGCTGGGCTGCTTGCTGAGTTGTGCGCTGCCCGCAACCCCTGGTGAATAATCTCGGCGGTTTTGTGTTGGGCCTCGCTCAAATATGTGTTGCGGCTAGACATGGCCAAGCCACCCGGCTCACGCACGGTGGGGGCCGCCACAATCTGCAGCGCTGGATAATCTGCCCTGGCCATTCGGCGAATGAGGAACAGCTGTTGGGCGTCTTTTTGACCAAAAACTGCAAAGTCTGGCTTGGCAAGATCGAACAGCCGGGCCACCACAGTGAGCATGCCGTCAAAGTGCCCCGGCCTTGCCGCGCCCTCGAGAACGAGCCCAACCGGGCCAGCTGACTTGGTTGGCTTGGCGTTTACCCCGCCCGCCTCTTCTGGGTAAATTTCGTCAACCGGTGGAGCAAATAGAACATCAACCTCCACAGCAGCCAAGGCCTCAGCATCGGCCTCGAAGGTGCGCGGGTAGCGATCAAAGTCTTCACCAGCACCAAATTGGAGCGGGTTCACAAAGATTGAAACCACCACAAAATCAGCGTGCTTTCTAGCGGCCGAAATTAGCGAGATGTGCCCAGCGTGCAAAGCACCCATGGTTGGCACGAGGGCAATTCTCTTGCCGGCCGAACGAGCGGCAGAAACCTGAGTGGCAAGATCGGCGGCGGTGTTTGAAATGTGCATTAGGCCAGCAACTCTTCTGGGTCAATCGGTTGGTGCCCGTCGGCAAGGGCCTGCTCCACCGAGCTACGAATGAGCGGCCCGATCAGCCCGCGCGGGTTTTCAAGGCCAAGGTTTTCGAGCAAGCCGATTGCTTGATTGACCACCAATCTTGAGAATGATGTGGCCACACTCACCGCTTCAAAATAATTGGCTCGGTCTGCCTCAGGCACCTCAACGGGTTCGGCACCGATTTCAATAACCAGGGCTTGGGCGATTGGCAGGGCAATGTTTGGTGCAGCCACAGCAAAGTAACTCTCGCGGATCTTCACTAGGTCAATGCTGGTGCCGGTAAAGCTCATGGCCGGGTGAATGGCCAGTGGAATTGCACCTGCTTTTGCAGCGGCCGAGAGCACACCGTAGCCAAACTGCCCGGCGGTGTGAGCAACCAATTGCCCCGCCCGCCATAGGCCTGCCTCGGCTATCCCGGTGGTTAGGGGTTCGAGTTGATCAGCCGGAACGGCGAGCAAGACCAGATCGGCCTTGGCAATTAACTCGGGAATTTGCTTAACCAAAACGCCCGGCAGCAAAGCATCTAGGCGTTCAATGTTCTGCTGATCAGTGGTGGCAAAACCCACAAGGTTGTGGCCGGCAGCAGCCAAGGCTGTCCCCAAAATTGAACCAACTGGGCCCGCACCAACTACGCCAATTGAAAGTCTTCCGTTATTCAAGCTGGGTTTACCTCGGCGCCCGAGCCTGCGCTCTTGCCCTCTGACTTAGGGGCTGCAGCATCGCCGCCATCGCGAATGCGGCACACTCGCTCAATCACAATGCCGACAACCACCATGACAATTGCACCGATCAGCGCAGCCAAATTTGGCCAGACCTTCTCAGTGATCACCGGTGACGAAACTTGAAACCAAAGCACCCCGGACTGCCAACCCAAGAAAATGGCTCCGGCGATGGCAGTGGCTTTGGCCAACAGAACAACACGTACGGCATAAAACGGGTTTAGTAATCCGCTTGGTTTCGCCAAGCTTGAGGCTGGTTTGCTTTTAGCTGCAGCCGGTGAGCCAGCACGGTATCTACGAATCATCGGCAGCGCAAAGACCAGCAAAATAATTGAGATCAAAGGCAACGTGAGAATGAAACTGAAGGTTGCCACCGGCACCTGGCCGCCATTGGCAACTAGAAACTTGGGCGCCAAATAACCGCCGGTTGCAGCCAGCACGGACCACGCAACCAAGTTTGGAATTCTGGTGACCTTCATCGAACCAACCAAACCTGATCTTTGACTGGCTCGGCTAGGTCTCGCACTAACCCGTACCCAGGCAACACCGCATCTGGCTCAAGCAGCGCCCAAGGCACCAAAACAAAGGCTCGCTCTGAGGCTCGAGGGTGTGGCAACGTAAGTTCTTTTCCAGACTTAATTTCATTGCCGTAGGTAATGATGTCAATGTCCAGGGTTCGTGAGCCCCAGCGCTCTAGACGAATGCGCCCGTGTTCGGTCTCAATGCGGCGAATCTCGTTAAGCAACTCTTTTGGCTTAAGGGTGGTTTCAATTCGCACCACGCCGTTTAGATAATTTGGCTTGCTGTCGTCTTTGCCGGCCTCGGTTACTGCCACCGATTCAACCAGCGGTGAACACAAGACACCCTTGATGCCTGGGGTCACCGCCAACGCCTTTAGCGCTGAACGAATGGTCTTGCGACGTTTGCCCAGGTTGCCACCTAGGCCCAAAATTGCCTTCACTGATTCGGCCACGGATTATGCCTCGATCCAAGTTGATTCTTTGCCGTGGGCTTTTTGTTTGCCCTTGACGGTCACCGAGACGTCGGCAAATTTGTGCGCGATTGGTGCATTTGGCTTGTGCACGGTGACCTTTGCTTTAGCTACCAAATTTGCCGGGCCACCGAAATTTAGAACCAGCTGCAGCAAGCGGTCGGCCAGGGTTTCGATTAGATCAACCGGTTCGGTCTGAACGTTTTTAACGATGGCATCCGCCAATTCGCCATAGTGAACAGTTTTATTCAGGTCATCGCCGAGGGCCAAAGCAGAACCACCCGCACCAGGCGCCACCCAAACTGTGGCATCAATCACAAAAAGCTGACCGTTTTCGCGCTCAAAATCAAAGACTCCGTGGTGGGCAAATGCCTCAAGCCCCGTGAGCTTGATCTTGTAATTCTTTTGCGAAGCCATGCTCTAACTCTGCCCCTGTTCAGAGCTGTTTCGCAATGCCTCGACCACGGCAATTGCATCGCTGGTGGCAATTACGTTGTGCACGCGAACACCCCAAATTTTTCTTTGCAGCAAGAGTGCCGTTAGCACTGCCGTGGCCAGGTCTCGGCGCTGGTTAGAAACCTCTGCGGCATCTGGCTCAAGGCCGGCCTCGAGCGCACCGGCAATAAAACGCTTGCGGCTAGCGCCAACCAAGATCGGTAGTTCAAGCTTCTCTAGCTCGTCAAGGCGGGCCACCAATTGCCAGTTCTGCTGCATGTCTTTGGCGAAGCCCAAGCCTGGGTCAACAATGATTCGATTGCGGCGCACCCCAGCTGAAACCGCGGCAGCCACTCTGGCCTCTAGCTCGATGGCAACCTCGCGGGCAACATCAAGGTACTGGGCATTGTTTTGCATTTCATTGCTAAACCCACGCCAATGAGAAATCACCAATTTGGCGCCCGATGCAGCGGCAAGCCCAAACATTTTTTCGTCGGCCAGGCCGCCGGACACATCATTGATGATTGACGCACCCGCGGCAACAGCGGCCAGTGCAGTTGAGGCATTCATGGTGTCAATGCTGATTTGAACATCGCGGCGATCAATGCGCTGTAACTCTGCCACGATTGCTTCAATTACTGGCACAACTCTCGAGAGTTCAATTTCGGGGGCTACCCGGTCGGCGCCTGGACGCGTGGACTCACCACCGATGTCGATGATGTTTGCCCCGCCCATAATGAGGAGCTTGGCGTGGTCTAGAGCCGCCTCAACGGTGGTGTACTCGCCGCCGTCACTAAAGGAATCTGGCGTGACATTCAGCACGCCCATAACTAAAGGCCTAGTAAAGCTCATCTACTGCCCCAACCTCACTTGGAGATTAGACCCATTACCTCGGCGCGAGCGGCCGGCTCTGAGTAGCAACCCCGGGTTGCCATGGTCACGGTGTTTGCCTCTGGTTGGCGAGCACCGCGTGAAACCACGCAGTGGTGACGAGCCTGGATGACTACGACCACGCCCTTTGTGCCTAGGCCGGTCTCGAGGTGGTCAGCGATTTGAGCCGTTAGGTTTTCTTGAAGCTGAGGGCGGGCGGCCAAAACCTCCACCAGCTTTGGCAATCTGCCCAGGCCGATTACTCGGTCATCAGGCAGGTAGGCAATGTGGGCAATTCCGGTAAAAGGCAACAAATGGTGCTCACACATTGAGACAAACTCAATGTCTTTCAAAATCACAACGTCATTGTGTTCGGCCTCAAAGGTGTCTGCTAATGTTGCCGCGGCATCTGCGCCGACGCCTTTGAAAAACTCTGCATACGCTTCAGCAACCTTTTGCGGGGTGGCCAAAAGCTCACTGCGCGTTGGGTCTTCTCCAATAGCTGAGATGAGCTCAACTACCGCTGCTTGAATGCGTGCAGAATCTACCACTGGCTACTCGTCGGTCTTCTTTGGCGCAGCCGGTTTGCGGGTAGTGGTTTTAGCAGCAGGCTTTCGAGTTGCTGGTTTCTTGGCGGTGGCAGTTGCGGCCTTGGCTGCCTCTGCTTTAGCGGCCTTTTCTTTGGCCGCAGAAGAACCTTTAACCGGAATGGCGATTGGGCCCTGCTTTGAGACTGGGCGGGTCTTCTTTGAAAGCCAAAGTGGGCGCTGAGGAAGCTTCTTGACCGGTTTGAAAATCTCGGCAATGTCCTCGGCCTGAAGAGTTTCGCGCTCCATAAGTTCTTTAGCCATGGCGTCAAGAACCTTGCGGTTTACAGTCAGTGCCTTGTAAGCCTCGTCGTGAGCAGCGTCAAGAATTGCGCGCACCTCGTTGTCGATCTGCAAAGCAGTGGCATCTGAGTACTCGCGAGCCTGGGCCATGTCGCGGCCAATGAAAACTTCGCCACCGCCACCAATACTCATGGCTCCCAACTGAGCCGAGAAACCGTATTTGGTAACCATCTCACGAGCAATGTTGGTGGCTTTCTCAAAGTCATTTGAGGCGCCGGTTGTTGGGTCGTGAAAGACGATTTCTTCGGCAACTCGGCCACCCATTGCGTAGGCAATTTGGTCGAGCAACTGGTTGCGAGAAACGCTGTAGCGGTCTTCGAGCGGCAGCACCATGGTGTAACCCAAGGCACGACCACGCGGAAGAATGGTGACCTTAGAAACTGGGTCGCTGTGGTTAAGTGACGCTGCAACTAGTGCGTGACCAGCCTCGTGGTAGGCGGTGTTCAGGCGCTCTTTGTCTTGCATCAAACGAGACTTCTTCTGTGGGCCACCAATGACACGGTCAATCGCCTCGTCAAGGGTTGCGGCAGAGATCTCTTTCTCGTTTTGGCGGGCAGTCAAAAGCGCAGCCTCGTTCAAAACGTTGGCCAAGTCTGCACCGGTAAAGCCAGGGGTGCGGCGGGCTACTGAGGCCATATCAACATCGGCTGCGATTGGCTTGTTCTTGGCGTGCACTCTAAGAATCTGCTCGCGACCAAGAAGGTCAGGGGCACCCACGCCAATCTGGCGATCAAAGCGGCCAGGGCGAAGCAGCGCTGGGTCAAGAATGTCAGGGCGGTTGGTGGCCGCAATCAAGATGACGTTGGTCTTTGAGTCGAAACCATCCATCTCAACCAAAAGCTGGTTCAGGGTCTGCTCGCGCTCGTCGTTTCCGCCACCAATGCCGGCGCCACGGTGGCGACCAACGGCGTCGATCTCGTCAACAAAGATGATTGCCGGAGCAGACTGCTTGGCCTGGTCAAACAGGTCGCGAACGCGAGAAGCACCCACACCAACAAACATCTCAACAAAGTCTGAACCAGAGATTGCAAAGAATGGCACGCCTGCCTCGCCGGCAACAGCCTTGGCAACCAGGGTCTTACCGGTTCCCGGAGGGCCGTAAAGCAAAACACCGCGTGGAATCTTGGCGCCAAGCTTCTGGAACTTTTCAGGCTCTTTCAAGAACTCTTTGATTTCTTGTAATTCTTCAAGTGCTTCGTCAGCGCCGGCAACATCGGCAAAGGTCACATTTGACTGTTCTTTGCTGATCAACTTGGCCTTGGACTTGCCGAAGTTCATAACCCGGCTGTTGCCACCCTGCAAGCCAGACATCAGGAACCAGAAGATTGCGCCAATGATGATGAAAGGCAGCAAGGTTCCTAGCAGAGCAAGGTACCAAGGGGTTGCCTGAACATCATCGTTGAAGCCGTCAGAAATGTTGGCGGTAGAAATTGCCTCAACTACCGCTGCGCCGCGAGGTGCAACGTAGAAGAACTGAATGTTCTTGCCGTATTTGGCATCTGCGTTGGTGAGGGTTACGTCTACGCGCTGGTCATTGCCAAGAACGGTGACCTTTTCAGCCTTACCGCTCTCAATGAGCTCTAGGCCATAAGCAGTGGTCACCTGCTTCACGCTGTTGCCGTTGATCATGGATGAGCCAACGAGCAGCACCAAAACCGCAACGAAGATCCAGATGAATGGACCACTAAGGATTTTCTTGAAGTTCATGGGCGAGGCCTAGCCTCAGTCCTTTCTAGGAATAAACCGCAGGTGAGAGCACGGCAACGCCCTTCAGCGTGCGGTACTTCTCTGAATAGTCGAGGCCGTAGCCCACGACAAATTCATTGGGAATATCAAAACCAACGAGACTGACATTTACTTCCACCTTTGCCGCAGCAGGTTTGCGAAGTAACGCCACAACCTCTACAGAGGCAGCGCCGCGGGCCTCAAGGTTGGCCACCAACCAGCTAAGGGTTAGGCCCGAGTCAATAATGTCTTCGACGATCAAAACGTTTCGACCAAGCACATCGGCATCGAGGTCTTTCAAGATGCGAACCACACCCGATGAAACGGTGCCCGAACCATAAGAAGACACTGCCATCCAGTCCATTGATACCGAGGTCTGCATGGCCCGTGATAGGTCAGCCATGAACATGACGGCACCCTTTAGAACACCAACTAAAAGCACATCTTTACCCTCGTACTTTTTGTCGAGTTCGGCGGCCAATTCGGCAACGCGGGTGGCAATTTGTTCTTCGGTGACAAGCACCTCGGTGATTTCGTTAGCTACCTTCGAAAGGTCCACTTAGCAGGCTCCTGGTTTGAGGGTTTTAGTGGTCTTTAGCG
>JACCEA010441018.1_pt1 | contig 17925 bp, 14 predicted proteins | sample 7449851 | NCBI WGS metagenome assembly JACCEA01 (sample SAMN15323453, study PRJNA562643) | freshwater metagenome | isolation source: river surface water | place: USA:Blue River Watershed | collected 2017-08-18
ACTTTCACTCTAACCCTTCTGTTGTTAATTTATTAGGTAATTTTTTTTATAGATTAGCTCTATAAAAGTTTTTTCCATCTCAAAGAACCAATTGTCATGAAAAATTAGTAATAGAGATGTATTTCCAATTTGGTTTTGTTCTTCTTTAAAACAGATAAAACTTCAAAAATTAATTATTAGACAAGTTTGTTAAATAAATATATGATTTTTACTTATAAAATGTACCTCGAAGAGGTGTCGAAAACAATAAAGTTGGCATTACCTATCGTCATTGCCCAATTGGGAGTAATCTTAATGGGGGTAACAGACAACATCATGGTTGGTCGGTATGTTGGTAAATTGGGCTTAGGGGCTGCTGGAATTGCAAATTCTGTATCATTTTTAATTGCTTCCATTGCTGTTGGGGGAATGTCGGTTGTTGCTCCGCTTATTTCTAAAGCAAAAGCAGAAAATAATGACCAAGAAATACAAAAACTATTCAAGGCTTCGCTAAAAGTGGCGTTTTATTTTTCGATAGTTTTGACAATAATTGGTCTGATTTGTGTGGTATTTTTTGATATTTTTCAGCAATCAAAGGAAATTAATCACTTGGGTAGTCAATTTCTTTTTTATCTGATTTTATCCAATGTATTTCTTTTCTTATTTGTAGGAGCCAAGCAATTGTCTGACGGTTTATCAAAAACTACCGTGGCAATGTATATCACCTTAATAGGGCTTTTGTTTAATTTGGTCTTTAATATTTTGCTGATTAATGGCTATTATTTCTTTCCTAAAATGGGGTTGATTGGGTCTGCCCTATCTACCCTCATTACTCGAGCAATTATGTTGGTTGCTTTATTGACGTATTTATTTAGAAATAAGTTTTTTCAAACATACACAAGGATAAAATTTATTCTACCCAAAACATCCGATTTGGAAAGAATGATTATAAAAATTGGTGTTCCGAGTGGTTTACAGTTTTTCTTCGAAATCGCTGCCTTTTCATTGGCAGTAATCATGATGGGTTGGCTGGGCGAAAATCAATTGGCAGCTCATCAAATCGCTATTAATGTTGCCTCAACTACTTATATGATGGCGTCTGGCTTGGGTATAGCAGGGGGTATTCGTGTGGGAGAAGGCAGAGGACTCCATAGTGTGACAAAAATTCGATTTTCTGCTAATGTTGCTTTGGCATTGGTTGTGCTTTTTATGTCTATGATGATGTTGCTCATTCTTTTTTTGAGAGATTTTATTGTTAGAGTTTATATTTCCGACGCAGAAGTAATAGCCTTGGCATCGGAATTGATGTTAATTGCTGCTTTTTTTCAATTATCGGATGGGGTTCAGGTGGTTGCTCTTGGGATTTTGAGGGGAATTTCGGATGTTTCTGTCCCAACTTGGATTACTCTTTTTGCTTATTGGGGTATTTCATTACCCTTAGGATATTATTTAGGATTTATCCAAAATCAAGATGCCATTGGTATTTGGATTGGACTTTTGCTCGGATTAAGTGTTTCGGCAGTTTTATTAACAGCAAGATTTTATTATTTATCGCTTCGGAAAAATATTGTTAAATAAGCCCAATCTGTTGATATTCATTATCAGCTGATTTTTACTCCTAGCATCATTTCTTTTTGCCTGGATCATCAGGAATTTATTAAGGCATTATATCCAATCCAAGCTCTAAATACGTGAGGAGCTTCTTATTTTACTCCGTGAATAGAGTGATAGGATTCTTAGTAATCTTCGATGTATAGGTTTTTGGGTACTGATGAGGATTCCTGTAAGTGTCGCTATCTTTTCAAACAATCATTCGCTTTCTTTTTAGAAATACCTTGTTTTTGTCGCATTTTTTGGATATTTGAGCTTAATTAGTCCTTTATTTCAATTAATAACTTTATTTTTACTCAATCATCATAAAAATTTTGACAATGAACAAAGTTTATCTTCTAATTTGTTGCTGCTGTTTTTCCATTTTAACTTTTGCACAAAGTAAAAATAATCACATCGAATATCATATAAAAAGAGCCATTTCTCCTATAAAAATCGATGGAATCGCCGACGAACCTGCATGGGAAAAAGCCCAATTAGCTTCTGATTTTCATCAGGTGTTGCCGATGGATACGTCACTTGCCAAAGTAATAACGGAAGTAAAAATGACTTATGATGATAAAAATTTGTACGTCGTCTTTATAAATTATGATAAATTACCAGGCCCTTATATGGTTGAATCATTAAAGAGAGATTTTGTGTTTGGAAAAAATGACAATGATTTATTATTTATTGATACCTTCAATGACCAAACCAATGGGTTTTCTTTCGGGGCGAATGCCCATGGTGCTCAGTGGGACGGATTGATGTTTAATGGAAGCAATATCAGCTTGACTTGGGAAAACAAATGGTATTCAGAAGTAAAACATGACGACGATAAATGGGTCTGGGAGTGTGCCATTCCTTTCAAAACTCTTCGATATAAAAAAGGAATCAAACGTTGGGGCGTGAATTTTAGTAGATTAGACCTAAAAACTACCGAAAAATCATCATGGACTCCAGTCCCTCGTCAGTTTCCAACGGCATCTTTGGCGTATGCCGCCTCTTTGGTTTGGGATGAAGAACCGCCAACAGCATCTTCGAATATATCCATCATCCCTTTTTCATTGGTTCGTACGGGTAAAGACTTTGATAAAAATACACCCAATGCCATGAAAGCCGATGTAGGGTTTGATGCAAAAGTTGCCCTAACCTCATCTATCAACATGGATTTGACGGTAAATCCAGATTTTTCTCAAGTGGAAGTGGACCAACAACAAACGAATCTTGACCGTTTTGAACTTTTATTTCCGGAAAAAAGACAATTTTTTCTTGAAAATGGAGATTTATTCTCAAATTTTGGATATCAAACCATTCGACCTTTTTTCTCACGCAGAATTGGCTTAAATACGCCTATTCGATTTGGGGCAAGAGTAAGCGGCAAGATTAATAAAGACTGGCGTATTGGGTTGATGGATATGCAAACTGGAAAAAATGAATTTGTATCGGCGGCTCAAAATTTCGGTGTTTTGGCATTGCAAAGAAGGGTTTTTTCTCGTTCAAATATTTCTATGATTTTTGTCAATAAACAAACCGTCGATTACCAAAATTTGAATCAAAAAGACGGACTTTCAGAATATAATCGCAATATTGGATTAGAATATAATCTATTTTCAAAAAATAATGCTTGGTTAGGTAAATTGATGTACCTGAAATCGTTTTCGCCCAATTCAACGACAAATGATGGGGCATTGGCGGGAAATATTTCATACACAGATAAAAAATGGCTTACAACGATGCAATTCGAGCAAGTAGGCAAAAACATGAATGCAGAAGTTGGTTATGTTCCGAGGATTAATTACGGTAAAATAAATCCGACAATAGGGTATTTATTTTTTCCGAAATCAAAGCGAATCCTAAGCCACGGGCCAAGTATTTCTTTTACCCATTATTTTACCAAAGACTTCTCGAAAGAAACTGAAAATGAAAAGTTTCTTGCATATAAAATTAATTTCAGAACGACCAGTTCATTAATGGGTTGGGTTGCTCATAATTATGTTTATTTGTTAAACCAATTTGACCCGACCAATTATGCAGGGGTATTTTTACCCAAAAACAGCGAACATCGTTGGAATTCTTTTGGGTTAGATTATACCTCCAAACCGCAATCGTTACTTACTTATTTGGTTTCGAGCAGATACGGTGGCTATTATGCCAATGGAACTCGCCTCCGATTGAATGGTGAAATTGGGTATCGTTTTCAGCCATTTGTGGCATTGACACTCGCTGCCAACTATAATCAATTGAGTTTTAAGAAAGACCCTATCTTGCCTCAAAATTTAATAGATAAAACATATCATTTGTGGTTGGTTGGACCAAAAATAGACGTAACTTTTACGAATAAATTATTTTTTACCAATTTTGTACAATTCAACAACCAAAATAATAACGTAAACATAAATTCTCGTCTTCAGTGGAGGTACAGTCCTGCATCGGATTTATTCTTGGTATATACAGATAATTATTATTCCGATACTTTCAAGGTTAGAAATCGTGCCTTAGTCTTGAAATTTACTTATTGGTGGAATGTATAAAAATCAATGTATTTTACCTCAAAATTATTAATACAATCAACAACTGGCAAAAGTCTTTTGGTAATGAAAAATTAACAGACTTTTGCTAGATTTCTTGGGTCAATTTTGTAGTTTAGAATAAATTTTAGACAATCTTATTACCGTCTATTCCATTTGAATTCCAAAATACGATGAAATTATTACTATTAATACTAATCCCGATGATGGTTTTTGCTCAAAATAATCATTCCATAGAAATCCAAGGACATCGAGGTTGCCGAGGATTAATGCCCGAAAATACAATTCCTGCTTTTAAAAAAGCCTTGGAGTTAGGAGTCGAGACGTTGGAATTGGATGTGGTTATCTCCAAAGACAAAAAAATTGTAGTCTCGCATGAGCCTTTTTTTAATCCAATCATCACTACCTCTCCAGCGGGTATTCCCCTTGCTTCTGCCGAAAAGACTAATCTATATGAAATGACTTATGATGAAATCAAAAAATATGATGTAGGAATGCGTGGAAATCCTGGATATCCTGAGCAACAAAAAATATCTGTTTTTAAACCACTTCTGGAGGATGTTTTTCGAGAAATTAATACGTTTGTTGAAGAAAAAGGACTTCATTCTCCTAAATATAATATTGAAATCAAAAGCGATGAAAAAGAATACGGCATTTATCAACCAAGCATCGAAGAGTTTTCAGATTTGGTTTATCGTTGTATTCTTAATAATATCCCATTAGAGAGCGTGAATATACAGAGCTTTGATTTCAATGTTCTGAAATTTTGGAATCGCCAGATACAAGCAAAAAAATATAAAAAAATTGCTTTATCCGTTTTAATAGAGCCGAATGATAATAATGAGGTGGAACATGTATTGCAGGCGTTGGGCTTTAAGCCAGAGATATGGAGTCCGTATTTTACGAAATTGGATATTTCTAAAGTAAATTTATTGCACCAAAAAGCTATCAAAGTAATTCCTTGGACCATCAATAAGCGAGATGACATGGAAAAAATGAAAGCTATCGGGTGTGATGGAATCATTACAGATTATCCTGATAGAGCAAAAGGCTTGTAAGATTCAGTAAAAAGAATTATTTTTCGGTAATTTCACCCTAAATGAATTTTTAACTGATTTTTTTCGGTTTTTTTACTGAATATGGCTATTCTTAACGACATACTTGGTTTTTTTCTAAAACGCCGTATCGAACGCATCGAAACTTTTTTGCGAGAACCGATTGCTACTCAATTTCGGATTTTTCATGATTTAATAGAAAATGCACGATATACCGAATGGGGGCTAAAATATGATTATTCAAGCATTGATTCCATCGAGAAATTCCAAGAGCGTGTGCCTATTTCTACTTATGAAGAGCTTTACCCGTATATTGAGCGAGTCCTAAAAGGCGAACAAAATATTTTGTGGGCATCTGATATAAAATGGTTTTCAAAATCTTCAGGTACTACCAATGCTCGCAGTAAATATATTCCTGTTTCTGAAGAATCTCTCGAAGATTGCCATTATCGGGGAGGAAAAGACATGATGACGCTTTTTCTCAATAATCGTCCAGATTCAAGAATATATGAGGGAAAAGGGCTTTCCATTGGCGGGACACTTCATGCCAATCCTTTCAATCCTGATACACAAGCAGGAGATATTTCGGCTGTCATTACCAAAAATTTGCCCGCTTGGGCAGATTTTATTCGTACTCCCCCAAGCGAAATAGCATTGTTGGAAAATTGGGAAGAAAAAATGGAATTAATGATAGAAATTTGTTCCAATGAAAATGTAACCAGTATTTTAGGCGTACCGACTTGGACTGTGGTATTGATTGAAAATATGCTGCAACGTACCGGAAAAAGTAATATGCTGGAAATATGGCCAAATTTTGAGGTTTTTGTTCATGGAGCGGTTTCGTTTCAGCCTTATCGAGAGCTGTTTCAAACAAAAATATTCCCTTCTAATCAAGTAACCTATCTCGAAACTTATAATGCGTCGGAGGGTTTTTTTGCCATTCAGGATGAACTTTCAAGGGTTGGCGAAATGCTTCTGATGCTCGATTATGGAATTTTTTATGAGTTTATACCTATGGAGGAATGGGACAAGGAATTTCCTCGTACATTAACTTTAGCAGAAGTAGAGCTCGACAAAAATTACGCTTTAGTTATTTCTACCAATGCAGGTTTGTGGCGTTATAAAATTGGAGATACAATAAAGTTCACAACCCTAAATCCTTACAGAATAAAAGTTAGTGGGCGAACAAAGCATTTTATTAATGCTTTTGGGGAAGAAATTGTGGTGGAAAATTCCGATTATGCCATTACTGAGGCTTGTTTGGCAACCAATGCCACCATGTCGGATTATACAGCAGGGCCTGTCTATATGGGCGACCAAAGTAAAGGTTGCCACGAATGGATTATTGAATTTTCAAAAAAACCAAATGACGAAAAGAGATTTTCTGAAATCTTGGATGAATCACTCCGAAAAGTAAATTCTGATTATGATGCTAAAAGATTCAAAGACATGGCATTGTTGTTGCCAAAAGTTCATTTTGTTGAACATGGCACATTCTATCATTGGATGGCAAAAAGAGGCAAATTGGGTGGTCAAAACAAAGTCCCTAGATTGAGTAATTCTCGTGAGTATTTAGACGAAATCTTGGCACTTATTCATAGAAAATAAACATTTTCAACTATATTATACAAATGAAACTATTTAGATTTGGGCAAGAATATCACGAAAAACCGGGTGTCATTTTAGCCGATGGTACAAAAATTGATGTTTCTGCTTTTGGTGAAGATTATACCGAAAGTTTTTTCACAAATGAGGGATTGAATCGCCTCCAGCTTTGGCTTGAGTCAAATCAGTCTGCGTGTCCGCTAGTGGGAGATAATGAAAGATTGGCATCTTGTATTGCTCGTCCTTCAAAAATTATTTGCATCGGATTGAATTATGCCAAACATGCCGCAGAATCGGGTATGGCTGCACCGGCAGAACCCGTCGTTTTTTTCAAGGCAACTACAGCTCTTTGTGGACCAAACGATAATGTTGTGATTCCTAAAAACTCGGTCAAAACTGATTGGGAGGTAGAATTGGCTTTTGTTATTGGGAAAAAAGCAAGTTATGTTTCGAAAGATAATGCCATGGACTATATTGCGGGATATTGCTTACACAATGATTATAGCGAAAGAGAATTTCAACTAGAACGAGGTGGGCAATGGGTCAAAGGGAAAAGTTGCGACACTTTTGCTCCTTTGGGTCCATTTATGGCAACTAAAGATGAAATTCCAAATCCGCATCAATTAAATCTTTGGCTGAAATTGAACGGAAATATGTTGCAAGATTCAAACACCAATGATATGATTTTTGATATTCCAACAATATTGAGCTACTTGAGCGAATTTATGACATTGCTCCCTGGAGATGTGGTTTCTACGGGTACTCCGGCTGGGGTTGGTTTGGGCTTCAAGCCTCCTGTTTACCTAAAACCTGGCGATGTCGTGGAATTGGGCATTGAAAATCTAGGAATTCAAAAACAATTGGCGGTTGCGTATAATGGCTGATTTTATTGCTTAGAAACGATGCTGAATCAATTTTTGAAAAATATTTTTGCAAAAGAAAATATGGATATTGGTCACGAACTTCAAACACGCATACAGAAAGAGGTAGATACTCAGATGTATGCTGTTTTGTCGAAGCATATCCCTCCCAATGCTTTGGATTATTGTTTCACTTTGTGGCGACAGTTCCCTTTTCATTTTAAAGTATCTAAAGCTCGAAATACTTGCTTGGGAAATTATACATTTCGGAACGGGGAGCATACCATCACGATTAATAATGATTTGAACATTTATTCATTCGTAATCACCTATATTCATGAAATTGCCCATCAGCGTGTTTGGATGGCTAAGGGGCGAAAAAAAATACAACCCCACGGAAAAGAGTGGAAAGAGATGTTTCAACAATTAATGACTCCTTTGCTTGCCGTGAGTGTTTTTCCCGAAAATATTTTAATACCTCTCGTCGTTTATCTCCAAAATCCTGCGGCATCTTCCTTGGGTTTTGCTCCTTTAGCAGAAGCGTTAAAAAGTTTTGACGATACCAAAGACGATACAATTATTCTTAAAAATTTAGAAAATAATCATTATTTTGAGTTTCGTGGACAGGTATTTCAAAAAATTGAATTACGCCGAACGAGGGTTCTGTGTGTTCATAAATTTTCAAAAAAAAGATATACAATTTTGGCATCAGCAAGGGTTGTCCCTATGGTTTAGCTTTTGCTCACATGCCCGAATGTTGGTTTTAAAATTGATTTTGCTTTTTCTCTCAACAGGCATTCCGGCTGTTATTTATGCTCAAAAATCTGTTTTATCAAATGGGTCTTGGTATAAATTGTCAATTTTAAAGTCTGGGGTTTATAAAATTGATGGAAGTTTCCTAAAAAAATCTGGACTTGATTTAAAACAGATAAAACCCGAAAGTATTCAGCTTTTTGGAAATGGTGGAGGTGTTTTACCTCAAGCAAATGCAGATAAAAGAATAGATGATTTGACAGAAAATTCAATCATGTTGGTAGGTATGGATGATGGAATTTTTGATTTGGAGGATTATATTTTATTTTGGGGGAATAGCCCACATGAAGTGAATTATAAACCTGATAATCAACAATTTAATCATGTCAATAATCCTTATTCAGATTCAACTTTTTACTTTCTTACTTTTGGTCGCACGAATGGATTAAGGATAGCGAATGTTGCTGCCGAAATTTCCTCCAATTTAGTAGAATCATTTGATTTTTTTGATTTTCATGAAATTGATTCTAAAAATGTCATAGGATTGAGCGAAGGGGACTTGGGAGGCTCGGGAAGAGAATGGTATGGTGAAAATTTATATTCAGGCTCTTCTAAATTTTTCGATTTGAATACTTCGGGAATTTCTCAAAATGCTAAGTTTAAGATTTTTTCGAGTGTTTTGGGTAATGCTAGCATCCCATTTACAATAGAAATTCGTCTGAATAATGATTCTCTTATCGGAAAACATGCGTTGAATAACATTGGAAGTTCGACTTATGACAGAAAAGGATTGGAAGATATCCTTCAGATTGAGTTTAATCCCAAAGCATTGACAGAGCAAAGGATTTCATACCATATTCCGGAGGGAAATGGGCAAGGGTTTATCAATTATTTTGAGTGGCAATTTCGTCGAAAAATACAATTTTACAAAGAACAAACTATTTTTTATTGTACCGATTGTCAAAAACTCTCAAGCATCAGCTTTCAAGTCAATAATCAAACTTCAAATCATTATATTTGGGATATTAGCGAAAAATATGCTCCAAAAAATATTTTACGACAGACTACCAACGTCTTTGTCAAGTCGGATTTTAGTATTAAAAAGTTTATATTTTTTTCAACAGAAAACCTTCTCATTCCAAATCAAATCAGAGCAGTTGAGACGCAAAATTTACATGGAATTGAAACACCAAATTTACTTATTATTAGTCCCTCTCAATGGCTTTCGGAAGCAAAAAGGTTGGCAAATTTTAGAGAAAAACACGATAACTTGACCGTAAAAGTCGTAGAGTTAGAATCGATTTATAATGAATTCGCCTCTGGTAATCCAGACCCAACGGCTATTCGGGATTTTGTGAGATTTTTATGGCTAAAAAATCCACTTACGCTGAAATATTTACTGCTTTTTGGAGATGCAAGCTATGATTATAAAAACCTGATTCAATTTTCGTCGATTAACCCAAAATTGCAAATTCCAACTTACCAAAGTCGAGAATCGTTAAATCCAATAAATAGTTATGCGTCAGACGATTATTTTGGTTTTATGGAAAAATCGGAAGGTGAATGGATTGAAAACAATGCGGGTAATCATACCTTAGAAATAGCTGTCGGAAGATTGCCTGCCAAGACCGAAAATGAAGCCAAAACGATGGTAGATAAATTGATTTATTATGCCGAAAATCCTAAATCGTTTGGGGAGTGGCGAAAAAAAATATTGTTTGTCGCAGATGATGGAGATGGCAATATTCACCAAAAAAGTGCCGATGATTTGTCGAAAATTGCACAAAAATTAATTCCTGATATTCGTCTCCATAAATTTTACTTAGATGATTATCCCCAAGTATCGGGAATAAATGGAGCATTGGCTCCTCAAGCAACAAATGCCTTACTTCGGGCAATTAATGAAGGGGCTTTAATTGTCAATTACAGTGGACATGGCGGGCCAGATGGATGGACAGAAGAAAAGCTTTTAACAAGGCAAGAGATTTCTTCTTGGCGAAACCTACCCAATATGCCTATTTTTCTCACAGCCACTTGTTCTTTTGGAAGATACGACGACCCCTCTTCTATTTCGGGGGCTGAAATGGCAATTCTCAATCCCGCTGGAGGGGCAATTGCTTTGCTCACTACTTCTCGCCCAGTCTATGCAAATACAAATTATTTGCTGAATAAGTCATTTTATGAAGCCCTTGCCAATGAGGCCAACGGAAAAAGGATTGGGGATATATTTATACAAACAAAAAACAACTCACTGAGTGGGGTCAATAATCGAAATTTTATTTTATTAGGCGACCCCTCCATGTCTTTGGCGATTCCCAATCATACCATTTCATTGACAAAAATTAATCAAGAAAAACCTAATAATCAAACCCTCCAAGCATTATCAAAAGTTGATATTGAAGGTGTTGTTTGGCAAGATAAGACCAATATAAACGAGTCTTTTTCTGGCAAAGTGACCATTGTTTTGTTTGATAAAGCGATAGAAAAAACAACTTTAGGTCAAAAATCGGATAAATTCACCTATCAGACAATCCAAAACAAACTTTATCAAGCAAGGGTCAATTGCCAGAAAGGGCGATTTAAAACCAGTTTTTTATTACCTAAAGATATGGATTATCGAATAGGAAAAGGTTATTTTTATTGTTATGCCGTATCAGATGATAGCACACAAGATGCTTCGGGTTATGAAAATAATTTTTTGATTGGAGGAAGCGAAAATCTGATTGAAGAAGATAATGCTGGGCCAAATATGCATCTATCGGTAGATGAAAACAATGTATTGAGGGTAGATATTACTGACGAAAGTGGCATAAATATATCAGAAATTGCGTTGGGTCATGCCATAACGATGATTTTAAATGATACCATAACAGCCACCCTTAATCCTTATTACTATGCAGAAAACAACTATAAAAAAGGAGAAATAACCTATCATTTGGGCAATTTAAAGCCAGGAACGAATAAAATTTCTTTAAAAATTTGGGATATAAACAATAATTCCACAGAGATTACGTTCACATTTGAAGTGAAAGCTAATACATTAAAGATTATTGATATTAATAATTTTCCCAATCCATTTGATAGACTTACTAATTTGACAATTAGGCATAACGCCGAAGAGAAAGACCTTAATTATGAACTCTATGTTTATGATATACAAGGCAATCTCATTTATAAAACACAAGATGTTTGTTATTTATGTCCAAATATTATTAATTTTGGCATGAATATTGAAAATCATTCTACCGAAGGTTTGATGTTTTATAAATTTGTTTTGCATTCCTCTTCCGGTAATCAAGTTATTCAAGCATCAGGAAAGTTATTATTTAAAAAATAATTAATTTTAGTTTACATTTTTATCTTAATTATTCATCATAAAATATTCTTGAAAGAGAGTATAAATCATTTTAGCATGAAAAGAATACTAAATGTCATTCTATTGAGTGTTTTTTTGTTGACGCTTAAAAGCCAAGCCCAAATTAGCAGACCAATTTCAACGGCAGTTCCCTTTTTACTTATTTCTCCTGATTCAAGAGCGGCAGCACTAGGAGATGCTGGCGTGGCTTCCACTCCAGATGCCAATTCAATTTATTGGAACACAGCAAAATTAGCTTTTATCAATAAGCAAATGGGGGCTACAGCCTCCTATACTCCGTGGTTGGCGGATATCATTGACGACATGGGCTTGGCTCATGCCGCAGTGTATAAGAAATTGAACAAAGACCAGGCGGTGAGTGTTTCTTTGACTTACTTTGACCAAGGTAAAATCAATTTCACTACTCAAACAGGAGCGGATAATGGTACTTATCAATCAAATGATTTCAACTTGACGGCAGGCTATACCCGTAAGTTGGCACGTGATTTTTCGATGGGTATTAACTTGAAATACATCAACTCAAATCCAGCGGTTGGCTCATCGGGGCTGACTGGTATCAAGCCTGCCCGTGGTGTTGCAGGTGACATCTCTTTTTATTATACAGACGAAAGACCGTCTGTGAAAACACAAGAAAAAGGATGGAAATTCTCGGCAGGAGCCGTAATTTCTAACCTAAGTGGAAAACTAAGTTACAAAAATGGGAATGGTGATAGTCGTTCCGCATCGTTTGTACCTACTAATTTAAAATTAGGTGGGATGGCAAACTATAAAATCAATCCCAATCATCAAATTAATTTTTTAGTTGATGTAAATAAATTATTAGTACCAACTCCTCCTATTCGAGATACTAATGGAAAAATCTTGAAAGGTAGAAATCCTGAAACGACGGGAGTCTTTTCTGGCATTTTTGGCTCATTTACAGATGCTCCAGATGGCTTGAAAGAAGAAATGCGTGAGTTTACTGGTTCATTAGGTGTTGAGTATTGGTACAATGATTTCTTTGCCTTGAGGGGAGGATATTTCCTTGAAAGCAGATACAAAGGTAATCGCAAATATTTAACAGCTGGTTTGGGCTTTAGATTCATGGATAATTATCATGTAGATTTTGCCTATCTTGTGCCAACGACTCAGGGCAGTGCCTTGGCAAATACTTGGAGAATTACTTTGATTGTGGATTTGAATAAAAACAAAGTTGCAGAAACAGAAATTCCTGATGCAAATTAATCAATACTGAAAAAATCAATCAAGTTGTTTGGAATATTTCCAAACAACTTTTTTTGTCGAAATGTTAAAATCGTTTTATAATAAAGATTGTGTAGAGGCAGGGGTAGATGAAGTGGGAAGGGGTTGCTTGGCAGGACCTGTGGTTGCTGCTGCGGTTATATTACCCAAAGATTATACCAATACCTTATTGAATGATTCAAAACAGCTGAATGCTCGTCAGCGAGAAATTTTAGCTGTTGATATTGAAAAAGAAGCCATTTGTTATGCGATTGCGGAAGCATCAAATGTAGAAATTGATGCCATCAATATCCTCAAGGCAAGTTTTTTGGCAATGCACCGAGCAATTGATACATTAAAAAACAGACCAGAACACCTCCTGATAGATGGAAACAGATTCAATCCTTATCCGATGATTCCTCATACTTGTATTATCAAAGGAGATGCTAAATTTATGTCTATCGCAGCAGCATCTATCATGGCAAAAACATATAGAGATAGATTGATGGCAGAATTGTCAAAGCAGTTTTCACACTATAAATGGGAGCAAAATGCTGGTTACCCTACTAAATTTCATAAAAATGCGATAAAAGAGCATGGATTTACCCCTTTTCATCGTCTTACGTTTAAATCAAATTAATATTTGTTTTTTTAATCATTGGGATAATGGCTGTATCCTGGGCGACAATTTACAAATTTCTTCAAATTGAAAAACAACTCAAATACAAAATATAATTTTCAAACATGCCCTTATTTTGCTATTTACCATTTTGTTATTTTCAAATCTCTAAAATATCCTTCTGTACCAACATCAACAAAAAGCCCTAAAGCACCCGAAGCATCAGTTCCCATCTTGAGGTCATTTACCACCAATGAAGGTTGTTTATTGTCATTTAAAAACAATTTTGCCTGTTTGCCTTTTACTTCTATTCTGATTTTAATCCATTCGTTCAGCCCCATATCTGCATAAGATTCATACATTTCTGGCGATTCTTTTCGTAGTCTTGGAAATTTAAAATCAGGAAAAGAGAAATATTGAATCGAGTGATTACGGCGAATCTGGTCTTCGGCACGGCCATTGGTAGGACGAATATAGATACACTCAAATTTTGAATTATCAGCATTGATTCTGAAGGCCATCCCAATAAATCCACGGTCAGAGGGGCGAGCTTTTTGATGTAATCGGCTCAAAACCATCACTTCAACAATACCGTCTTTAAAATCCACATCTTTGATTTTGACAAATGTGGGTTCGTCCACAGCTTGTAAAGTAGAATCTTTAATAACTCTTACAACAGCTTTACCATCCAGTTTCTCAGCTGACATGTAAACCTGATTTGGCAAAAGGTTTTTTGTATCTAAACTGATTTTCTGGGCAAATATATTTGCATAAATAGCCAATAAAAAGAAACTTAACAAGGTTTTCATAATTGTTTATTTTGAGTTTATGAACAATCCAGCCCCTAAATCAGACCCCAAAGTACCTGTTTTAATATGTAAAAAGTATTTATTGGTTTGGTCTTCTATCACTTCTAATTTGCCTTCTTTTTTCAAGATTACATCTTTGCCCAATTTTAGCTTTTCATCAGATGCTTTTTCTCCAAATCCTTGCGGGCCTCCGCCTTTGTTTACAAAAGAATTATAACCTACAATGACAGAATTTTCAATTGCAAAGGAATCTTTTTCGTCCTTGTTTAGCATCCAAAGTACATTTGCATTACTGACTACATTGTTATAAAATTTGAAATCAGGCGTTGCCGACCAAGTCCAAACAATGCCACCATAGCTGTCAATCACAAGATTATGGTGCATAGATGAATTTGTTGCTGGGCTATTCCACAAAACCACAGCATCTTTAACACCATAAAATACACAATGGTCAATTTCCTGTTCTTTTCCATTTGCTAAAATACCTAAATGGTTAGGCAAAGCATATTTATTACCCAAAAACAAACATTGCGAAACTCTAAAATCTTCTAAATTTTTACCTTCCCACATAATTGGATAATTTCTAACCAAAACGCCCTTCGATGGATTTTCATGAACTGGTTCGCCCAAAATTCTTAATCCTTGAATAGTTACGTGGCTGTTTTGAATCATGATTCCAAAGTTCTGTCCGCCAGTTATTTCTCCTTTATCATTTTTTTCAACTGAAAAAGGCATTGTAGAAATCATTATCGGCATTTCGGCGGGGTTCCAATTGGCATCGTCTGGCAAAATTTCAGCACGAATCGTTAAGCGATTTACTTTTGAAAACTTCCAATTTTTAGGATTAAAATCAGCAGTTTCGCTCATACCATAAACTCCCGCTGAAAGAAAAACAGTAATTGAGCCTTCTCCTTCAGCAACACTTATCCGTTTGGCAGCTTCGCTTAACGACTTTAAAGGGTTCTCTTTTGTTCCCTTGTTGGTATTTGTTCCAATATTTGGGTTTATATAAATTTCATTGTCAATGATTTGACCATTGCCTTGAAATGCACAAATAGTAAAGAAGGCAAGTAAATAAACGGTAATTTTCTTCATATCAATTATTTATAATTTTAAATATCTCCTACTTTACCTTCTTCTTTTTTCTCTTTCAATGCCCTTTTGGTTACTTTCAAATCTTTGAAATAACCAGTCGTGGCAATATCAACATACAGCCCAACATAGCCTTTTTTGCTATTGCCCAACATTTTATTGACAATAAATGAGGAGTATTTCATATCGTTGATAAACATTTCGACAGTTTCTCCATTTATTTCTAAACGCATCGTAATCCACTCATTGAGCATCACAGGTGCAGAACCTTCGTACGAACCCGCAGGAAATTTATCTCTCAATGTCTGAAACTTAAAATCGGGATATGAAAAGTATTGTACGGCATGATTTCGTGCCATTTGGTTGTTGATTCTTCCAACTTTTGGTCGTAAATAGATAGATTCCCAAGCTGAATCATCCTCTTTGATTCTGTAATACAAACCAATAAAGCCTGCCGCTGGCAGATATGGCGAAGGATTTTGGATTTGACTATACATTTTCACCTCAATTGTGCCATTTTCAAAGTCATCAATGCCAAGAAGACGAGCATAATGCTTATCATCAACGGTTTTTTCTAATTTTTTTTCATCAAAAGGTAAAGCTTTTAAGTCACGTTCAACTTTAAGAACTTTTTTGCCTTGAAAATTAACTACCGCACCTGTAACATTATGTAGCTCAAAGATTTGCTTACCAAACTTGATTTGTTGCCCAAAACTTTCGATAGAAAATAGGCAAATTAAGCCGATTAGAATATGTTTTTTCATTTTAAAAAATTGGATAATGCCATGAATAATATATTTTTGGCTTAATAAATAAAGGTTATTTTTGTGGAGACTATTTATGCTTTAAAAGCCCATCAAGAGTATATTCAAGCCTTCTATTTGACAGCCGATAGTTGTTTGCAGCATAAATTTCGAGCTATTTACTATTGGTATTTGTCGCTCCTCGAAACAAAGTGCGTAGGAAAATCGGATGCCATATTTATCTTTTTCGGGCATAATATTTACTAATTCCCAGTGTATATTTAGAAAATCGCTGCAAATTATTTCAATAATTTGCAAATATCCTCTTGGGCTCTCAAAGGCTTCTATGCTAGATTTTCATCGGATGAGTCTAACATACGCTATTTTTTGCAAAATTAGAATAGAAAAGCTTCACATACCCTTAATCTATATTAAGAAATAACCTTAATGTAGATTAAGATTTAGTAGATAAATTTTTACGAATTTTGCTTAAAAATTCAGGCGTAATGCCTAAATAGGAAGCGATTTGGGTATTTGGTAAGCGAGAAGCTAAATTTGAGTAGTGTTCGAGAAAACTGAGGTAGCGTTGCTCGGCAGTGGAGCTGAATGTTTGTAAAACACGGTTTTGTAATTCAATAAACTTATTTTCGATTGTTACCTTAAAAACTCTATCAAGTTTAAGAATATTGATGTATAAAAAATAAAGGTCTTTTTGTTCAATTTGAATGATTTCAGAAGGTTCTAAGGCTTCAATGAATAACTGACTTGGCTTTTTTGAGTGGAAACTTCCAAGGTCGGCTATCCAATCGCCTTCTGCTGCAAACTGAATATTGTGTTCAAAACCTTTGTCATCAATGCCATACATTCTAAAAAGTCCTTGATTGACAAATGAATAATGTTTGCAAACGAAGCCTTCTTGTAAAATCATTTGACGACGCTTGATTTTTCGTTTTACAATTCTTGACTCAATCATTTTTAATTGGTCTTCGTCAAGTGGAATATATTTTTTAAAATGATTAATCAGTAACTCCATCGCATATTTTTTATATTACAACATCAAATTTAAAGAAACATTTGTAAAGCTATCATGGAAATCGAAGATAAAGTAATCGAACTTAAAAATCTTACGAAGGCATTTCAAGAGAAACAGTTCTATCCGACTTATCCATAAACTTTACAAGAGCAGAGAAAGCGAAAGCATGATTTACGAGATGTGGTCAATAGTATTTTAGAGATATTGCGAACATGCGAAATATTGCCAAGTGAGTCATTCCTGCTTTTATCGCCACTTTTTATTCGGGGGCGTTTATAATTTTTAGGACTTCTTCTCGTCCTTTATCTTGCTTTACTCCTCTATCAAAAGTAGCATCTTCTGTAAACATTTTTGTCCAATACGCTTCGGAAGCAACATCAGAACTAAACGCAGAACCAGCCAAAAGATTTAAGATTTCGAGTCTATCTTCTGTGGCTGTAAAGCTTGAAAGTAACTGTTTCTGACTTAAATTATTTCTTGAACAGCCAAAGGAAAAGACTAAAAGCAATAAAAAATAGATTTTTTCCATGGCTTAATGAATATGAATTCCCCCGTTTACATCAATGGTTGCACCTGTTACAAACCCAGAAAGGTCGGAAGCTAAAAAAAGACAAGCTCCTGCTAATTCGGATGTTTTTCCCACACGTTTTAGTGGAATG
>JACCEA010247264.1_pt1 | contig 17924 bp, 6 predicted proteins | sample 7449851 | NCBI WGS metagenome assembly JACCEA01 (sample SAMN15323453, study PRJNA562643) | freshwater metagenome | isolation source: river surface water | place: USA:Blue River Watershed | collected 2017-08-18
ATCGATTGCTTTATCTGGCAATTGCCGATTTGGGATATATCGTGCTGACAACTTAGCTGCAGCTACTAAAGCAGAGTCACGAATGCGAACGCCGTGGTGTACCTCATATTTCTCCTTCAAACCACGTAGTATCGATATCGTGTCATCTACTGTCGGCTCTCCAACAAACACTTGCTGGAAACGACGTTCAAATGCCATGTCTTTCTCAATATATTTACGATACTCATCGAGAGTTGTTGCACCAATGCACTTCAAGACTCCACGGGCGAGCATTGGTTTCAACAAGTTCGCCGCATCCATCGCTCCTGATGACTTGCCTGCACCAAGTACCAAATGTAATTCATCAATAAATAATATGATGTTGCCTGCAGCATCTTCTACCTCTTTCAAAACAGCTTTTAATCTCTCCTCGAATTCTCCTTGATATTTGGCACCTGCTATCAATGCACCCATGTCCAGAGAGAATAGGCGACAATTGAGAGACTCTGGTACATCACCTTTCAAGATTCGCTGAGCAAGACCTTCAACAATTGCAGTTTTTCCAACTCCAGGTTCTCCGATCAAGCAAGGATTATTCTTTCTTCTGCGAGCAAGTACACCGATCACTCGACGAATTTCATCGTCTCGGCCAATAACAGGATCTAGCTTACCTTGTTCAGCGAGAGCTGTGAGATCAACAGCATACTTACTGAGGCTGTCATACGTGTTCTCGGCAGTCTTGGAATGAACCTTCTTGGATCCTCTGAGGGACTTGATGGCATCTTCGATCGCAGATTTGCTTACAGAGAATGATTGCAACACTTCCTTCACATTCAGTAGTGAGACCAAAAGATGATCAACAGCAATAAAAGAGTCATCTTGTCTCTTTTGTAACGCCTCTGCATCTTGTAGGACTTTTAGTAAGGCTTGAGAAACTCCAGGCTGAGGTGGAGCTGGTGTTTGGCTGGGCAACTTGGAAAGTAACTTTTTCACCTCTGATACTACGCTCTGAGGATTTCCACCTGCCTTGGCAAGCACATTGGCAGTAAAATGTGTAGAATCTTCGAGTAAAGCATAGATCAAGTGAACCGGAGTTACTTGACTGTGACCGTGTTCTGATGCAGCACTAATCGCCTCTGATAGGATTTGACCGGCTTTCTCAGTGAGAGTATTGGGATTGAAAGACATTTGTTCTTATCTTGGTTATTACAATATGATTATTGTGGGGATGTTGTGTGATTTTTCAGAATTGAATTATGATTCCGTATCCCATTGAACCATTGTGGATGTGGGATAAGTAGATTTCACTACCTCTTCTGTGGGAATGGAACGATCTAGAATGTTTCCATGTAAGGACAATAATGGGTTGATATTATCATTTTTCTACGGACTATTGGCGCTGCTCCCAAAAATTCTTGCACCCCGCACTATAGAATTCCAATTATGAGAGGTGTAAGTAAGCAAATTCTATACTTCAAGATTAATTTCAAATTACCTCTATTTACTTCTATTATTTATCATCATTTGAGCGACGTGTGAATAGTAGATAATCACAAAAGTGCTTCAAACTGAAACTTACACAAAATTAATAAAATTCCACATAATCTGACGTTCCACTTACCATCAATATACAAAATATAACACAAGTATTTACAGAAATTAATAAAAAAAAATAAGAAGAAGAAGGTTTGAAAAATTACAAAATTCCCAATTCCTGAAGCTTTCGGTGCAAACGCTCTCGTAAATAATCCGGATCGTGAGCCAGAATACGCATTTCTCCGGTCTCCAATCCAACCAAAAGATGACGTTCATTTCTAGTTAATTGCAAAGTTCTGATCGGAGAAGAAAATGGCTCAATTCTATAGTCAGCTGTTGCACCATCCAGTACCGCTTGGAGACCTGTTCTCGGTCCATCATGAGCAAGTTCTAAAGTGTGAACCTAAAAAATGCCATCAGAAGATAAAAACTTTAAAACAATCCATATCGTACAACTTACCCATCTAAACACAACCAAACAAGAGCTACCACCATGGAGAAGAACTTTCCCGTCATCTGATATTGCGAAGCAGTACAAAGATTCTGGGGTTTTCTTTGCAGTAAGGAAAGTACCATTCAAAGAAAATGTTGCCAATTTCTGATGTTCAGCACTGTAAGTGATAATATATCCCTCTTTTGATATTCCTACCCAATTCACTTTCCAATTGCCGTTGGTTGTGGAACCGGCAAGTGGAATCGCATTAGCCTCTTTAGAGAAATTCGCACTCATTCTCGTGGATTGTCTTGATATTACCGATGCATTGTCATCTTCGCGAGCACTCGAATAGTCAAGTTGCAGCGCCGAAGATGCCGAAGAGCCAGAGCTTTCGAAAGATTCATTCAATAGTTCATTGGTTGAAGTTCTTGCACGCTTCATTGAGCCGGTAGCAGGAAGTACGTCATTATTAATTATCGATCGAACATATTTTCCATCGCGCAGATTGTGAATCATCATCGTTCCATCATCCGAACCGCTCAATACCATGTCCAGTTCAGGATTGATAGCAACGCAATTGATAGTATCATCATGACCATATATGCTGCGAATGGGGGTAATGACGATTCCTAACGAGCGATCCAAAGATATGTCCCATACAATTAATGTGCAATCACGTGATCCAGTTACTAACCACCGCTGACCAAAGTCTTTGGTCAGAGCCAAACATGTTACAACATCATTGTGCTGCACTAGTGTCTGAACTAATCTCCCTGTGTCGACTGATGTCACACGTACAGACCAATCCCAATGTCCACAGCTGAATAAGTATCTTCCTTCAGGAAGGTAAGCAAAATTGGAGGATGAGAGATGATCATCTTGAACACGGTGGTGATTAAAGCTACTCGAATAAAGAACAGTACTGCTACTGGAAGTGGATGTATTACTGCTGTTATTGCTCGTGTGGGTTTCAGCACGCTTCCTTACAGACTCGCTGGATGTTCTTGACCGTTTTCGGGGCGTTGTATCATCCTTTTCACTATCATAAATAATCTCTTCGTCCCGGGGAGTGGAAGGTGTACCCCCATCGGGTGCGCGATAACCACGCATATCTTTATCTGATGGTCTTCTTTTGGGGAGACCCAAAGGTTTCTCCTCCTTTTCATAAATTTTAGCTTTGATAGGCTTCCACTAAAAGATTGATTAGCAGGATATTATACGCTAGTTTCGCATGCTACTAACCGTGAGACCCTTTGCATCCTTTGCATTACCACTTGATTCCATTCCAGATGCATCCCTTCTGACTGCTTCAGGAATAAATTTATTCGTATTGGCAGCGAATGCAATACCAATCTTCTTCTCTTTCATTCCAGAGGATTTCGTACCAAAAACGCTTGATGAACTTCGAAACGAAGGAAGGATGTTATATCAAAATTCCCTATATGATTCAAAACTTACTTTTTGACACTTTCATATGCAGATGTGTCAATTTTGATTCTAAATGGAGGGACTGCATCAAAAGAGCTGACTTGCCAAAGATGTGCGCAAACTACTCGCAAGTTGTCAACGGTAATAAGTTTATCTTCATCCTCAACAATATAGAGGATGGGTCCTAATGAAAGTTTTGTCTCTTTATAGCACAGCATCTTCTTTGGCATCCCAATCTTTTCATTTCCTTCCTTAGTATCAAGAATAGTGTGAACTCCTTTTACTACCGAAGCAATTGGCCAAATAACGTCAACTTTGCTGATAGGCTGGCGAGCAGGATGCTCTTTTGTGAACAGTTGACAAGGAGTTTGGCCAAATTCAGTTATCTGGCATATATATTGAGCATACAATTCAGGATTAGAATCGTGCAGTTTGTCCAAATCAACAGCATGCTCGTACGTTAAATGAAAGAAGACATTACAGGCATCAACTGCTGATTTATCACCACCGGGAACATGTGGTGGGCGTTGTTTACAACCAAAGATGAGATCAATCCAGTGATGCAAGTGAGTACTTACGTATTCACTTTCCAACGCCTCACGATGTTTATAAATAAAATCGTGTGGATCTTTTGCCCATGGTGGTAACCCAATAGCGTCGATCTTCTTATTGGATTGAGTCGTTCCAAAATCCACCTTATTGACATTTTGCAATACTTCTGGACAATAGTATAACTCCGGTATTAACTCCTTCGCATCTGAACTACTTGTTGTGCAGCCCTTCCACGCAGCAGAAAAAGAATCGAACAAACGATCAGCACGATCAAAACGACCATCCTGCAATTGTACATGGAGTGAAGTGTACGGCTCGATCCTCATTAAGTACCATAAAACAAACCCGGCTACTGAGTAATGCGTACCATAATGGAATGGCGGGAGAGAAGACTCGTCATGAGGATCATACACTGCCTCCAATTCACGATAACGATGCAAGATGGCCTTACGTTGATGTTCATCTTGAGCCCCAATTGGCCATCGTAGGTCGCGAAAAGTCCTTCGATCTCTGAGATTTAAGACCTCAGATGAATAGTCCGCAATTACCCACGGGAAAATGGGATATTGACCAAGATCATTGAAAGTTCTGCCAGCAATTGTATTCAATCGCATTATGTACTCAAAATTGCTTATTTCTCGGTTGGCCCATGCAACAGACAAAGGTTGCAACGATCCCGGCGCTAGCGACCTTGAAATAATAGTAGGAGGGCGTTTCCCAAGGAATAATGCCATATGTTGAGGGCGAACTACTTTGCGCAGGACAAATTGGAATCGATTAGCAGCTTTTTGATCAATCAAGTTGAAAAAGAAACTCTTGCGATTGATGGTAAAAATCTCCGCTGCCACAAATCGAAGACGATAATACCTTTGTAACACATTCCAAATTTCATCTGTGTCCCACTGTGTTGTCGCAAATGGTTGGCAAGCCCATAACTGATCGCAACTAGAAGAGGCTCGACTGCGACCGCTGAAAGAAGACGAACGGTTGGTTTGATCAGTGGAACGAATGAATTTCAAATATTGCTTTGTCATGATCAAAACTCCAGCAGCAGGTGGATTAGAAGAGTTATTGCTAGATGTAATAACTTCACATGGCGCACTAAACAGAATTTTATCCGAGGCAGCGTCTAAATCCTCTTCCATTTCGTGGTCATGCGTGCTATTATCGTCTTCACGCAAATCTTCCAGATCAGCCTCTGCATCCTCCTCGTCTTCATCATGTCCGCACCCAAATTTTGTGGAAAATGAGTTTGATTCACCTCGATATTGATGTAAATCTTTGAGTAAATTACCGAGAGCGCTGGCGCCCATCGACTTTGAAAGTGAAGTTGAACCAATATTTTCATTCAAACCGTCATCATCGGGCTGATTTTCACCACTATGAGCAGTCGTTTCTTTTCCATCAACTGGATTTGATATAGTTCCTTCTAACAAGAGGCCAATTTCATCTTTTTGAATACCTTGTGTTGCTTCAATGCCACCATGACAGATAGAAGATTTGCGATTATTGCGGATAAACTCAGGTAAGAAATCTAGACCATTGGGGTTGCGACAAATCTTCCGCTTCATTCGGTTACTTTCTTCGCAGTTATCGATCATCCAGAGTACCTTAACAATGAATCATCAATAAGAGTGGAATACAAAATATCATATATTACACTTACATTGTCTTGCTCCTCGACGATGTCACCATTTCCCCAAGCACCACGCTCATTTGATAAATCACCAAGCAATTGCTTCCAGTCCTTAAAAACAGTCTTTTTGTTCATTGTCTCAATACGGACAGCATCTTTTAACTGCTTTACTTCTATGCTGCCAATTTTCACCACTGACGCATCAATCCGCTGTTTGAAGAAAGACTTTGCATCATCTAATGCACGGAAATAAACTTCCAATTGTGTCGAAATTTCAACTGATTGTTTATGCAGTCCCATTTCATCCAAACGTGATAATAAAATTATTTTCTCCTTTTCCATAGATGTCTTCATGACTTGCTCCATAAAATTCTCCCAATCCATCCAGAAGAATCGCACATCACCGGGTAGTTCTAGGGTGCTAACAATCTTTTGTTCCAGATAGTCGGTTAACCCGCTTGATGGTGGAGAATCTTCGGAGAAAGATTCTCTTCTGCTACCTGTACTAGTGCTACTAAAGGACATTCGCAAAGAGTACCGCATAAATCGATCATCGTTGAAGTCTCCGAGAGAACCGAAATCGATTGGAGCATATTGTGGTCGCAATCCTCCAACAGAAAATCGACCTGGTTTAGGTTCCATGAAGCCTTTTGATTGAGCGATTATACCATTCGCCAAAAATTTCTTGTGATTTGCAATAATCTCCAACAGGAGTTTCATTGCCAACTTCATCCACAAAGTGTGGCGAGAAGTAGTTGCTTTATTAATGGCGATAGACAGCTTTCCTAAAACCAGCAAGGATTCTTGGTGGTAATCTCCCTTACCGATATTTTTACTCCAATTGAGTATGTTAGTCAATTGGATCAACGCCTTAATACATAGAGAATCACGGTCTTCACTATGAATGGGATGATTCGCACCAAGTAAAGCCACATTCAGGATGATTCGAAGCAGAATCCACATCGAATGATTGATAATCTTATCGAGGATATATTTTTGTTGTTTTGGATTATTTCGATCACTGATCCCTTTCGGGTTGTTATTGTTGGAGGATGTTGTGCTGGTTTCCCCATCGTTTCCAATCATACTTTCTGTGGATTCTTGAATAACATGAATAACATATCTACCACGTGCGACACCGACACGTATGGCAGCACCAAGTCTTTTCGATCGATCTTGATTGTACCATGCCGTGGTTCCTTTATCGTCTAGTCCAAGCAAAGCAATCATTGAGTCTATCAATGCCCAAAGAAATTTTTCTTGCTCTGTTTCCATTACATAGAGAGAATCATCCATTAGATTCAGTTGCAATTCATGCAATAAATCATCATCTTCCATTAACTCTGGAGAAAATGTTCTGTTTACTTGTTCAACATAAAATGGTCTTCCATCCGCGGCGAAATGGTCATCAATAACACCGTCATCTAACTCCGATAGATTGACTGGCATCATTCCAACCTTGCTTGATTCGGTAACGTTATTCTCATCAAATTTTACACTCTGAATTGTTTGCGCCATCGAAGGCAGACCACTGCTAACTGGTTCCGCTTCTGATCTAGCTACTTGTAATGAGGATAAGTTGTTAAACGATGCGGTCGACTTCATCATTGGTTGATGGGTAGAAGATTGAGCTGGCTGAGAAGGAGGGAGAGCGATGAACTCACAAACACCTTCGACAAGCAACCACACATTTAGTTCATGCAATTTTAACCGAAGAGTTTTTTCCATCACGTCTAAATCAGCTTGACGAATGTATTCTAAAGTATCATTCAACATATTCATGATTTTATGTAAAATCTCGACTCCAAAATCTCTCCAATCGATAAGTCCTTTGGCGACATAGCAACGTATGTAGCCTATTGTCTTCCTAACCAAACCAGAGCCAAGAGTCCGCTGATCTCGTCGCATCAGCTCAAAAATATCTCGTGCTGATAACTCCAAATAGTCCAACGGTCGAATGACACCTGGTGCTTCAATTCTGTGTCTCGGCAAGCGCAATTCACCATAAAGGATACCATGAACATGTAGTTTCCCAAAGATGGTTGCAATAAAATCCCTAAAATGCTTACAGTTGATGAAATCAAAGTCATTTTGAAATCTTTCGTCAATTAGGGTTGTACAGACCAATTCCAAGAGGTACGATTGCCACTTTGGGATACTCAGAAAAATATCATTGTTCTCTTGCCCTAAAAGATGCTTTGTAATCTTTGAGAATAGTCTTATCTTGGAGTCAATGTCAATGAAACTCGATTTCAAAACTTGCATTAGTGCGGGAAAGAGCATGGGGAATGAGATGATACGAATTGTATCAAAATCTTCTTCTTCTAAAGTATCAACAACAACTTCAGAGCTCGATATTTGACGGTTGTCATCTGGAAACTGTTGTTGAGCATCACCACTATTACTTTTATTAGAGTTACTCTCATTACGAGATAGTGGAGATGATAATTTCTTTTCAATCAAGGGAATAATAATTTTGCAGCTTCGCCCAAAAAATGTTAATTGGAGAATTTGAAATAATAAATAAAGCTCTATGGAAGGATTGGAAGATGATGCGGGAATTTGAGACTCTGATCCATCCACTGGAGAAGTCGTTGCTGCGTCAGCATTGATGGCCTCGTGGGATCTTGCGAACAGTTCCAACAGCCATGGAGACAATGTTGTAAGATCCACCCCTAACATTCCAAATGCATCCACTTCACGGGATCCCCACGAAAAGACACCATAGGAATTATTCGCTCCATATAAACTACCAGTTGCAGTAAAATCACTTCCCGCAGTAGCTACTGGGTTAGCTGTGGAGCCGTAATATCCACCACTAGACGCTGTATTGTTACCGCTATTCACGCCATCGATAGAAACTGTAAACTGCACACCTGCAAACGACAACGCTAAGTATAATGTACTACAAACCGCTAGCCATGCATGCAAGCGAACTTTGGCATTGTTGTGACCAGCAAGCTCACAGAGAACAAACAAGGAACGAGCAGTGCTCATTGCTTCGATCATTTTCCTCGCTAGATCTATTTTTTCTGGGTTAATTAACTTCACGAACCATTGCAATGCGTAAATCTTGAATTGAGGATCACTCTCGTAATGGATATAGCGGACCAATGCTTGAATCTCTTTATCTATTGGCTGCGTTGTATTGGACAAGGCTACGTACAAAACATTGAACACCAACCCACGTATAGTTACTAACTCTCCCATATCCCATTTAATACTTTGCGCTCTCAAGAGAGTAATTGGCATTTCACCTCTTGCCAGCATAGAAAGTCGTTGGTTAAGCTGGAAACTATTCGCATAACAAAGATATAGAGCATCGAATAACTTGGTGAAACCAATTCTAGACTTTACAAGATCTGCATGAGACGAAACATAATTGCACAACTTTTTTAGAATCGTCTCTTGGCAAATAAATGGTGTTGTAGACCAAAAATTAAAATCAAAGAAGATAGTGGTAATGCAACTTATCACCCATTCTTGATCATTTTGAAACTTTTCCAATAGACTGATAAATCCATCAACGATTTCTAACGTCACTTGATGAGGTTCAAGCAATGTCAAGAAGTTAATCAAATATGCAAAGCCTTGATTGGCCATAAATGTTTTGTTTTCCACGGAATTTCGTAATGTTGAGATAAATAATTGCAAAATTTGAGCATAACGACTTGCGGTTTCTTCAGGAGTTTGGCAAATCGATAAGTTTTCAAAAATAGGTAAAATCACCTTGATTCCACCCAGACAATCCAAAGCGTTCCTCATATCTCGTGAAGTACAGACGTGAGTCCCATCAAGCAACTTTCCGTTCATTGCCGACCCCAGCGAACTAGTTCCCAATGAGTGAATAGCCTCAGGGTCGATAAAACTTTCAATTACTTGCCACTTATGGCCATTACTCAATGATTGTTGCTCAGCCATATCGACAACGATACTTCCACGATGCATACCAGGATTGTACGCAAGAACAAGAGCATTGTGAACATTCGTGTCGAGTCCAAGATTTCGGAAATCGTCCAAATTTGATGTAATTTCGTGAATTTTTGTGTATCCAAGTTTTTGCATTTGCTGAAGCACCGGCACAGATAATGCTTCAGAGAAAAGGTATACTGCAGACATGCGTCCATGGAAAGACATCCGCTCCGAAGAGTGACTATTAGGACTCGAACCATTATGATGATTTATACCCTGCTGTTCTTCATTCATGTAATGCACACACCCAATACCTGCAAGTGTTGTTGCGTCAGCAAGTTTTGGAAAGCTTAGCTCTATCTTGCACGGATTATCGTTGTCAATGAAAGCAGTAATAAAGCTTTTTCCCATAAATCTACCTTTTGCATGTGAAACGGCGAAGAAATGCCAGCTGGAAGCTTTATTATTATTTCCAGCAAGATTCAAACAGCAAAGAGCTTTCTCAATTGGAGGAGTATTTTTCGCTGTCGTAATGGTTACGAAGAAGTCAATCAACAACTTCGATCCCCCAACACGAGGCTTTGCAAAGATGTCAAAACCAACACCATTTAATTGACGAACGCTAAATAATGTCAGTTTTGAATCCTCTTCTTGCTTGAAATTCGCACTTCCCCAATCTTTCAGCGAAAACCAAGTGCAAAACGTATACCCATTATATCCTGGCCATCTCTGGAACGGAGGAACTAATATTCCGCAAGACCGACCTTCAAACAAATAAAAAAATTGAGGGTCGTCCTCATCAATTAAAGTTCCCCGTAATGTTTCGATGAGGTACCATCCTTTTTTCGAATCGGTAACTATCTGTACATTGCGGTCGTCTCCACCTAAGTCAATCTCTGCATCTGCCTCTTTCAATGTACGAATCACCCGTTTCAATTCAGCAACCGTAATAGAAAACTTGCCAAGTAGCTGTAACAGAAGAATACATTTAGGCTTTAAATCAGCACCAATATAACGGAAATTGTCGAGAATCAAATCTATAAGCGAAGGCTTAATGGTGGAGACGCTAGTTAAATTGATAATCGCAGTCCATCGCCCTTGAAAAAGTTGAATAATTGTATGAAGAACACATAGCTGAGTCTTTGGAGTCCAGGAAGATATTAACGGGAAGATCAAACAAAGTGAAACAGGATTTCTAATGAGAGGAACGGCCGACAAATCCTCAAAAAGTCCCGCTTCTGGGAGATCTACTACTCTTTCCTTGATAGCAACTTTGAACAAGTCCTTTAAATTGGCGGGGAGGCCATTCAGCAACATTTCCAATAGAACAGCAATAACTTCAACAGTTTGGGTTGTACCCCCTAAATATTGCTTAATAACAATCAAAAGATCGTGGTGAGACCCGTGTATATCCAACTTTTTTAAGAAATGGGACAATGATTTCTTACGCCTTTGAGAATTCAATCCGCGAAGCATCTCTTGGAGATGTTCACAATCTTGCATCAATGCTGTCAAATATGACATGGCAACGAAAAGGAGTTCCCGTTGTTTCGCAACTATGCTTTCATCTCCTCCACAGGCAGATATGACGGAACCATCCAAGCATACCACCAAATCTTTCATTATGTTCAATCTTGATCGACTCCACGAAAAGAAATTCTTGTGAACAGCGGTTGCAGGACCAAAGCTCATAAAAACTTTCTGAATGTGATTTAAGCTCAGCTGGTACTCGCTTTCGCCGGCAAAAATACGAGGATCTCGCAGCAAAACCATGAAACCTTGTAGGAGGGCCCTGGATGCCCCAACTCCATCTTGACCTTGTAACTGCTGTGCATGGCTCTTGATAATATTGAAAGTACACTTAATCATATCATGGGCAAGGGCTTCTGCAAATGTTACAGAGTGTGCTTTCACATCTGTTTCTTCTTTTATCCTCACAACTTGGACAATTGCTGAATATAGTAATCTTAGCACAAGAGCGACCGCAAAATCTCTACAACGGGCATCGAGAACCAATCGAAAAAGAAGTAAATGTCTTGTATTTTTGGCATTGACCTTCAATGATTCAGCTCGAGGTGTGTTTTCATTTGTATCACCTATAACTGTTGAAGACTTAGGTATCATGGACAAAGAATCACCTAACGAAGTGGCTGGCTTTGTAAAAACTTCACTCCAATCACGGAAATTATAATCATAAAATAAACGACCAATAAGTCTCAATATTACTACACGCGATGGCCATAAGAACGGGCGCTTTAACTCTTTTGATATCGATTCTCTGGTTGATCCACTTGTGGATGAAAAAGACGAATCAGACAAGTGCTTTAACACTGTCATCGATTTACGCAAAACTTCGCTCCACAAGGGAGGATTCAATCCCAATCCACTGTGTAGCTGCGCAAGGTTACAAAGCCAATTGAAGCAGAGATAAACTGCGCAATCACAAGAACTATTTGAGATACAATCCAGTAATACCCAATCTTCTTCATCAAACTTTACAGGGTTATTGTTCTGAAGACTATGAAGGGCAGTACTATGTGGCTGATTGGTAGGTAAACTTTGATATGAACAAACTAACCACAGCAACTCAAAAGTGCAGTCCATCATAAACAAACGATATTTGAAATATGGCAGACCAAACTCTTGTTCTAGCTTTGTTCGTTGGTCAGTTGGGACCTTGTTATGGTTTGGTAAGTGAGACGAGTTCACTGCACTGGAGGAAGTAGGAGTATCTGAACTACCCGACATAAAATTCTCTGCTTGACAATATTCTTTCTTGAGTTGTATTCCAGCCTCAAACTCATTCTTCTGAAAAACACAAACAAATTTATTTAAGAATGGGTCAATGTTATTTTCATCATTCTTTTGTGGCAACACAATTGTTAAAAACTCCTTCCAAAAAGACACATTCCTAGTTGCAAGAATAACTTCAGCTGGACAACTTTCAAATGCTTGCAGATAAAAAAATATCAGCATCAATGTCAGTCCAACTTCCCCAAAAGAGAAGGTTCCTGAGTGCTTCAAAATTCTCAGAGAAGTCTTCAAAATCTCACTCATTAAGTTTGATATTTCATGTAACTCATATCCATCTTGCACCATAAACTCCATGATATGGAATACAATCGAATATAAATGATGAATGAGTTGTGCTCCTTTCAACCCCATCATGGCTATAAAAGGATTTTCGGCGTTTATATCATTCAATTGATAAAATCTTGGAATAGTCCCCAACATGTCTATCGACAAAAGATTACCTAAAAATGATTTTGTTGGCTCAAAGATATGCCTATGATCCACAGGAAAGAAGACAGTGCGGATCTTCCAATATTTAATCAATGGCTCAGTAAAAGCAGCACTGAAATCGTACTCTGCAGAAGTCATCTTTGTACGAAACATAATGGGAGTTGTGCTGGATGCAGTCCACGGATACAAATCAGCCGAGGGTAATAACAACCTGAACTTATCTTGGTAACAACACAACTCAGAAATCATATCACAAGATGGATTCACCATCTTCATTGAAGCGTTCTGTTTGGTCAACTCTACAAGCATCGCAAAAGTGAATTCCAGACAACTAATACAAGTGACAAGTTCATCTAAATATGATGGCTGTTTGAATTGTTTTGCAGCATGTAGACCACAATAATGAAAATACATGCAAATCATATGGGACTGAACAAGTAAATTCATGAACTTATTGTCGGAAGACATAGAAATAAAATCTTTGATATTGTACAATCCTGTCATAGCGTCCGATATTTGACACAGCTTAAACTCATTCAATAGAGTTGGTTTGGCTGTTAGTATCGAAGAACAAGCAAAGCAACATTCGGTGTGCAAGATTATTCCGAGTCTTACGCTTGCTCTCACCATAAAGTCATTGCTCAAAGGTATTTCACCACCATAAATCCCAGTATTATTGCTATTTGGACTAACTCGACCGCTTGTACTGCTCCTTAGAAATAAGGACATTGTTCGCATGATCTGAGACGTGGATAGAATTAAACTTGTCATGATTGGTACGGCACTGGACATCACATCATCGAGCTTCTTTTGCTTCACAGCTGTAGACTTCCTCGCCTTTCCTATAGACTGAGAGTTATAACTACTATTTCTGGGCATCATATTATCATTATCCTCTAAAAGCACAATATTCATTCCAAGTACATCGATATCCAAAGATTGAAGATCTTGAATTGAAAGTTGTGGAAATGGGACGTTCGGAATATGGTAATAAATCAACATATGGTCATGTTCCACTTTCCCAAAACCTAATTGTATTTGTACAAGAGCAATTGTAATGTTGAAATATATTAAAGTAAAAGCGTAATTATTTGGAACCATATTTGCATCTCTCCACAGCTGATCTAACTCTTCGATCTTATGCGTCAAAAATTTTAGAACTGCGTGGATAACCAAGTAGAAGCTGTTGCCGAAGAACCTTACAATCATTTCTTTATTGTGATCCCACTTGAAGAGCTTTCCCATCATTAACGAAAGTAAGAGAAACCTTCTGGTATCTTTCGTTAGGCACCATTTCTTTCCAGATGATGAGGATATATCCACCACCGACAGTGCTGGGATGGATATAGAGAAAACGCTGGCGGCTAAACGAGTGCTCTTCATTATATTAAACAAGTATTGATCGGCGGACATTGAATCACCCCCATCAATGATTACATCAATTTCGCCGAAGAAAAGCAGAGAAATGCGATGGAGCATATCCGTAGGATGTCCTTTAACCCCCCCGTCAATACTGGTGTGATCAAAGGATAGAAAAGACTCCATAAAATGTATGAAATTATCGATGTCATTGGGATCCGTATTTTCCCATAGTGCTTTCAATTCCGATTCTGCTTCACTGAAATATTATATTCAATAACAAAAGCATATTGAGAAAGGTTTAAAAAGACTCACTTGAATTTCAGATCTTCTAAAATGGATTGGACAGCATTGCTTTTCGATGACGGAGGAGCTAAACTAGAAGAAGATTTCCTTCCGAAAGCACTTGATTGCTTTGAGGCCATCTTAATATGAAAAAAATAAATAAATACTTATTGCCAGTAAGATTTCAGAGATCTTTTCGCAGTTGACATCTACCATCAGTGGCTGTCTGCATAGTATATTAATTGCCTGGTAACTGGTACAATATCTGAAATATTTGAGACAGATCAGTGATGATTCCAGATTGATGACTGTGGTTTATAATATTATACTTCTATGTTCTGATGATATAATCTTTTTTAATTAAAAGCATTCTCAATTATGATTTTGAACCAATAGGTCTATTTTATTTTGACAAGAAAAATTGCATATTGTAGCAAAAAGCAAGTAACTTCCTTATTTATTATTACAATAGGCTTATTATTAATACTAAAAGCAATGCATTCCATACAATGTAATTGCGGACATATATTGAATACTGTCGTTACGTTTTTCTCGCTGCCAACAGGGAGGTGATACATTAAATGGAGGTTGGTTCACAAAATGTTGTTCAAATGTCCAATTGACTGAGTGAACGATTTATAGGACCCCGACCAACCACCCGAAATTAATGTCAATCTCGATCATAACAACAATGTTAAATCATTTTACCATTGTGATCAACTGAGTTCATCAAGCTTTCGCTTTGAAGTTAGCAGAATAGCTTTGAAATATGACCTCTTATTCGATTTCACCTACACGGACTGCTGTGGGAAAACAGTGGTTCATTCTCCCACTCTCGGAATGGCATATGACCGTTTAGCTCCCAGTATTACCGGATCAGCTGACGTCTCCATTATGAATGACATTTCATCCGTCATTTTTGGTATACTTGATCGACCTCACGATGAAGTGAACGATATAAATCAAGCTAATTTAATCGAGAAACAAGCATTGTCATTTTTGAGTCTTCTCAATGATATGATTGCTGATCCTAGTTTGATACATGGGAGCCTTCTTGCACCTACATTGTCTGCACTCTTGGTATGCATGAAAGCATCTTGGAAGCCAACAAAAATATCGACGGTGTGTTTGTAACTCCAGTTGCATGATTTTCTTGTATTATTTATGTACATTTTTCAGAAAGTTTTGGAAGTAATCTTGAGTATTCTTGATGGTGAAGAGCCTTCATCAATTGTGATAGCAGCAGAAGTCTTAATTTCCTTCGCTAAGAACAATAACAGGTATGCAATTTTGATTATTACTCAGCTGATGGAAAATATTGCTTCCCAGTCAGTGACCCCTGCAAAACTGGAAATTATCGATAATTGCCTTCAAGTACTGACAATCAGAACACTACCAAATATTTTAGCTGAATCTTTGAAGACGTATATCGAAAGGAAGAGCCAATTGGAACGGTCTACTTCTCTGGGAAATGCAGAGAAAACTCCTCATTATTCTCTGGGTGATGAAGTGGAAGTGCTAATTGAGGAAACATGGAGACATGCTCATATTGTAAAGATTAATCACATAAGAAAAGAATATTTCGTTGAATATAATGGAAGTTCCGGAAGAATAGGGTCAGAGCTATCGAGCAAAAAAGTCTCGCTACAAGAAATTCGTCCGATGAAAACAAATTCAGTCTTTGATTCCTTAAATCAAGTGGCAATGAATGGTCAGTTTGGTGAGGAATCTCCAAGTGATGGAAGAATACTATCAGAATATGATAATATTGCCAAAATTCTTGCAGTTATTTACATTAACCGAAGTGATATTCCGAATCTCGATGATATTAGACCATACTATGAAGAAATTCGATGTACCAATGGTCATCAATGTCAACTAATTTCTCTTTTGTCAAAGCACTGTTGTGAGCGCTGTAAATCAGTTACAGATTCAGATACTAAATTCGGGTTTGCTCATTTTCAACATTCGTGGATATGTCGATACTGTGAAGTTTACTATTGTGTTGACTGCTGTCCGTACTTTAAGTATGAGCAAGAGCGCACCTTCTGCTTTTTGGGGCCTGCGGATATCAAAATAGTTGCCGAACCTACAGGCAACTCAGAAGTATTAGGAGCAATTGCAACCGGAACAGTGATTGACATTTTAGATAACCCAAAATCTGATTATTACAAATTGGTTGGGTATAAAGGGTACGTATGCAAGCAATTACCCGTGGGTTGTGTATGGAAAGAACTCCATCGACAGCGATACGAAATGCACGATGATAATCCAACGATCGACGAGCTAAATCATCAAATTTTGTCTTCTTCTAAAGCAAATGACAACAGTTGTTTCCGAAATTCTGCATTTTTGTCATCGATTATACAGCAATATTTATTGATTGAGGATGCGAAGCAGTCCCTTATCAAAAGGTCGATTTGTCCGCCCACCTTACAGCTGCCCCAATTACCACAATGTGAAAGATTAGAGGTGGTAACCCAGGCACAACTCGATGATTTGATATGTATATTTCTTGAAACATCGTTGCAGATGCTAATGAAAAATTTGGCAGTGGATAAATCCGTTGTATTCGAATATGCTGATGCGGAAGATTCACAGCTTGTGGATATTAATGATCCTTTATGGGGAGAGTCTGTCAATCAAGTTAAGAATATTTCAGCGAATATATTGCAAACTTTGATGACCAGATCTTCTGATTCCAGTGAGAAAGTCGCTCTTCTAGCCTTTCAGTGGCTTTTTGATGTGCTGATTAACCAAATATCGAACTTCGTAGAAATTTTGTTAAAGAGTCAACAATCCCTAATCTCCAAAAATTTAATGTTAAGTTTCAGTATTTTATATGTCCTCTCGCGAAGTAAATATTCAAATATTTTGATTCCTTGTTTCTTTCGAGTTATGATTGCAAAGAGTGGAATTATGGCGAAAGAATTTGTAAAGCTTCAACTTGCAAGGTATGACTTTTTCTTTTGATGTCATTTTTTAATCTTCATCGACAATAGATCTTTAAATGTCCTTAGACCAAGTGATTTGCAGCGAATTATTGAAAGTTTCAATCATTTGGACAATATTGTGAGGGCTTTCGCAGGAGCAATTTCTCACCCTTGCATAGGATTAAACTCTGAATCAAGGGACAAGATCATCAAAAAGATTACTGACACTGTTCTTGTGTTGGGACATAACCGACTCGCTAATGGTATGATTTTGCAATACCATGATCAGAGTTTTCAGAGTGAATCTTCAGCAAACGATTTAAAAGCTGCTTTGCTTAAATATATATTGATCAATCAGAATCGTATCGAGTCCAATGCTCGCCATTTAAGAATTCTCTTGCGCCTTTTTGATAAGCACGCTTCATCAAGAAATCTTATGTTGGTTGAAGTTATGTGGAAAGAAGTTCTCTCCAGTTATATTATGGAAGAGTTGATGCGGATATCTCAGCAGCTTGTCTCCGCTACAAATGCCGACAACAATCATCATGCCGAATGCGTAGTGAGGTTGCAGCTACTTCTTGAGAAGGTTCGTAAGTCTTCGCGAAGAGATTTGGGGGTTGTAGCA
>JACCEA011206936.1_pt1 | contig 17923 bp, 20 predicted proteins | sample 7449851 | NCBI WGS metagenome assembly JACCEA01 (sample SAMN15323453, study PRJNA562643) | freshwater metagenome | isolation source: river surface water | place: USA:Blue River Watershed | collected 2017-08-18
AATATATTTAATTAATATTATTCATAATCCAATTTTGTGCATAGTTAATGATGTATTGATCGTTACTACCCCAATTTGTATAATCTTCACCAGATATAGTAACAATCTTAATATCAATTAAAGAATTATTATTGAATAGTTTTATTTCTAAATTAGCAGATGTACTTAAAATAACATTATTAACAGTAACTGAAAATGAATTAATAACTTTAGCAGTTGTTTCAGTAACAGGAGTTGGTAAAGGATTAGTTGGTTGATCCATATTATATATATAGTTATATAAGATTTTTTTTTAAATAAATTAATATTTTAATTTACATATAATAATTATACAAGTTTTGTTATATTTATATTATCATTTTGAAAATTATCTAATTTTTCAGATTTCCTATATATTTCATTATAAATTATTTCATCATTTATAATTATATTTTTATCATGTTGTTCTATTTCAAGTTCTTCTATATAATTTATTTTACATAAACAACAACAATAATAAATATTTTTTATAATATACCACATTTATATTATTTAATATATTTTTATTTGTTATATTTTATATATAAAATATATTTATATATAATATAATATAACATAAAATGGAACCTACTACTGATACAAACGATAAAAATACATTAAGTAATTTATTTTATTCATATAATAGAAATAATAATCAAAATTTAGTTCAAACTGATAATAATACAAATGAACAAGAAAAACCACTTATAGATAATACACATGAAGAAGTACATGAAGAACAACATCATGAAGAAGAACATAAAGAAGAACATAATGAAAAAGATGATAAAATGAAGACTTCAATTAAAGAACTTATAGAAAATATATCAAATGTAACTGAAGAAGTTATACTTAAGTTAAATGATATAAAAGAACCAATTGAAGAACTTGCAAATGATTTTATTAAATTACTTAATGATAATTTAACTAAAGAAGATATTGCAATTAAATTAACTTCTATAGAAGTTAATGTTATGAATATTTTATTAAAGAGTAATCCTAATATGTTTAATGAAATTAATAATTTAATTAATAAATTAAAGATTGAAAAATTAAATTTAACAGATATTACTGATATTTTAATTTTATTAAAACATTTAATTGAAATAATTCACAATATTAATACTAATAATAATATTAAAATAAATAAAACAGAAATACCTACAATGGCAACATCAATATTAAAATTTACTATAAATACTATTTTACAAGATGCAGAACAAAATAACTCAATGGCAGATGTTAATAAATTAATTGATACTTCTATTGAATTAGTTAATTTATTTGGTACATTAAGAACACCACAATGTAAAATAAATTGGAAAAATATATTTTCATGTAATAAATAAATATAATAAACAAAATATCAAATATAAATATAAAAGTTAAAGTTATATAATATAATAAAATTTTATTATATTATAATAATAAATGGGAATTATACAATCTAATCACGAATTTGATAATATGACATTTCATGATATTAATACAGATAATGTTATACCTGATGAATTTAAATTGAATATATTGAAAGAATTTGTTTTACCTTATTATAAATCTAATATAGAATATGTTATCAATGAAAAAACAGTATGGTCTAGAGTTGGAACATCATTTTTAACAACATCAACTTTATTAATAGGTACAGCATCAATATTATCATTTGCAAGTAGTTCTTATCCAGATAAAAATTTAAATTTCGTTGCAGGTTCAGTTGGAATGGCAGCCTTGGTATTAAAAGAGTTTGCATCATATGCTAATTCAGTTGATCATATTAAAACATTAACTATAAATGACTTACTTAGGAATATTGGATTAAAACATACATTAAATGATAGTTCAAAAAACTTTAAAAAAGTAATTCAAGATAATAAATTAATGTCTTCTCCTTCACCTATTAATCAAGTAAATACAACTAATCACAATGATTTAGACAATAAATTAAATTTATTTTTAACAAATCTTACAAGTAAATTAAATAATGTATTAATTAATAATAATAACAATAATAATGATAATGATAAACCTAATTTAAATACTGAAGAAGACGATATTGAAAATAATAATAATGAAAAAAATAAAACAAATGATACTAATGATACAAATGATATATTTATGAATGATATTTATAGAAATAATAGTGAAATAGATGAAAGTAAAATTAATATGTATGATTCAGATACTGAATAATTTGTAGTTTGAATTTATATTATTTATTATATATAAAGTAAAACTTAAAAATTATTAGTTAAAATATTACTCATATTAGTCATAATATATATTTAATTATATAATATATAATTAAAATGACAATTATATTACGTAAATTTAATATAAATAATATAAATAGAAATGATTTAATAATAATACTTGGTATGGTAACTTGTGGTAAATCTACATTATGTAAAGATATATTATATCAATATTATGACATACCTATTGGTGTAATTATTACAAATAATAAAGATCCTAAAAAAACATATAATTATATTCCACCATTATTTGTACATAAAAACTATGATAAAAATAGAATTAAGAATTTTATAAATAGACAAAATGAATTATTAAATAATAATGAATTTGACACAAGTGCTTTTATAGTTTTAGATGATTGTTTATATAGTCATAATTATAATAAAGATAAATATTTTCAGTTACTTATCAAATCATCTAAAATATATAATTTCATGTGTATAATTCAAACACAATATCTCAAATATATAAATGATGATTTAATTAAAAATACAGATTATTTATTTATAATGAAGGAACCACAAGAAGTAAATAGACGAAAAATATACGAACAATTTCAAGAATATTTAGGAATTCAATATAGTGTATTTATGAGTTTAATGAATGATTATACTGAAGATTATAATATATTAGTTCTTGATATAAAAAATAAATCAAATAGACTTGAAGATAAATTATATTGGTATAAATCATCTATACATAATAATTTTAAAATATGTAGTGAAGATAGTTGGAAATATAGTAATCATAATTATATAAATGAAACACCAATAAAACCTATAAATAGAAATATATTTTATTAGATATTTTTATAAGTAAATATTAGAGTAAATATAATAATGGATAATTTATTAGAAAAGGTACAATTAATAGAATATATTATAATATTAATATTATATTTAGTTACAAGTAATTTACAAAATGAAAATGATTGTATTATATTAAATACAGAAAGTGAATATTACAAGTATTTAAAGAGAATAGTATCATATAATGAAATATTTGACAAGTATTTGAAAAAAGTAATACCAATTGATAAATGTAATTATATATTACAAAATAATGAATATTTTTATTTATATCATAATAAATATAATATATATACATATTTTTATAAAGAAAAAGATAGTGATATTCATAATATATATTTTAATGGAATAAATAATAAAAAGGATTTAAATATAATTGTTGATACAGTATTGAAAATAATAATAAACAAGTTTAATTATGAATATATTGAAAAACTGATGAATAAAAATGGATTATTATATAAAATTGAAATGACAGGAATAAAAAAATTAAAGATAATAGATGATGATAAATTGAAAGAGAATACACTATTAAATACATTTGAATATATATTTTATAATGTATATGAAAATAATAATATAGTAAATATAAATATAAATGGATATAGTTTAGGAGGTATATTATCACAAGTATTTGTATATAAGTTACTTGAATTATATCCTGATAGATTAAATATAAAGTTATATAATATTGAATCATGGTTTGGTGGTAATGAAACTGAATATAATGAATTTATTAAAAATGTTGAAATAGAAAACTTGTACAATACAAATAGTATATTTAATATTTATAATAAATTAATTCAACCATATCATAATAATAATAAATATTTAGAAACAAAACATGACTATAAATATTATATAAAAAATTTACATAATAATATTGATATTGTAAAATATATTAATAAATATCACTTTTTATCTAAAATAATAAAATGAAATAACAAAAATAAATATAAATAATCTATATAATCTATATAATAATTATCTATATAATAATTATAATGGTTAAACATACTAAAAGAATTGCAAAAAAAACTGTTAAAAAGAGTATTAAAAGTAAAACTGATAAATTAAATGATTATGAATGGGGTATGGGTTTAGAACATGAAGTTCATTTATATCATAGACCTTTAATGAGTAAAAAGAAGATTGAAAATTTCATATTATTTAATTCACAAGATTATGCCGAAAAATTAATTAATGATATTGATAATAAAAATAGTAAAATAACATCAAATGATGTTGATTTTTTAAAAAAAATACCATTTGAATGGAGTGGAAGACAATGTGATGGTAAAGTAGTAATAAAAAGAGTACCTATACAGATGCCCGAGTTTGTTACTGATAATCCATTTTGTTCTATTAAAAAGAATAGAAATTTGATATTAATGACTGAAGAAATAATGTATGATAGAAAAAAATATATAGAATTACTTAGAACAATTAAAAGTGTAAGAGAATTAGAGAAAAAATATGGTAGATTAAGCGAACATCCATTTGGAATGACACGATATTTAAAGTTACCTACTAAAGTAATTAAAAATAAATATACTTTTGATAAATCATTAATGTCTGAATATAATGGTAGTTATCATGTTACATTTACATTACCATATACATCACGTACTACTAATGATGAATTTATAAAAATGCATCAAAACTTTGCTAATCAATTACAATGGTTAGAACCTTTAATGCTTTCAGCATATTTTACTGGAGATGATTTATCACCGGGGGATTTGAATAGAGTTAGAGGAAGTTTTCGTGTTATGATAATTGGATGGGGTAATTTAGCAGGAAGTGATGTTAGATTATTTAATAAAGGTATTGGAAGATATGCAAAAACACCGACATATTGGAGGAAGGGATTAAAATTTATAGATACTGACAAATTAAAGGCTTGTCATAAACCATCAGAGGCTGCCAAAAAAGAGGGTGCTATAACAAGTTTAAGTTCAGATTTTAGAACATTTGGATCAACTGACCCTCAAAGACCATGGCATAGAGAATCTGGAACTGCAATGACTAAACCAAATGGTGTTGAATTTAGAATATTTGATCATTTTAATGATGAATATATATTACATTTGGTATTATTTATATCATTAGTAGCCGAAAATAGTAGATTATGTAAAACTGAAAAATATGTATATAAAAATAAAATATGGATAAATGAATTACATAATATAATGAAATATGGATATAGTGCTAAATTATCAACTGATTATATAAAATTATTAAGAGATAATTTGAAATTAAAAATAAATATAAAATCACTAAATGCAACAGATGTATTTAAGGAAATTATAGATGAATTATGGAATAAAAATATAAATGGTAAATGGAGTAAAATATTTCATGCAAATGAAAAGTCATATGAATACTATGAATATTTAAAAGAATATGTATTAGATAAATTTCCTGATATAAATAAAAAAGGATGGCAATTTTCATTTATGATGAAAATGAATAGAAATAAAAAGACATTAGATAATTTCAATAAATTATCAAAAGAACTTTCAAACAAAACTATTAAAATAGATGATTTTAAAAAATTAGTTATTAAAATTATGGGTAAAAATTGGATTAATGATATTGATAATATTGCAGATTTTTATTTAAGATTAAAACATGTTAAAATAAATAATAAAGAAAATGGATCAATCAATAAATTATCATTCAGTAAATGTAATAATTATACTGATTTTAATAAATATATTATAAGATATTTTTCTGCAAAAGATGTTAATATGAATATTTAATTTGAAATAAATTTACATATATTTTATCTTATTATAATTTATATAATAAAATGAAAAATAAATATACTATTAATCAATTTAATAATAAAAATCTAACAAGATCTAAATTAATAAGTGTATTTAAAGAATTAGAAAATGAATTAGACAACAAACAACTTAAAAAACTCAAGATGGAATTAAATGATGTTTTACAAAAATATCAAAATATTGATATTAATATTCATAATGGTGGTTATAATGTAACTACTGACACTGATGAATATACAGAGGATGATACTGAAGATTCAACTATATCAGGTGGTTCAAGTCAAGGTTCTGAAGAAGAAAATATTCAAATAGAAACAACAGAACAAAATGATGAACAAAATAATACTCAAGAAGAATCAACAGAAAAAAATAATGAACAAAATAATACTCAAGAAGAATCAACTGAACAAAATAATGAACAAAATAATACTCAAGAAGAAACAACTGAAGATACTCCAAAAGAACCGACTGAAGGTACTGAAGTTACTGAAGTTACTCAAAGTACTGAAGGTACTCAAAGTACTGAAGGTATTGAAGGTACTCAAAGTACTGAAGGTATTGAAGGTACTCAAAGTACTGAAGATGAAAATACAGAAGTTACACCAACTGAAATAATTGAAGAAAACCAACCCGAACAAAAAGACGATATATCAATTTGGGAAAAATTAAAATGTGCTTTAATGGAATTTATAGGTAAAGATTGTAATGATAAAGATAAAATAATGAAAGGAGGTAATAAGTTTAATATAGAAGACATTAATATACTTAATGATAACTCATTAGATGAATTATATGGAGGTGATAATAATTATAATCAAACATATATGATGGATGAAGATGATGATAATGATGAAGAACCAATAATAGATAACTCTAAATTAATAAATAAAACACATTTAAAGTTACTTAAATTAAAAGATTTAAGAAATTTAATGAAAGAAAATAATATGAATGTTACTAAAAATGGTGTATATATGAATAAAAATGAATTGATTAAAGAAATAATGAAAAAAATTAAATAATAATATAATATACATCTAGTTATTTTATGTAGGCTTTTTTGTGTGTTTTTTTTGAAAATATATAAATTAAGATTACTTAATGAATAACATTAAATAATTTTATTTATTGATATTTCTTATATTCTTCTTTATCGAATTCTATTACTTCGTACAAATGGTTTATAGTTTTTATTAGTTTTCTTTTCAATCATTTTACGGATTGTTGAACCATCTTTCTTTTTTGGTTTTTCAACCAAAGGCTTAGAAGCCTTGTTTGCTTTACTCTTATTGGCCGAAGGAGGAGCAGTCGCAGGAGCAGGTTCTTGGGTATTGCAGACACATACACCATTAACAATTGCAGTGTTTGCCGAAAAATCACCAGTTGATGGGTTAAACCTAACCTCAGTAAGTTCAATTGAACTTATAGAAACACTTGAAGACTGAGACAAAGGCGAGGTAGGAGTTCTGGACATCGTGAGATAGTGTCGAAAAGCGTGCAAAGAGCGAGAGGGGCTGAGTGTAAGTAAAACAATCAATGAGATTAAATGTAATAATTTATATATTTAAAAATACAAATCAAATTATACCATCAATTTTATTTTAATTTTTATATTTGATATCCGCAGTAGCAAAACTGTTATCGACAATCCATGGACTATCATCTTCAAACATAGAATACATACCTGCCATTGACATAATAGGAGTACTAACATTTTGTTCATCATCAAATGTCTTAGATATATATCTATATTCAATTTTAGGAGGAGGACATTGAAAATTACCTTGTACATAACCAACTGCAATAAATACTATACCTATTATTGCTAATAATAATATGATAGATTTCATATCTGTATATATATTATAAATATAAAAATTACATCAATTCAAGTTTATTTAATATAAAATTATCCATATCTTCTAATTTAACAGTATTATATATTTGATGTGCATATATACTATTATTATTAAAAATATTTTCAAATGAAAATTTATCGGCAATTATTTCAGTACAATTATACAAATCATTTTCATATAATAATTCTGCAAAAAATACATCTTCTATAGTATTATTTGTATTGTCATTTATTTTATTCATATTTATATCTATTAATTTTTCCATTATACGTGTTTTTCTAAAACTTGTTCCACCGTTACCTATATTAATATTATATTTATTAGATGCTTTATGAGGCCATTTAGCACCAATATAGTTATAATTATAAAATATTGGATCAAATTTACCCATACAAAAAGAATCATATTGAAATAATAGACAATTATCTTCTTTAATTTGTGACCAAAATGCCTTATTTTTAAGTAAATTGGAATATTCAATATTATTATTAAAAGTAGTATATGTATCTAAAATAATAATATTAGCATCTACACCAATACTATTCAAATCATTAATAAATAAATTTTTATTATTTTCAGTTGTAAATATAGTAATATTCCATGTATCATCAACTGAATATATAAATAATCTTAATAAATAATAAAATAAAGGATCATATCTATTATCAATAAAAAGTAATGTATTATTATTATTAATATTATATGTTAATTTATGTATAGGTAATTTCAATATAATATGTCGATATTTTCTAATAAGATATTTATAATATAATTGAGGGTTAATTCTACCACATAATAACCAATGATAATTTATATATTGAATATTATTGATATATGTATTATTTAATAATTTATTATTTTGAATATAATAATCAATATTAAAATGTTCGTCAAAATTATTTAATATATATGTATTATTGAATGATAATTTATGGATATTACCTATTTTAATATTATTTAAAATAGTAGGTTTAATATATACATGACATTCTTTATTATTATAAATAATATTTAAATGATATTTTTCTAATACATTTTTTTTCTTACCATTTATATTCATAAATAAAATATTGTTATTTAAATAAAAATCATATATATGTTTATTATTAATTACATATACATATATAAATAAATTATCATTTAATACAAAAAATCGATTATGATAATAATTTATATTATAATATACTTTAGACATTAGTTGTAATATATTTATATATAAATTATTATATTTTAACCAAAAAATTGATTTATAAATCTATATAGAATAAGTTTTATATAGTTATAATAAAAATAAATAAATATAAGATTTAATTAAATATAAAATGTTTGGTTATCATGTACCTATAAATAAGTCATTTAAGAAAAGTATTGAATTACCACATATCAAGTCAAAAATTAATGCATTTCAATTATTTGCACGTAATCCAAGACAATTAAAAATAGTTGAATATAAAGAAAAAGAAGCAACTGAATGTAAGAAATATATAGAAGATAATAATTTATTTTTAGTATCACATGCAACTTATTTAATAAATTCTGCTACATATGACAAGTGGGAAATAAAGATTGAATCCGCTTTAAATGATTTAATATATGCAAATAAATTAGGAGCAATTGGTTCAGTATTTCATGTAGGAAAACATTTAAAACAGTCAGTTGAAGAAAGTACTGAAATAATGTATAAATTTATATCAGAAATAATAGATAAATTACAACAGATTAACTGTAAATCAATATATATATTAGAAACATGTGCTGGAAGTGGTACAGAAATGTTGAGTGATTTAATTGAATTTGGCAAGTTTTATCATAGATTTACTGATAAACAAAAAGATAATTTAAAAATATGTATAGATACGTGTCATATATTTTCGGCAGGTTATTCATTGAAAACTGAAGAAGAAGCCAATGAATTAATAGAATTGGTTGAAAATCATATTGGATGGAGTAATGTTGTAGTAATACACTTAAATGACAGTAAAAAAGACTGCGGTTGTTGTGTAGATAGACATGAAAATCTATGTGTAGGATGTATTGGAAACATTGATGAAAATGGATTTAAAAGATTTGTACAACATTGTTATTCATTAAAAATACCAATGATATTAGAAACACCCTACGAAGAAGATAAAATGTATGAAACATATGAAAAGGATTTGGATAAAATACGAGGATGGATATTGTAAAAACAATAATTATATATTATATTTTACAATTATTGGAGGAAATATGTTAAGAGTAATACATATATTTTAATATGTTTATGTATATTAAAATATATTATAATTTATAAATAAAAATTGACACTAAAATTATATTAATAATTTTTAGATAATTTTTAGTATCTGCTGGGTAGTATTGTTATACGACCTAGTCTCCGGTGAAAACCAAAAAACGACAAAGAAGCGAGCCTTCTCTCTCAAGCAAAGAAATGTCATTTGCCGTAAAAACTCCTGAAGAAAAGTTGGGAGAAATTCTTCGTTACTTCGAAAGTGGCAATGAAGAATTATATCTCGAACAGATGAAAGACTTGGAACGTCTGTTAGATCATTTGAATGATTTAATTGATTCATTTTTATATTTACATCGACCTAATAAACCCATTAAGGTGTCCTTTTCTTCACATTGCCTCAGTTACTATTCCATTGGTGTAGAGCAAAGAGATTATGCAAGTGAAAAAAGTCGCAAACGTCGTGTTGCAGTTGATCCTTCTTATCATCAGGAAGTTAAGGGTTATTTTGAACCAGTAATTAAATTATTGGAAAATAAAAAGGCCGAGATCTGTGCCGAGGAGGCTTTCAACCATTGAAATGTCACCTATAAAGCATTTGAATAAATATATGAATTGTATGACTATTAGGATGATTTGCTATTTTAGCGTCTGTAATTCATCATTTACTCTATAATTTGTTATATATATTTAAGTATTTTAATTGGATTTTTCTAATTTAAACACAAAACAAAAAAACAAAAATAAAGACTTACATTAAATATCTAAATGTATATTTATAAATATTTAAAATTATATGAAAACATACTATAAAAATGACAGTGTAATTTATATAAATTGTTTTTAAATAAAATTTAATATCTGCTAAGTATTTATATACGACTAGCCTTGGGTAAAAACCAAAAAGCGACAAAGAAACAAACTTGCATTGAAAGTGAAACAATGGATGCTGAACCCGACCCCGAAAATAAATACATTAAGCGTGCAAATAAACGCAATGACGAAATTACAACGTTATCTACATTCAGTCGAGTGTTTAGTAATGATCTTTATCAATCAAAGAGTTTGATTGCACTGAAGAAATATATAGAGACGTATCTTACTGATGCATTTATGTATGTAACTAGACCATTAGAAGATGGTTCCATTCCTATGAGTGATCACTATTTATTGGCAAAAAATGCAAAAGAAGATGCAAAAAACAATGTAGAAAATGTTGCCCCAATCGATAATGAGTATTATACGGAAATTAAAGTTTATTTTGATTGGGTGATTACGTTATTGAATATTCGCATTAATGCGCTGTTGGAAGAAGAGGCGGCCGAGGACGATGCCTAATGCTTCTGCTGATAAATAGACACAGACACTAATAGCCATTGCTAAGTTGCCTATATTATTAAAATATGCGAAAACAAAAAAACAAAAATAAAGACTTACATTAAATATCTAAATGTATATTTATAAATTAATATTTATTACAAATTTATATAAATTATACTATATTTTAGCAATAAAAATATGACATTATAAATTTTCAATAAAGTTTAATGAATAGATATAATATATTATTACACTTTTTTATTTATAACTACTCTACATTATAAAAAATTGAATATTATGAATAGTTAAATTAGTTATGAAGTTTTAGGATGTATTTTATAAATTATTTTAGATAATAAGTAATAAAAATAATGTAATAAATAGTAAATCTATATTTATATTCTATATAAATAGTATGAATAAAAATAATTCATTTTCCATAAAAACACTTATTGTTAAATCAAATAATAAATATTATAAAGAGAAAAGTCATCGAAAGATAAATATAAAAGAATATATAGATGAAGGTTCATATGGAATTGTTTATAGATTAGATAATGGTGATGTGATAAAAATATTTAAAAATGCAACATTAAATAGTCCATCATTAAAAGAAACAAATTATTTGATACCATGTATAAATGAAAATAGAGAGTTGATATTTTATTTTCAATATAAGAATGGAAATAAATATATAATAAATTTATATGCAATAGGTATAATAGTAGATATATATATAGATTTAAATGTAGAAATGAATAGTTATTTTATAATATTACCATATTGTATTCCATTTTATAATATATATAATTTTTGGAATGTACCTTTAATAGAAAATAAGTCAGGAATTCATTTTACGGTAAATGTGATGAAAAGACTATTACAAATATCAAAATATTTGGAAACTAAATATGAATATGTTTATTTGGATTTTAAATTAAATAATTTCATGTTTAGTAAGGAGTCATACGATTTAGAGGATTTAGTAATGATAGATTTTAGTATAATAAAAAAAAAAGTAAAAAACAAAAGATTTGATATAACAAAACACTATTATTTATGGCCAAAAGGAAATAATATAATATTAGAAAATATACCAGCATATTCAATATCAATAAATGGATTAGAATTATTATTTGGACATAATAAATTATTAGATTTTCCAAATATTCATCAAATACAACATTTTTTAAAAATAATAAAATCGAAAAATGAAGATTTATATACAATATTTAATAATAGTCTTAATTTAAAAATTAATACAGATAACTTTTTAAAATTAATTAATGCGTTTATAAAAAAAATGTAATATTTATATATATTATAAATAAATGGCTTAAATAATTTATAATATATAATATATATTATATATAATATATAACATAAATAATAAAGTTATAAATGATACCTTTTGTTATAGAACAATTAAATAATTATGCTAATATAATTACTACATATGATAAATGTGAAGAAAATATTATAAATGATAAAATAATAAAACATATTATTGATAATATGTATGAATTTTGTAGTGAAGAATATGGTCACAATATAAAAATAAATTCATATGATGATTATTGTAATAAATATTGTAATATAAATGATATTTCAACTAAAAATGTGTATGATATATTTAATGTATATTATTTTCAAAATAATAATTGGATATTATGGAACATAAATGATCATAAAGACGAAATATATAATTCATATACAAAAATATGTAAATAACTTGAATATATCAAATATGTAGAAACAATTAAAGTAATAATAAATAAAATATAATACTTTAATAAGTTATATACCTCACAGTAACTGTAAATAAGTTTCTTTATATACATTGACTATTTAAATAAATTATGATTAAGATACCCATAATTAGTTATATTTCTCACAGTAACTTTAAATAAGTTTCTTTATATAGTCATATTATATAAAGAAAATATGAATAAAATACTTATTATAAGTAATATATCTCACAGTAACTGTAAATTAGATTTCTTTATATAGTATGACTACTTAAAGAAACTGTGATTAAGATACTGATAATTAGTTATTATATCACAGTAACTGTAAATAAGATTTCTTTATATACTATGACTACTTAAAGAAACTGTATGTAAATTACTGATAATCAGTTATATTTCTCACAGTAATTGTAAATAAGATTTCTTTACTATGACTACTTAAAGAAACTTTATATAAATTACTGATAATCAGTTATATATCTCACAGTAACTGTAAATAAGATTTCTTTATATACTATGACTACTTAAAGAATCAGTATATAAATTACTGATAATTAATTATTATCTTACAGTAACTGTAAATAAGTTACTTTATATACCCTCAATACTTAAAGTTACTGTAAATAAGATACTTATTATCAGTAATATATCTCACAGTAACTGTAATTAGTTTTCTTTATATAGTATGACTACTTAAAGGAACTGATAGTAAATTACTGATAATTAGTTATTATATCACAGTAACTGTAAATTAGTTTTCTTTATATACATTGACTACTTAAAGTTACTGTGATTAAGATACTAATAATCAGTTATATTTCTTACAGTAACTGTAATTTAGATTTCTTTATATACCATAACTACTTAAAGAAAATGTATGTAAATTACTAATAATCAGTTATATTTCTCACAGTAACTTTAAATAAGATTTATTTATATACCTTGACTACTTAAAGTAACTGTGATTAAGATACTAATTATCAATTATATATCTCACAGTAACTTTTAATAATTTTATTTATATAGTCTACATATGTTAAATTAATTTTATAATATATTATAAAATATAAAATATAAGTTTATACTTATTTTTCTATATATTATTCTATATTATATATAATATAATCTTAAAGTTTAAATTTATTGTTTAATAATTTAATGTTCCATAATTTAAAATATTTATTTATAATATAATGCCACCATTTAATATTTTTAATGATTCAATTAATTATATTTTTAATAAATTTAAAATAAAAAATAAAAAAATAGATAAAAAACATTATTTAATGTCTTATCATATGCATCCTAATAGAAGATTAAAAAAAATGTTTTTTATGTATCCATCTAAATTAACAAATGGAATTGAAGCAAATATGCCTTTTTTTACAATATCTGTTAATAAAATTAAAAAAAATAATAAAAATAAATTTGTATGTATTTATAATAATTTTTATGAAGGAGAATTTAAAGAAATAAAAATAAATTTTACTGACAAAGAAGATAATATCAGTATAAAATATAATATTAAACAACAACAAAAAGTTATAAAAATAATTAAATATGCTTTTGATAAATTAAATAAAAGTTTACAAAAAAATATTAATTTTTATCAACAATAATTTTATAAGTATTTATATAAAAACTTATTGATGATAAATATTTTACATATTTAAAATACCAATTTTTACATCTTGTAATTTCCTAAATATAATATATAATTAATTTATAAATTAATCAATTATATAAAATAAAATCAATTATATTTAACATTATATATGAATAAAATAATTAACTATAAATATATTGATTAATTATAATTAAAACCTATTTAAATTTTTAACGTAAATTATATTTAACAACTTCTTCAATATTTAATTGATCATGTATTGATGGAGTACCCGGTCTATATTTAATTGGAGTACCTTTTATTAATGATATACTATTTATATTTATCACATTCATTGGTACTGGAATTTTAATATCTTTTTTACTTTTTAATTTAATTGATGATTTATAATGTAATAAACTTATATATGGATTACATTGTGTCTTCTTTTTGGTATATACTGGTAATATACCATTTTCAAATAAATATGGTATAATAACTGTGTCTAATATATTATTATCATCTGTTAATTTTACTGATAAATTATAAAAACTTGTATCTACCATTAATTTATATTGTGTAAATGTACTATTTAAACTATTTATTTTTTCAGTTAATGCTTTAATTAATGGTGTCATTATATATTCCATATATATATTTGCTGTTGCCATATCAAAATAACCTAAATATATCATATTTACAAAAAATTTATTATTCCAATGTACTTCCTTCATTTTATATTTATTTTTAAATTTTTTCCTTAAATTAAATAATTGTTTAATTACACTTATATCATTCAACATATGTCCTATAAAAAAATGAAATTTATCAGTATTATTTATCATATTATTTGTAAATATAGGTGCTGAAACTACATTTCCTATAGTAGGAGTTTTATTTTCAGTTATTTGATCATTACTATTATTATATATAGTTTGATTACTGTTTTGTATTAACTGATTATTATTATTTGTTTGAGTTAATTGATGATAATTATTACTATTATCATGTACTGATTGATTATTATTTGTTTGAGTTAATTGATGATAATTATTACTATTATCATATACTGATTGATTATTTGTTTGAGTTAATTGATGATAATTATTACTATTATCATATACTGATTGATTATTATTTGTTTGAGTTAATTGATGATAATTATTACTATTATTATGTACTGATTGATTACTACTGTTATGTAATAATTGTTTTGTATTAGTATTATTATTACGTAATAATTTATTATTATATATACTTTGAAAATTATTATGATTATTTAAAACATTTTTATGTAATGTCTTATTATTTTTATTATTTTCATTATTATTATTCAATATACTATATGAAGAATAATTGTGTGGTTTATCCATATATAATTATATATTATAAATTATTTTTAGTCAAATTCAATTAATGAATTTATTTTTTTTAAACCATTTTGTTTTTTCTTTTCTATAAAATATAATAAATATTTTTCACCATTGTTATATTTTTCAATACTATTTATATTAAAATCATATTGTCTCAATATTTGTCGTAAAACTGTAATTAATTTTTTTTCATTTAAATTATCTAAATATTTACTGTGTTTGCATTTTAAATAATATTTTTTTAATTCTTCTATATAAATTGCTATTTTACAAAGTACATTTTTATTTATTAAATTTTTTAAAGTAAATTCATAATAATACTCGTCATTTAATGGTATATTAGTAATACATTGTATAATATTATTAACTAAATTAAATGGTGGAGGTTCTTTTGAAAATAATTGATTATTCTTATTATTTTCATTATTATTAAACATATCAAATGAATCAATATTATCTATATATTGATTTATTTCTTTAAACTTTGACATATTCTTAATATATTATGATATAAATTATATTCTTAAAATATAATTTAATTTATTTTCCTGAAAAATAAATATTCTTAATAAATATATTTAATATAATAAAATAAAAATTAAAATATATATAAATTATACATATTTTTTAATTTATATATTTTCTTTAGGAATTGCTAATGTTCTTGCCATTGGTATATATGATGAACTATTTATTTCTGTTCTTCCTTTTCTAGTTGCTGAACCAGATAATTCTCCAAAGTTATTACTCATTACACCACCTTGAATAGCCATAAAATCATTTTTATCATTATTTCTTTCCTTTTCTAATGCATCTCTACGAGTATTTACTGGATTACGTGTTAAATATTTATTTTGTTCTATATCAACCATATTATTTAAAGTATCAAAATTATTTATATAATAATCATTTTGAAATTGCATTTGTACTGGTTTTCTACTGTTACTTATTTCTGTTCTTGTTGATATACCACAACGTTCAATATCAAATGTATTTGGTGGTATATTATTATTATCATATAAATAATTTTCATGATTATTCATTATAGGAACTGATTGATTTGTAATCATTGGTCTTAAAAAATCTATTTGATTATTATCTGCTCTTAAATTATTTTCACAACGTGTCATTTTAGTATGTTCTGGATAATGTGATAACTGATTAACAAAATTATTATTATCATTTATATTATATGAATCAACATTTTGACTAAATGGTTTATATATATTATTATTTTGTCTATTTGTTTTTTGTGTATTGTATGTATTTTGTCTATTTGTATTTTGTATATTTTGTATATTTTGTGTATTATATGTATTTTGTCTATTTGTATTTTGTATATTTTGTGTATTATATCTATTTTGTATATTATATGTATTTTGTATATTTTGTCTATTATTTATAGATTGTCTATTTTCAGGTTGATTATATAAACTATATTCTTTATACATTTTAATTATTATATATATTTTTTTCTATATAAAAAATCTAACTAACTGTAAATAAGAAATAAAATGTTTAATGATAAATATAATTATTCTTTAAATGGTATAGAACATGAAATTATTTTAAATAATAACATTAAAATTAATTTAAAACCTTTAAATGAAAAAATATTAGTCTCTAATAAATATCTTTTAAAATATATTCATGATTTATTTACATATCATAATATTGAATATTCTCTTTTAAATCACTCCTTATTAGGTGTTTATGTATTTAATGGTATTAATATTTTTAATAATACTATCGAATTATGTACTATTGACTCTAATTTTATTAAATTAAATAAACTTAAAAATGAAATTATTAATGATGATTTTTCAATAGATTTTTATGATTATGATGATATTAAATATTTTAAAATATCAACTATATTTTTTGATAATATAAAAGTATCAGTACATATTTATCC
>JACCEA010184037.1_pt1 | contig 17912 bp, 16 predicted proteins | sample 7449851 | NCBI WGS metagenome assembly JACCEA01 (sample SAMN15323453, study PRJNA562643) | freshwater metagenome | isolation source: river surface water | place: USA:Blue River Watershed | collected 2017-08-18
CCGAACGAATCGGCCTTGCTGCCGGTGACCAGATAAGCATCGTACAGCTGGTCTTCGTCCGGATAACTGCCTTCCACAACGTTGTACACATCGAACTGCGCTGGTATCGACTGTTTCTCGAACAGTTGTTTAAACATCCGGCCATACCCTTGGTATTGACCAATCAATTGAGGACGGAGGATGTCGGTTTCCAGGATGCAGATGCGCATGGTCATAGTTGGGGATGGTTACCTCTTGCCGATAGGTGGAATGGAAAAAACGCGCGCTTTTTAACACAGCATTTCCATCACGCAAACAGACAATTTTATGACCCTCGACAAATGGGCCCGGCATCAGGCGCCATGCGGGTTCCAGCGATGCCCTGCAGAGGCCGGAATACGGCCATCACGGCGCACAAAAGGCCTGAAAGAAAGCCGCACAAAAATCGACCAACGGTCATTTTATTTCAGGTCAAAAAGAGATTTGAGCATGGGGTGGCGCCGCCCATGTCCCCGGACAGGGATCGGCAAGGCCGTTCAGTTGAGTTTTGAACCGGAACGGCGGACAAACTTGATCGAGTGGGTCAGCTTGGGCTTGTGCGTCAGACTCACGGCCTTGCGACTCACGGTATCAATGGTGATATTCCAGAAGCCGGTACTGGGCACGGTGATTTTCACCGGAAAAGTATCGAAGGCACCGCCGTGGTAGTTGTGCCGGCCGCCGTTCTTGAAACTGCGAAAATTGGCATCGTTCATCAGGCGGATATTGCAGGTCTGCGAGCAATCAATAATGACCAGATCGTCTTCATTGAGATGCTCGCGCTGGTGAATGAACTTCATGTGTTGCTCCGTCTTGCCCTGTCAAACCGGGCGCCACCTTAACACGCGGCCGGGCCGGCTGCCCGATCCGGGGCGCGGTCAGGCCGGATGCTTGCCTTCGGCAACAAAGCGCATCATCCACTCAGCCACCGTCGCGCCCTGCTGTTCATGGCGCAGGCTGTCGACCGAGCGCTGGTAAAGCGTTTCGCCGAACACCGGACGGCGCAAATCCAGCACGGCCTTGGAGAAGTCGTGCATGAACTCCGGGTGCCCCTGGAAGCACAGCACCTGATCGCCCACCGAATACGCCGCGTAAGGGCAGAATTCGCTGGAAGCCAGCAGCGTTGCGTTTTCAGGCAGCCGGGTGACCTGATCCTGATGCACCGCGAGCATCTTCAGATCACTGACTTGCGGGGTCATCCAGCTCTTGGTTTCGGTCATCTGGTAGTGATGCACACCCAGCCCCCAGCCCTTCTCGGAGCGCTCGGTGGTGCCACCCAGCAGGATCGCCAGCAACTGATGGCCGAAGCACACACCGAGCAGCTTGTCGCCGTTCTGGTAGCGCTTCATCAGGTATTGCTTGAGGGTCTGGATCCACGGATCGGGACCAAACGAATCGGACTTGCTGCCGGTCACCAGATAGGCGTCAAAGCGTTCCGTCTCGGCGGGATATTCCCCGTGCACCACGTTGAACACTTCGAACTCGGCAGGAATCGGCTGCTTGGCAAACAATTGCTGGAACATGCGCCCATAACTATGAAACTGCTCATAGAACTCGGGACGGATGATGTCGGTTTCGAGAATGCAGATGCGTAGGGTCATTGCCGGATGGTTACCTCCAAGGGAAAAACAGCCATTACCCAGAGACTTGAGGTGTTAACGCAAGCGCCAGGAAGTGTGCAGAGTATAGAACACGATTATCAGAAAAATGAACACCCAAAACCAGGTCAAGCCGATGATTACCATCCAACTTTCGCCGGAATCGCACAAGCCCCCTGCCGGATGTCAATTGCCTGGCTGCAACGCGCGGCCTAGCGCATAAAGTGCTCCATAAAACCTGCCAGCCACTGTGCCAAACGACGACGCCAGGGCGGCGTATGCGGATCGGCCAGCACCTGATCTTCGTGCACAAAGCTGCGGATGATCGCGTTGTAGCCCAGCCAGCGCAGCGGCTCCGGCTCCCAACGGGCGAGTTGGTCGATGCGGCTATCGCGCTTCACCCAGGGCTGCTCCAGCAAAACAGTCTCGCGTCCCAGAATCAGGTCAGCCAGGGTGCGGCCGCCGAGGTTGGATGCCCCCACTCCTTCCCCACCGTAACCGCCGGACAGCGCAATGCGCTGTGTCGAGTCGCGCAGCATATGCGGCTGAAAGCGCCGTCCCATGCCCAGATTGCCGCCCCAGGCGTGGGTGATGCGGACATCCCTGAGTTGCGGGAACAGCTCGCTGAACAGGTAACGACGCAGACCACGCTCTTCCTCGGTGAGATTGAAGTCAGTACGCAAGCTGCCACCAAAGCGATACCCGCCGCGCGCGCCAAACACCAGACGGTTATCCCGTGAACGCTGGCCATAAGTGACCTGCCGACTGCTTTCACTGAACGCCTGCCCATGCGCCAGCCCGATATCAGCCCAGATGTCTTCGGACAGCGGTTCGGTGGCCACGATCAGGCTTTGCACCGGCAATTGATGGCGACCTAAAGGCGGCAGACTACCGGCGTAGCCCTCGACGGCCGGCACCACCCACTGCGCACGAACCTCGCCCGCCGCAGTACGCACCCTTCCCGGCTGCCAGTCCAGTACCTGGCTGCCTTCGAAAATCTGCACGCCCAACCGCTCGACACAAGCGGCCAGTCCGCGCACCAGTTTGGCTGGCTGAATGGTCGCGCAATGCGGCGTATACAGGCCACCGTAGGCATTGTTGATGCGCAACTGACGGTCCAGTTCATCGACGCCAAGCCAGCGATAATCCTGCTCACCCAACCCCTCTGCACGCAGCGCCTGCAATTGCGCCTGAATCCGCGGTAACTGCTCCGGATAACGTGCGGCGCAATACAGCACACCCCCTTTGCGGTAATCGCAGTCGATCCCTTCCCGGGCGATGACGCGCCCGACTTCATCCGGGATTCCATGCAACAGGTCGTATCCGGCCCTGCGTTGCTCTGCCGGCAAACCACCAAGCAAGCGATCCTCACCGAGTATATTACCCATCAGCCAGCCACCATTGCGTCCAGAGGCACCAAAGCCGGCGATTTCCGCCTCGACAACGGCGATACGCAAAGCCGGCTCGTGCTGCTTGAGGTAGTAGGCCGTCCACAGCCCGGTGTAACCGGCACCAATGATGGCGACATCCACCTCAATCGAACCCGCGAGCGCAGGACGCGGGGTCAGCGGCTCATCGAGCTGGTCCATCCACAGGCTGATAGAACGCCAGTCAGTCATTATTCGGGCTCCGCAGAATCAAACAATGTACGCAGCCTAAGGCAGACTTCAGACGCTGTCTTGCGTGCGTGCGCGCAAGGAAATCTGCTTCAGATAGGCCTTGGGCGAAAGGCCGGTGTGCCGACGAAAACAGCTGTAGAACGCCGACAGCGAATTGAAGCCGGCGGCAAAGGCCAGCTCATCCACCCGACGCAGATCGCTGTCGGCCGGCAGATTGTCCAGCAGGTGTTGCAGGCGGGCCTGATTCACATAGCGATAGAAGCTCTGGCCGAGCACCTGATTAAGCAGATAGGACAGCTGATTGCGGCTGTAACCAGTGGCCGTGGCGACCTGCTGCAGATCCAGATCGGCCTGCAGATAGGGTTGGTGCTGGTGGAAATACTGTTGCAGGTCACTCGCCAGCAACCCCATCTGCCGCGCCGACAAGCCCAGCCGGCTCAACGCCGGACGCGCCTCCGCCAGCGTCGCACCGGCGTCGCCACTGCGTTCCAGATTGGTGTATTCATTGATGCGCCAGATCAGACCATCACGCACGGTGATCGATTCGCTGGCCCGAAACGATCCCAATCCGTCACCGCCGCGCAAACGGATGCGGTACTGGATAAAGGCCGTGTGTCCGTCGATACGGATGCGGTCGGTGTGTTCGAGCAACTCGTCTTCCTGCTGCGGCAGGCTTCTGCTGACGAACTCGCGCAGGTCCTCCAGACGCATGACACGGTTCGCCGAGAAATCACGGTACTCAATATCCGGGTGATACAGCGTCAGCACTGCCTCAAGATCGCGATGTTTCCAGGCAAAGTGATAACGCATCACCGTGTCACGGGTCAGCTGGGTTTGTTCGGGGCCATCAGGGAGATCGATATCAGGCATGCAAGTCATCCACGGAAGACCTACAGCTTGCCTGAGCTTTTGTTCCCGGCCAATAACGACAAAACCGGCAACAACCAATCCAAGCCAGTTGAGCGCAAGACTCCCCTCGCCCACTTGTGGGAGAGGGGTTGGGGGAGAGGGAAACATCCTCACGCCCTCTCCCCAACCCTCTCCCGTAAACGGGAGAGGGAGTCAACAGCTCTGATTGGTGAGCATTTGTCGGGTAGCCGGCTTTGTTTACAGCACTGGCGCGATCAGAAGGTTTCGCCCTTGGCGGCCTTCTCCAGCAGCAGAGCTGGCGGCAGGAAGCGCTCGCCGTATTGCTCCGCCAGATACTGGGCGCGGGCGACGAAATCCTTTACCCCGTACTGGTTGATGAACTGCAGCGCACCACCGGTCCAGGCGGCGAAGCCGATACCGAAGATCGAGCCGATATTGGCGTCTGCCACTGACAGCAACACGTTCTCTTCCAGGCAACGCACGGTTTCAATCGCCTGAATGAACAGGATGCGATCGCGTACGTCTTCCTGGGAGATCTGCGCATCGGCCTTCTCGAAACGCGCCTTGAGTTCTGGCCAGAGGAACTTCTTGCCACCCTGCGGGTATTCGTAGAAGCCGGCACCGGCCGCTTTACCCGCACGGTTGAACTCCTTGAGCATCGCATCGACCACGGCATAGGCCGGGTGATCGGGCATCTGCTTGCCTTCGGCGGCCAGGTCCTTGATGGTCTGCTGGCGGATGTGTTCCTGCAGGCTCATCGACACTTCGTCGCTGATCGCCAGCGGGCCGACCGGCATACCGGCCTTGCGCGCTTCGTTCTCGATCATCGCAGCCGAGACGCCCTCGCCAAGCATGGCCAGCCCTTCGTTGGTGAAGGTGCCGAACACGCGGGAGGTGAAGAAGCCACGGCTGTCGTTGACCACAATCGGGGTCTTCTTGATCTGCAGCACATAGTCAAAACCACGGGCGAGGGTTTCATCCGAGGTGTTGGCACCCTTGATGATTTCCACCAGCGGCATCTTGTCGACCGGGCTGAAGAAATGCAGACCGATGAACTTGTCCTGCTTCTGCACCGCAGTGGCCAGGCCGGTGATCGGCAGGGTCGAGGTGTTGGAGGCAATCACCGCATCCGGCAACGCCGCCGCTTCGGCGGCCGCGGTGACCTTGGCTTTCAGGCCACGGTCTTCGAATACCGCTTCGATGATCAGATCGCAACCGGCGAAATCGGCATCACTGATGGTCGGCTGGATGCGCGCGAGGAAGGCATCACGCTTCTCGGCAGTCATCTGGCCGCGACTGACTTTCTTGTCGAGCAGGTTGGCTGAATAGCTTTTGCCCTTCTCCGCCGCCTCGATGGATACATCCTTGAGCACCACGTCGATGCCGGCAGCAGCCGACACGTAAGCAATCCCGGCACCCATCATGCCCGCACCCAGTACGCCGACCTTCTTGGTGACATACGGCGCCGGGCCTTTCGGCCGCGAGCCGCCAGCATTGATTTCGTTGAGCTGGAACCAGAAGGTGCCGATCATATTCTTCGCCACCTGACCGGTGGTCAGCTCGGTGAAGTAACGCGCCTCGATGATCTGCGCGGTGTCGAAATCGACCTGCGCACCTTCAACGGCGGCACACATGATTTTTTCCGGCGCCGGGAAGCAGCCCTTGGTCTTGTCGCGCAGCACACTTGGCGCGATGGCCAGCATCTGCGCCACCGCCGGCGTGCTCGGGGTACCGCCGGGGATCTTGTAGCCCTTCACATCCCATGGCTGGGCCGCAGCGGGGTTGGCCAAAATCCAGGCGCGCGCCTTGGCCAGCATGTCTTCGGCGGACGTCGCCAGCTCGTGGATCAGACCAGCCTTGAGTGCGGCATCCGGGCGAACCTTCTTGCCTTCCAGCAGATATGGCAGGGATTTTTCCAGGCCGAGGATGCGCACCATGCGCACCACACCACCACCGCCCGGCAGCAGACCGAGGGTGACTTCCGGCAAGCCGATCTGCACCGCAGGGCTATCCAGCGCTATGCGGTAATGGCACGCCAGCGCGATCTCCCAGCCACCGCCGAGCGCGGCGCCGTTAATGGCCGCGACCACCGGCTTGCCCAGACACTCCAGACGGCGCAACTGACCTTTGATGTTGAGGATCATGTCGTAGAACGATTTGGCATCAGCCTTGGTGACCTTGATCAGCTCATTCAGGTCGCCACCGGCAAAGAAGGTCTTCTTCGCGGAGGTGACGATCACCCCGGCAATCGAATCCTTCTCGGCTTCCAGGCGATCCACAATCTTGCCCATGGCTTCGCGGTACACCGCATTCATGGTGTTGGCGCTCTGGCCGGGCATGTCCATGGTCAGCACAACGATATTGTCCTGGCCTTTTTCGTAACGGATAGCGTCAGTCATGTTCTTACTCTCATCCCGAGGTTGGGGACGTAGGATGGGTTGAGCCCCGCGATACCCATCAAGCGGGGCGATGGGTATCGTTTCACTCCACCCATCCTACGGTTCAGATGCGTTCAATGATGGTGGCGATGCCCATGCCGCCGCCGACACACAGCGTCGCCAGGCCGTAGCGCAGATTGCGCTTTTCCAGCTCGTCGAGCAGCGTGCCAAGAATGGCGCAGCCGGTGGCACCCAGCGGGTGGCCCATGGCGATCGAACCGCCGTTGACATTGACCTTGTCCTCGGACACGCCCATTTCCTTCATGAACTTCATCACCACCGAAGCAAAGGCCTCGTTGACTTCGAACAGGTCGATATCGCTGACCGACAAACCCGCCTTGGCCAGCGCCTTGCGCGTGGCCGGCGCCGGGCCGGTGAGCATGATGGTTGGGTCGGTACTGGTGACGGCGGTAGCAACGATGCGTCCGCGCGCCTTCAAACCCAGCTCTTTACCCTTGGCTTCGCTGCCGATCAGCATCAGTGCGGCACCGTCGACGATGCCCGAGCTGTTGCCCGGGGTGTGCACGTGGTTGATCTTTTCCACATGCGAATACTTGCGCAGGGCCGATGCATCAAAGCCCATCTGGCCCATCATCTCGAAGCTCGGCTTGAGCTTGCCCAGCCCCTCGACGGTGGAGTCTCCGCGAATGAACTCGTCGTGGTCGAGAATCACGATGCCGTTCTGATCGGTCACCGGAATCAGTGACTTGCCGAACGAACCGTCAGCACTGGCACGCGCCGCCTTTTGCTGCGAGCGCATGGCAAAAGCATCCACATCATTGCGGCTAAAGCCTTCCAGCGTGGCAATCAGATCAGCGCCAATGCCTTGCGGCACAAAGTTGGTGTGCATATTGGTCGCCGGGTCCATCACCCAGGCACCGCCATCGGAGCCCATCGGCACCCGCGACATGGACTCGACGCCACCGACCACCACCAGATCCTCGAAACCCGAACGCACTTTCATCGCGCCCAGATTGACTGCTTCCAACCCGGAAGCGCAGAAACGGTTGAGCTGCACGCCTGAAACGCTCTCATCCCAGTCGGCGACGAAAGCAGCGGTCTTGGCAATGTCGGCACCCTGATCACCCACCGGGGTTACGCAGCCAAGGACGATGTCGTCTACCTGGCTGGTATCCAGCTTGTTGCGGGTTTCCAGTGCCCGGAGCAGACCGGCTACCAGATCAACCGGCTTGACGCTGTACAGCGCGCCGTCCTTCTTGCCCTTGCCCCGCGGCGTGCGCACGGCATCAAAAATATATGCTTCGGTCATGGCCTTCTCTCGTTGCGATGGTTCCAAAGGTGATTACAGGTATCACCCGCTGTGCACACCTTAACCAGACCAGTCCAGCACTCAATGACCAATGCGCTCAAGCCGATTGACCACGGCGATCACCGGCAGTGTGCAACAAGAGCCCACCAGGGTGATTTTTAAGACCCCGGCGGCGAGTAAGTCATGCTGCAAACAGCGAAATCATCTAACGACCCGTTTCCCCAAGGCTAAAGTTCAACATCCAGGGTCCCATCGCCGGGTTTTGCCGGGATGGATTTCTCCAATCACGCCAAGGTATTGAGCCGCCAGGCGCCCCACTCGAGGGTCTGCCGGCCGCTTCACAGCCAACAACAACAAAGGCATACCACCATGATGCTGCACGACAAAATGCGTCAGGCAGGCCTGATCGTAATCGCTACCGCAGTTCTGCTCATCCTGCCCAATCTCACCAGCCTCACCAGCTGAGAATCTTCTTCGGATGCACTGACAGGAGCGCCCTCGGCGCTCCGGGAGCACTCCCTGCACCTCAAAGCGCAATGGCTACCCATCACAGCCGGCGTTTGCATGGATATACTGGCCGAACTTTCCAGCTAATTTCCGCAGATCAGGGAGTCCACTATGAGCCGTGCCCAATCCGGCATTCTCGCGCCAATTCCAGCCTTTGGCCGTTACCTGTTGTTTTCCGCACAGGCGCAAACCTCACCTGTCATTGCCTTGCAGCGCCTCGCCAGTCTGGCTGACGGCAGCAGCGTAGTGGTGGGCCTCGGGGCGACACTGGCCAGTGCTTTGGGCAAGCAGATTCCCGGGCTGATCGCTTTTCCGGATTTCTCGATGCCCACAGTGGACATTCCGGCCACTCCCTACGACCTGTGCTGCTGGTTGCGCAGTGACGAGCGTGGCGAACTGGTGCACCTCAGCCGCCGGGTTGAACAGGCACTCAGCCCGGAGTTTGAACTGCAGTTGGGCATCGATGCCTTCAACTACGACGACGGCCGCGACCTCACCGGCTATGAAGATGGCACCGAAAATCCACAGGGAGACAAAGCGCAGAGCACGGCTTTCGTCAGTAATCAGGGTCCGGGACTGGACGGCGGCAGCTTCCTTGCGCTGCAACAATGGCTGCATGATTTCCAGTGCTTCGAGGCGATGTCCACCACGCAGCAGGACCACGCCATCGGCCGCCGCAAGAGCGATAACGTAGAACTTGCCGATTCTCCCGCCTCTGCCCATGTCAAACGCACGGCCCAGGAAAGTTTCGACCCCGAAGCCTTCATGCTACGCCGCTCGATGCCCTGGGCCCGCGATGACGACTCGGGCTTGCTGTTCGCCGCTTTCGCCACCTCGTTCTATGCCTTTGACGTCCAGATGCGCCGCATGGTTGGCGCCGAAGACGGCATTCTCGACGGTCTTTTCCAGTTCAGCCAGCCGCTCACTGGCAGCTACTTCTGGTGTCCGCCGCTGCTCGACGGCAAGCTGGATTTGCGTGCCATCGGCTTGTAAGCAGGCCAAACAGGCACAGCCCTGAAAGGCAAACGCCCCGAACAGGTCGGGGCGTTTGCGCGGTGCAACTGAAAATCAGCCTGACTGATCAGCCACTCTAACTTTATTAGTAGGGAATAAAGTTCAGCAGAATACCGGCCGCCACGCCGGAACCGATCACCCCTGCAACGTTTGGCCCCATCGCATGCATGAGCAGGAAGTTATGCGGATTGGTTTCCAGCCCGACCTTGTTCGAGACCCGCGCTGCCATCGGCACGGCAGAGACACCGGCCGAACCGATCAGCGGATTGATCTTGTCCTTGCTGAACAGGTTCATGAACTTGGCCATCAGCACCCCCCCCGCCGTACCGGCGGCGAAGGCCAGCATGCCGAGCGCCAGAATGCCCAACGTTTTCAGGTTGAGGAAGGCGTCGGCGGACAGTTTGGCGCCAACAGTCAGACCCAGACAGATGGTGACAATGTTGATCAGCGCATTGCGCGACGTATCGGCCAGGCGCTCGACCACACCAGCCTCACGCAGCAGATTACCGAAGGCAAACATGCCGATCAGCGGGGCAGCATCCGGCAGCAGCAGGCCGATCAGCACGGTCAGGGTGATCGGGAAGATGATCTTCTCGGTCTGACTGACATGTCGCAGTTGCTGCATAACAATGCCGCGCTCTTCCGGCGTGGTCAGCCAGCGCATGATCGGTGGCTGGATCAGCGGCACCAGCGCCATGTAGGAGTAGGCAGCCACGGCAATCGGCCCGAGCAGGTGCGGCGCCATCTTCGAGGTCACGAAGATCGAAGTCGGACCGTCAGCCCCGCCGATGATCGCCACCGAAGCAGCTTCCTGCATGGTGAACTCCATACCGGGGATGCCCAGAGCAGTAATCGCCAGCGCACCGATCAAGGTGCCGAAAATGCCGATCTGCGCTGCGGCGCCCAGCAGCAAAGTCTTGGGATTGGCCAGCATCGGACCGAAATCCGTCATGGCGCCCACACCGAGGAAGATCAGCAGCGGGAATACGCTGGTTGGCAGGCCGACTTCATACAGCAGATGCAGGAAACCAGTCCCCAGCGCCATATCGGCCACCGGAATATTCGCCAGAATGCCGCCGAAACCGATCGGGATCAGCAGCAGCGGTTCGAAGCCTTTCTTGATCGCCAGATAGATCAGGAAGATACAGACCACCACCATCACGGCCTGACCTGCTTGCAGGTTGTAGATGCCGGTGCCATGCCACAGATTGAGAAGCTTATCCATTAGTCAAAACTCCTCAGGCGATTGTCAGCAGGACTTGGCCCACTGTCACCGCATCGCCGACTTTGACATCGACCGAAACCACCGTACCGGCCTTGAAGGCACTGATATCGGTTTCCATCTTCATCGCTTCGAGCACCAGCACGACCTGATCTTTCTCGACCCGCTGCCCTGGCTTGACCAGCACATTGAAGATATTGCCGGCCAGTGGCGATTTCTGCCCTTGCGCATCGCCTGCCGGAGCACTAGTCGGGGCAGCATGGGACGCAGAAGCACCGAGCGGCTTGATGCCGTCGATGTCGCCGCCGTCATTGACCTGCACGACAAACGACTTGCCATTGACCTCAACGGTGTAGACCTCCGGTTTGCCGGCTTCGCGGGGAGCCTGCTCCTTGCCGGTCGGGGCCGGTTCAAAGGCCGCCGGGTTGCCGCGGTTTTCCAGAAATTTCAGGCCGATCTGCGGGAACAGGGCGTAGGTCAGCACGTCGTCGATTTCATCGGCGGCCAGCTTGATGCCCTTCTGCTGGGCAATGCCAGTCAACTCGGCGGTGAGCTTGTCCATTTCTGCCGTCAACAGATCTGCCGGACGGCAGGTAATGACTTCAGCGCCTTCCAGTACACGGGCCTGCAACTCTTTGTTGAACGGCGCTGGTGCACTGCCGTATTCGCCCTTGAGGATGCCGGCGGTTTCCTTGGTGATCGACTTGTAGCGTTGACCGCTGAGCACATTGATCACCGCCTGGGTGCCAACAATCTGCGACGTCGGGGTCACCAGCGGGATGAAGCCGAGGTCTTCGCGCACACGCGGAATTTCGGCCAGCACCTGATCGAACTTGTCGAGGGCGCCCTGCTCCTTGAGCTGGCTTTCCATGTTGGTCAGCATGCCACCGGGCACCTGAGCCACCAGAATGCGCGAGTCGACGCCCTTGAGGGTGCCTTCGAACTTCGCGTACTTCTTGCGCACTTCACGGAAATACGCGGCGACCTGCTCGAGCAATTCGAGGTTCAAACCGGTATCACGCTCTGTGCCCTGGAAGATCGCCACCACCGATTCGGTTGGCGAATGCCCGTAAGTCATCGACAGCGAGGAGATGGCCGTGTCGACGTTATCAATACCGGCTTCCACAGCCTTGACGATAGCCGCCGTGGACAGCCCGGCAGTCGCATGGCACTGCATGTGGATCGGGATATCCAGGGTTTGCTTGAGGCGGGTGACCAGATCGAAGGCGGTGTACGGGTTGAGGATACCGGCCATGTCCTTGATCGCCACGGAATCAGCACCCATGTCTTCGATCTGCTTGGCCAGATCAACCCACATCTCCAGGGTATGCACCGGACTGGTGGTGTAGGAAATGGTGCCTTGGGCGTGCTTGCCCTGTTTCTTCACCGCCTTGAGTGCAGTAGCCAGATTGCGCGGGTCGTTCATCGCATCGAACACGCGGAACACGTCCACGCCATTGATGGCGGCGCGCTCAACGAATTTTTCTACCACGTCATCCGCATAATGGCGGTAACCCAGCAGATTCTGACCGCGCAGCAGCATCTGCTGACGGGTGTTGGGCATAGCTTTCTTCAGTTCACGGATACGCTGCCATGGGTCTTCACCCAGATAGCGGATGCAAGCGTCGAAGGTGGCGCCACCCCAGGACTCGACCGACCAGAAACCGACCTGGTCGAGCAGTGGTGCGATTGGCAGCATGTCGTCCAGACGCAGACGGGTGGCCAGAATGGATTGATGGGCATCACGCAAGATAACGTCGGTGATGCCGAGTGCATTTTTAGCAACGGTCATTGGAATTTCCCCTGGCGAAACTGGATCAGCTGCGGCGTGCGCGGTGCTGGTTGACGGCTGACTGGATGGCAGTCAGTTCATCGGCTGAAGGTGCTGCCGTGGTGGCAGAAGGATTCACGTTCAGCGGTGCTGCCGTGGCGTGAACCGGATGTTCCGGCGCAAAGCGCGCAACAACCAGACTCATCCCTTTGATGCAATAAATCAGCAACAGTAGAAACAGGAACACGAAGCCGACGCCATATAGCATCACCTCAAGCCCTTCCATCATCATTTCGCCAGTGGTCATAGTGGCCCCTTATTGTTATCGCGACCTGGTTGGTCGCCTTTTATTGCGGTCTTGTGGACTGCGCGGATAGTGCCTCGAAAAACACCTCAAGTTACACTTTTTCGGCCGCTGAAACCAAGCTCAAATCCGCTCTTTTCAGTGCACCTGCAGCAATATTTTCGGCGAACGCCAATCCGGTCGATCGGTCTCAAGATGACTTATTGGTCACATCTGAAGTTATAGATATTCAAGCGCACGGACTGCGCTGAAGAGGACAGGAAGCGGGCAGAAAACCGGCAGTGTTGCCGGGTTAATCAGGCGTTGGCCAGATCGAGCCAGTGCGTATAGAGGCCTGCGGCCAGACGATTCATCGCCGCGACCTTGAGCGAGAGGTTCTCGCAGGTCTGCACGCGCTTTTCCTGACTGGGCTGGGTTTCATCCAGCAGGTGACCGGCAGCGCGGAACCATTCTTCGATCAGTTCAACCGTCATTTCCGGATGGCCCTGCAGCGCCAGCAGTTTGTTACCCCAGCTGAAACCCTGATGAGCACACCAGGGACTGGATAACAGATGGACGGCCCCATCGGGGATGGCAAAGGTATCGTTGTGCCATTGGTAGATCGGAAACTCATCCGGCAAATGCGCCAGCCAGGGGCTCGGCGCCAGACGTCGCATCGGCTGCCAGCCGGCTTCGTTGTAGCCCATATGTTGCACCGGAGCGCCCAGCGCGCGGGCCAGCAACTGCCCGCCAAGGCAGTGGCCAATCAACGGAATATCGCGGGCAATGAAGTGCTGAAGCGCCTGAATTTCCTGCGCGATCCATGGCAATGGATCGTTGACGCTCATGCCACCGCCCATTACGGCGACGGCTTTGGGTTGATCGAGATCCACCTCATCCAGCTCACCCAGATCACAACGCACTTCGCGCCAGGATTCGCCGCGGGCATCCAGAAAGTCGCCCAGATAGGCCGGCGGGCAGTAATCAACGTGGGTCAGTATGAGAATCTCGGACATGGGTCACCTCTGCCGCCGGATTGTGCGGGAAATTTGACAAGTGGTCGAGAAATTTTACAACCCTAGGGCTCAGCCTCCCTGACGGGCTGGGCGCAAGGTCAGAAATCCAGGCTCAGACCAGCACCCCGCGCCCGCGAGACACAGGTCGCAATGCGCCTGCTCACGCACAGCCCTCTGAGCGTCGAGCAGATTGCCTGGCAACTGGGCTACGCCGACCCGTCAAACTTCAACCGCGCCTTCCGCCGCTGGCAAGGCTGTACACCGCAGCAGCGCAACCTCAGGGCCGACTGACCAGCGCCATCAGCCTGCGCATCACGGCACTCGGCGTCACCTGTCCGAGTCGATAGAGCCAGGTGAACTGATGCCCCACCGGGCGATGCACCCGCGCGTCATGCGCCTGCAGCCAGACGGCTTCGGCCACATCGGCGGCGTCCAGATCCACACCCAGCCGGTCAAGAATCGGCGATGTGACACTCTGGCTGCTGACCATCGGTGTGCGCACGAACGGCGGCATCAGATCGCCGACGCGGATGTCATAACGCTGCCACTCGATCTCCAGTGCTTCGGTGAAGCCACGCACGGCAAACTTGGACGCCGAATAGCTGGCAAATTGCGGCACGCCGTACACCCCGGAAGCGGACCCCATATTGATCACCTGAGCGCCCGGCATGGCGCGCAGATAGGGAAAGGCCGCGTGGGTCACCTGCAACAGGCCGATGACATTGACCTGCATGACGCGCACATGCTCGGCCAGACTGATTTCCTCGAAGCGGCCCACGCGCAGAATCCCGGCACAGTTGAACAACAGCCGCAACCGGCCCTTTGCCCCTTCGGTAAAAGCCGCCAGCGCCGCGGCGACCGCCTCAGCATCGCTGACATCCAGCGCCTGATGCCAGGCGCCACCCAGCTCTGCTGCCAGATCAGCCAGTGCGCTGGCATTGATATCGAGCAGCCCCACCTGCCAGCCCCGCTGGTGAAACAAGCGGGCAGTGGCAGCGCCGATCCCGGATGCGGCACCGCTGATCAGAATATTGTTCATCTCACTTCACCCGTTCGCGCAGAAAAGCCACCACCCGGTCCAGCGCCAGATCGGCCACGCGCAACACCCCGGCGTGCGCCTGAAACACATGCCAAAGCCCTTCATAACGCTCAAGCCTGACCTCCACTCCCGCCGCCCGCGCGCGCTCGGCAAAGCGCAGGCTGTCATTGCGCAGCACTTCATCTTCCCCAACTTGCACCAGCACTGGCGGCAAGCCGGCCAGATCGGCATTCAGCGGTGACACCCCGGGCATATGCAGATCCAGCGGCGCCGGGCAGTAAGCCTCGCGCGCCTGATGCATCCACAACAGATTGATCAGTGGATCACCCGCCGGCGGGGTGTGAACAGCTTCGGAGCTGAAATCCGTCACCGGCGAGAAACACACCAGTGCTGCCGGAAGCGGCAAACCGAGATCACGGATGCGCAGCGCCGTCACCAGCGTCAGGTTACCGCCCGCCGAATCACCGCCAATGCTGATCTGTGAGGGTACATAGCCCATTGCCAGCAGCCCCTGGTACACCGCCAGGCAGTCATCCGGGGCGGCCGGATACGGATGCTCGGGGGCCAGCCGGTAAGCCGGGACACACACCGACATCCCGGCGCGTGCCGCCAATCCGGTGGTGATAGCACGATGGGTAGCTGGCGAGCCGATCATGAAGGCGCCGCCGTGCAGATACAGCATGACCTTGCCGCGCCCGACGTCGCCATGCTGCCACTCGCAGGGCACCCCGTTGATGGTCTGCAAGCCACGCACCACGCCCTTGGGCGTCAGGGTGACCATGGTCAGCAGGCGGATGATGCAGCGTTGCAACCAGACTGGCACAGGCGGACGCACCAGCCCGTGAAACAGCAACCGCAAGGTCCAGCGCAGGAATGTCTTGAGGAAAGACTGCTGGCTGCTGACAGGTTCGAACAGGTCGGGGGATTCAGTCATCGGCGAACACTCGGGCGGGATGGAATAGATCCGGTCAGTCCTGCAGGTCAGTCGGTGGCTTGCGGCGTGGCGACGCCCGGCCTAACCCAACCTACGGAAATCAAGACATTTGCGGGCCAAAACTATAGGCGCGCTTGCCCAGGAAAGTAATGCGCGAATCAACGGAAAATTGTCAGTTTCGGCAAACCGACCAACAAGCCATAGCGTCTGCGCAGCCCCGGCACTACAGACTAGATCTCAGGCACCAACCTGGTGGACAAGCAAGCGTTGTCCACCCTACACGCCGCTGGTTCACGTAGGGTGGGAAACTGCAAAGCATTTCCCACCGTTACGAGTATGAGATTACTTGCTGCAGTCCGTGATCTGTCAGAGCCGCGAGAACCGGCTGGCAATCGGATCGCCACTGAGCTTAACGCTGGCATCCTCAGCACTGCCCAGCAAGCGAATTGCCACCCAGTGCGCCGGTTCACCACCGTCGAACCAGTGCCGGGTGCCGGCCGGAATCACCAGTGCGTCGCCCTTCTCGCAAATCAGTTCATAGACCATACCCGCCGCATGCAAACCAATCAGCGCCTGCCCGGCCACAAACAGATGAACTTCAGCCCCGGAATGACTGTGCTCATCCAGACACTGGGTGTGTACCGACTCACGTACCAGTTGCAGTTGCTGATAACCGCTGAGCTCACGCAGTGGCTGCACGGACGCCTGATAGGCTGCCACCACTTCAGCTTCCGCAGGCGCAGCGCCCAGCGCCTGCTCAGGCAGACAGTGGGCATAGTGCACTCCGACCCGCGCCAACTCGGCGCTGATGTGCTCGGGCAGACCGAGAACCTTGTACGGCTGCTGCGGGTGATCTTCTGCATAAACGCTCAAACAAGGCATAAACAGCGATTCCTCTCAGGACTGCCGGTCAGGCAGGTACCGATAAACGATGTAACTGCCCAGCAGCGCCACCAGGCTGGCAATCGCAAAGGTCAGGGTTGGTCCCAGACCACTCCAGCTGTAACCGGCATACAGCGCCCCCAGCCCGCCGCCCACGCCGGATACCGCGGCATACAGCGCTTGCCCCTGTCCTTGCTGACGCGCATTGAAACTCTCGCGCACCAGCAGAATGGATACCGCATGGAAGCTGCCGAACGTGGCGGCGTGGAGCAACTGGGCCAACAGCAGCCAGAAACCGTTTTCCGCCAGCGTGCCCAGCAGTATCCAGCGCAACACCGCCAGCAGCAGACTGGTGATCAGCACCTGACGCAGACTGACGTGGCGCAGCAACCGCGCCATCAGCAGGAACACCAGAATCTCCGCCACCACCCCGACCGCCCAGAGCCAGCCGATCACGCCGCGGCTATAGCCCAGCGACTCCAGATACAGCGTGATAAAGGTGTAGTAAGGGCCGTGGCTCAACTGCATCAAGCCAACCACGACGAAGAACGCCAGCACCCCGGGCTGGCGCAACTGGCGCAGAAAACCGCCGGACAGAGGATTATCCCGCGCCGCACTGAGCTGGGCATTGGGGATCCACCAGCTGCTGATAAAGATGCAGCTGATGATGCCGATCAGCACCCAGGGAAAGACCTCCAGACTGACCCGCTCAAAAAATTCGCCCAGCCCCACCACGGCGACAATGAAGCCGACACTGCCCCACAAACGCACTTCGCTGTAACGCGCGGTCTGCTCGCCCAGATGCGCCAGCGTCAGCACCTCGAACTGCGGCAGCACCGCATGCCAGAAGAACGCATACAGCGCCATGATCAGCGCCAGCCACGCATAGCTCTTGCCAAACAGGATCAGCACAAAGCTGAGCAGCGTACAGAAAGCGCCGAAACGCACGATCGCCAGCCGCTTGCCACTGCGGTCGCCGAGCCAGCCCCACAGGTTGGGTGACAGACAGCGCATCAGCATGGGAATCGCCAGCAACTCGCCGATGCGCGCGCTGGAGAAGCCCAGATAATCGAGGTACAGCGCCAGAAAGGGCGCGGTGGCGCCCAGCAAGGCGAAATAGAACAGGTAGAAGCCGGACAGCCGCCAGTAAGGCAAGGCTGTCTGCTTCACAGCTGCGGCAATACCGGGGTGATCACCTGCACGGCGGCATTCTGCGCGCGGTGACGCAGCAGGTGATCAAGCAGCACGATGGCCATCATGGCTTCGGCAATCGGCGTGGCACGGATGCCGACACAGGGGTCGTGACGCCCCTTGGTGATGACTTCCACCGGATTGCCGTGGATATCAATCGAACGCCCCGGCGTGGTGATGCTGGAGGTCGGCTTGAGCGCCAGATGGGCAACAATCGGCTGGCCGGAGGAAATCCCGCCG
>JACCEA010374771.1_pt1 | contig 17908 bp, 18 predicted proteins | sample 7449851 | NCBI WGS metagenome assembly JACCEA01 (sample SAMN15323453, study PRJNA562643) | freshwater metagenome | isolation source: river surface water | place: USA:Blue River Watershed | collected 2017-08-18
AAGAGGCGCGACTTGTTTTGAACTTACGTCGAACTGGCGCAACGGTAATTGAAGTTGATCCTGAAACTGGACGGCAGTTTCGAGTGCAAGCACATGGCGATCTTTTGAAACTTCAAAAAGTTTAAGAACTTAAATCAATCTAACCGTATCCCCCTTTGATGCCTGCCCGGAGATTTTCTGGCAGGCATTATTTTTTGGAGACATGAATGACAACTGATTATGACTATCCTGAAATTTTGAATCTTCGCCCAGATGACTTGGATGAATTATTGATTCGTGCAGCTGAAAAGGGTGCTGAGCGTGCGTTGGCAGCACTTGGGCTGGAGAACGGCCATGCTGCGAAAGATATTCGGGATCTGCGAGGACTCATCGAAGCTTGGCGGCAAGCCAGACAAACCGCCTGGCAGACTTTAATTAAGTTACTGACCACCGGCATTCTGGTTGCTCTGATTGTGGGGGCAAGTATCAAGTTGAAACTCTACGGGGGTGTTCAATGATCGAAACGCTTCTGGGTGGGTTGTTGGGTGGTGCCTTCCGTTTGGCGCCTGAGATTTTGAAGTGGCTCGACCGAAAAGGGGAGCGTGGCCATGAGCTGGCAATGCAAGACAAGGCCTTGGAGTTCGAAAAGCTGCGCGGAGCGCAACGGATGGCCGAAATTGGTGCCTCCGCCGATGCCGCATGGAATTCGGGTGCTATTGAGGCCTTAAAGGAGGCTGTGGCTGGCCAAGGGCGGCTTTCCGGCGTCAAGTGGGTCGATGCGCTGTCGACCAGTGTCCGTCCGGTGCTCACTTACTGGTTTATGGCGTTGTACTGCGCTGCCAAGACGGCGGGGTTTGCGGCAGCGGTGACCGCTGGCGCTGGGTGGGGTACTGCCATCCTGCACGCTTGGACAGAGGCCGATCAGGCGTTGTGGGCCGGAGTACTGAACTTCTGGTTCCTCGGGCGCGTGTTCGACAGGGTGCGTTCGTGACCGGGGTTCCTCAGGCTGCCATTGACCTGGCCAAGAGGTTCGAAGGCTTTCATCATGTGCCAAAGCACGATCCAGGTCGTGCTTATCCCTACATCTGTCCAGCGGGGTACTGGACTATCGGGTATGGCCGCCTTTGTGACCCTCAACACCCTCCGATCTCGAAGGCTGACGGGGAGGCCTACCTGCTACAAGACCTTGGTATCGCCATGACAGCTGCCCTCAGGTACTGCCCGGTACTGGCAACAGAGCCTGAGTCACGCCTAGCTGCAATCGTTGACTTCACCTTCAATCTCGGTGCCGGTCGGTTGCAGACATCAACGCTGCGGCGCCGGGTGAACCAGAGGGATTGGAATGCAGCTGCTTCAGAACTTAGGCGTTGGATCTACGGTGGGGGACGAGTCCTACCAGGTCTCGTCGCCCGTCGTCAGGCTGAAATTGCTCTGAAGATTTTGTAATATACGAGTCACTTGATGACAAATCGTGCAGTAGCCTGTTTGCCGCCAGTGCCATTCTGGGGGGGGCGGCCCCCTCCCGCCTAGCGTCTAGGGTCGAGACCGGGCTAGATTTTCTGGTGCTTGGATGATTCTTAAGGATCCGTGCGGTCAAATAGATGATGCAAGGCATGAGATGGACAGGCATGAAGGGCTGTTTCGCCGGTGGTCACATGATGGATAACTTCATGCAGCACCAGGAGTACATGTGGCAGCGCTGAGGTGTAGAAATCATGCCCCGATCTGACATGTTATTGGCACGGTGACATATCTAGTAGTAAAATGCAAAGTATGCTTAGCCGATTCTGTATCCGATCGCGTTCGCTCTTGGCGATGCTCCTGACCATCTCTCTGGTCAGCGCTTCGTTGTGGGCGGTTGGCGCGGAGGCGATAGCGGATGTATTGTCCGATGAGATCATTTTTTCTGTCGCTGACGAAGATACCGGCGATCACATAACCACCGAGAAGCTCTGCAATCATGGCTGTCATGCACAGACCCATCTTACAGGCTTCGATTCCAGGGTGCCATTACTCGGTTTCGCCACTACCCAAATTGTGGTCAGTAACGAGAATGTTTTCGACTTTTCCTCCCGACCCTGCGACAACCTTTTCCGTCCACCCAAAAACGCCTTTCAAGCCTAAATCGACATCGTTCGTTAGCGGATTGCCTCATGGCATTCCGTTCCTTCATCGCTTGAAAGGTTACTCTCATGTTGTTCAACACTCCTGCCGGAGAGCGCGGCTTGCTGCGGCATCTCGGCATTCTGGCATTGCTATTCCTCGCTGGCAGCAGCGCTTACGCAGTCGGTCCGTTAACCTTGGACGAAGCCTGGCGCTTGGCGGAAACCGCCAACCCGACCCTGCGTGCCGCCAGAGCCAACCTCGACGCAGTTGAAGGCCAGTTGCGGGATGCCTCTGGGCTCCTCTATAACAATCCACAGCTTTCGACCGACCAGACCCGTCGTCGAGTACCCCTGACTGGTTTGCCTGACAGCCGTTTTAATGAACAATCGGTAGGTATTTTGCAGACCTTCGAGATTGCAGGACAGTCCGGTTACCGGCGCGATGCCGCCGCCCAAGTCTTGGCAGCCGTCACCGCAGATATCGATGAAGTCCGTCGTCGGGTACGCGCCGAAGTCGAGCAGCGCTTTTATCGGGTGTTGATTATGCAACATCGTATCGAGGCCGAACGGGAGTCGTTGGCTGCCGTCAATGATGCCGCTGCAGCGGTTAAAAAGCGTGTAGCTGTTGGTGAAGATAGCCTGCTCGATGGCAATCTTGCGATGGTCGAAGCCGAGCGCGGCCTCAACCAACTCGCTGTCCTAGAGGAACAACTCCTTCAGGCGCGTGTGGAACTCAGTACCGCTTTACAGCTAACCGCCAGCGCCTTGCCAGAGACTACCGGTGAATTGCGAGCAGCTCCGATGACTGCTAGCTTGGAGACTTTACTAGCTTCGGCCCGCGAACGGCCACTGCTGCGTTCGTTGGAGCATCGGGAGCAAGCGGCTCGCAACCGCCTGAGCCTCGAGCGGGCTACCGCATACCCCGATGTCACCGTCGGATTGAGTGCTGGTCGGGAAGCTCCGTACGATGCCCGTGAGCAATTTACCCGTTTGACCATCTCGGTGCCGTTACCTCTGTTTCGCCGCAATGGTGCCGGAATCGGCAAGGCGACAACGGAACTGACCCAAGCCGTAATCGAACGGCAAAGTAGCGAGCGCGACGTGATGGCCCAGGTTAATGCTTTTTGGCAACGCATGGGGAGCCTGCAAAGCCGCGTCAAACGACTTGCCGAGTCGGTCCTGCCGGCCCTCGACGAGAACCGTCGTCTGTCGTCGACGGCCTACCTTGCAGGCGAGATTGGGCTGCTACAACTCTTGTTGGTCAATCGCCAGTTGCTGGACGCCCGACGCGACTACCTTGATGCCGTCGGCGACTTCATCCAGACCCGCATTAATCTGGAGCAGGCGGCCGGATGGTCCGCCGCTCAAGTCAACACATTCCCTGGGAAAGACAAATGACTCGCATCCTCCCGACAACCCTCTTGGCCCTCTCGTTAATGCTGGTCGCTTGCGGCCGCAACGCACCAGAGGCCACTCCCGCGACGGAAAAGCCCGCCACTGTCCCAGAAAAAACCGCTACCGGTGACAAGGAAGGGCCGGAAGTCGTTCAGATCCATTTGACCGAGGCGGAAATCAAGGCCGCCGGCATCCGCACCGAAGAAGCCGAAGAAGCAGAAGTACATGAACGCATAGCAGTGACGGCAACCATCCAGGCCAATCAGGAACGGCTAGCACATGTCGCCCCAAGGGTGCCAGGCCGCATCGTCGGCATCGCCGCCAAACTGGGGGATCGAGTCAAGGCGGGGCAATCACTGGCCAGCTTGGACAGTGTCGAACTGGGTGAAGCACACTCCGCCTATCTCCAGGCCGACAGCCAGTATCGGCTGGCTCAGGCCGATTTTGAACGGGCCGAGAAGCTTTATGCAGACCAGATCGTGCCTCAAAAGGACTTCTTGCGCAGTCGTGCCGAGCACGAGAAAGCACGCGCCAATCTGCGGGCGTCAGCCGACAAGCTGCGCCTGATGGGCGTGACGCCGGCCCGATCCGAAAGCGCCATGTCAGTATTCCCGATCAATGCGCCATTTGCCGGGACAGTGATTGAAAAGACAGCGGTTTTGGGCGAACTCGCCCAACCTGATAAGGGGTTGTTTACCGTGGCCGACCTGTCCGTGGTCTGGATCGAGGCAAACCTGTTCGAGAAAGATCTTGGCAAGGTGAAGACAGGTGCCGCGGTTGGCGTGACGGTGACCGCCTATCCGGGCGAAGTGTTCAAAGGGCGGCTGACCTACATCAGCAGCGTCATGGACAAGGAAAGTCGCACGATAAAGGCTCGGGTGGAAGTCGCCAATGTCGACGGCCGCCTGAAGCCTGACATGTTCGCCAACGCGGCGATAAATACGACTTCGGCAGGGAAGGCGCTAACGGTGGCCTCGGGGGCCGTCCTTCTGCTGGAAGGTAAGAAAGCGGTATTTGTTCACGAGAAGGGCGGTTTCGAGACGCGAGAAGTCGAACTCGGAGACAACCTCGGTGGCCGCTTCGTGATCAAAAGCGGCATTACGATAGGTGAAGCCGTCGTGGTCGAAGGCGCCTATGCGCTCAAGGCGAAGCTTCTGAAATCAAAAATCGGCGATCACGACTAAGGAACGACTATGCTCAACAAGATTGTCGAGATTTCCCTGCGATACAAGCTTCTCGTCCTGGTGGCTCTGGTGTTGATCGTATTGCTCGGGGCGAGAGCCTGGCAACGCCTGCCGTTGGATGCATTTCCCGATGTAACGCCAGTACAGGTCAACATTTACACCGAATCGCCCGGTCTGGCGGCCGAAGATGTGGAAAAACTGGTAACTTTTCCGGTCGAATCCGTGCTCGCCGGTCTGCCGAAGGTCGAGGAAATTCGCTCCACGTCACTGTTCGGCCTGTCCTTTGTCAGTGTCTATTTCAAGGACGACATGGACATCTACTTTGCCCGCCGGCTAGTGGGGGAAAAGCTCGTTGAGGCCAAGATCCGCATCCCCGATGGGTATGGGGAACCGGTCCTCGGGCCGAACGCCTCAGGTCTCGGCCAGGTCTTCTGGTACACCCTGGAGGTCATGGACGACAAGCTCACCGGCATGGATCTGCGTAACGCTCAAGACTGGGGCGTGCGTATGATTCTGCGGACAGCGCCGGGTGTCGATGATGTGATTTCCTGGGGAGGTGACGAAAAGCAGTTTCAGGTGCTGATCGACCCACGCCGACTGATCAAGTATGGTCTGGGCTACAAGGATGTCATGATCGCTATCGGCGCCAACAATCGCCAAGTCGGCGGGCAATATATCAATCTCCAGCGCGAGCAGTACTTGGTGCGTGGTCTTGGATTGGTGGCCAACGCCGAAGACATTGGCGGCATCCTCGTTGCGCAGCGCGAGGGGACGCCGATCTACGTGCGGGATGTGGCCGACATTCGTCCCGCCCCGGCGCTACGTACCGGCGCCGTCACCAAGGATGGCAAGGAAGTGGTACTCGGCATGGCCCTGGCCCGTACCGGCGAGAACGCCCAGAAGGTCGTCGAAGCGGTTCGCGCCAAAGTCGCTACCGCCCTCAAGACCTTGCCTGAAAGCATCAAATTGGACGTTGTCTACGACCGCACCGAACTCATTGACAAGGCTATCGCCATGGCCGATCGCGCCATGCTCGAAGGAAGCATCCTGGTTATAGCCGTGCTCTTTCTGTTTCTGGGCGAAGTCCGTTCGGCAGCAATCGTCGTCGTCGCTATCCCCGTGGCGCGGCTCATCGCTTTCCTGTTCATGGACGAGATCGGCTTGACGGCCAACCTCATGTCCCTAGGCGGCCTTATTGTCGGCCTCGGCATGACCATCGACGGGCCTGTGGTGCTGGTGGAGAACGCTTTCAGGCTGCTCTCCCACCAAGCTGACAAGGCGGTCAACCGGGCGGCAGTGGTGTTGCAAGCGGCACGGGAGGTCATGAACCCGGTTGCCTTTGGTGTACTCATCATTATTGTAGTGTTCCTGCCGCTCTTCGCGCTGACCGGTATCGAAGGCAAGCTGTTCAAGCCGCTTGCAATCAACATGATATTCGCCATGATCGGTTCGCTGATCTTGACTATCACTCTGATGCCAGTACTCTGCGCCCTGGTTCTGCGCCCGAAAAAGGAAGAAGACCCACGATTTGTGCGCTGGCTCAAGCCACGTTTTGAACCACTGCTGCTGTGGACGCTGGCGCACAAGAAGCGAGTCATGATGAGTACTGGCGCGTTGTTCATCGCGTCGCTGGCGCTCTTTCCTTTTCTCGGCAGGGAGTTTATGCCCACCCTGCAAGAGCAGAGCATCATGTTCCGGGTGACCAGTATTCCTTCCACCTCGCTGGAGGAGTCGATTGCCGTTTCGGAGCGCATTGAACAAGTGCTAAAGTCGTTTCCAGAGGTCAAGCACTCGCTGGCCATGATTGGACGCGCTGAAAAAGGGGAAACGGCGGACGTAAACTATATGGAGATTCTGGTCGATCTCCTGCCTCAAGATACTTGGCCGCAACAAATGACCTATCGCGAACTGTCTGCCAGGATGCAAGAGCGCCTGGAAAACGAGATCCCCACAGCAGTTCTTGCATCAACTCAGCCCGTTCAGATGCGGGTCGAAGAACTCATCTCAGGAGTTCGCGCCACGCTGGCTCTGAAGCTATATGGTGAAGACTTGGCAACGCTCGACCGCTTGGCAGCCGAGGCGAAGGAAATTGTCATTAAGGTGCCCGGCGCCACCGATGTGGCCCTGGAAGCCAACCAAGGCAAGCCGCAGATGGTGATCAAGGTGAACCGCCCTGAAGCGGCTCGTTACGGCATCAACGCCGACGACGTGCTCGATGTGGTCCAGGCCGGTATCGGCGGCAAGGCGGTCAGTACCCTGATTGACGGCGTGCGCCGTTACGAGATCCAAGTCTGGTTGCCCCCCGAATTCCGCAACAGCATCGAGGCGGTAAGTGGTATTCCGATTCGCACGGCAAGTGGTGCCTTGGTGCCCTTGTCAAGGGTCGCCATGGTGGAGATGACCGAAGGCTACTCTTTCATTCGCCGTGAACAATTGCAGCGCTATTCGGTCCTGCAACTGGATGTGCAGGGGCGCGACGTGGATGGCTTCGTGCGCGAAGCCGAGGCCCGGCTCAAGACGCAATTGAAGCTGCCCGCTGGTTACTGGCAGGAATGGGGTGGAGCCTTTGAAAACCAGCAGCGGGCCATGGCCAAGCTGGCGGTCATCGTGCCGTTGACCATCGGACTCATCTTCATCCTACTCTACACCGCGTTTAACTCGGTGCGCTACGCCACATTGATCATCGCCAACGTTCCCTTTGCTGCCATCGGTGGTATCTTCTCGCTCTTCGTCAGCGGCCAGTATCTGTCGGTACCAGCCGCTGTTGGGTTTATAGCGGTCTTTGGTGTTGCCATGCTGAACGGCATCGTGCTGATCTCGTTCCTCAACAATCTACGCGAGCAGGGGTTTAACATCCGGGAAACCGTCGTCCAAGGTACTGTGTTGCGTCTGCGACCGGTGCTGATGACAGCACTGGTCGAGATTCTGGGATTGCTCCCATTTCTACTTGCCACTGGAGTCGGTTCGGAGGTAATGCGCCCGTTGGCAACGGTTGTGGTAGGTGGACTCATTTCGTCAACTGCACTAACGCTCTTTATTTTGCCGCTGGTTTATGAGTGGATGGAGCAACGCATGCAATCACAAAATAGGATATGAGTGATCCAACACTTCTTGGAGCAATGGTTCGGCCTGTCGGATCTGGCGATGGAAGAAGACCTGTTCGATGTGCCTTTATACCGTGAGTTTGCCGGCCTGGTCGGCATGAGCCGTCTGCCGGATCGGGTTAGCATCCTGCGCTTTCGCCACCTGCTCGAAGAACACCGGTTGGCCGAGCAGTTTCTTCAAGTGGTCAACGCCCACTTGAGCGACGCCGGCCTGCTGCTCAAGGAAGGTACGATGGTTGATGCTGATATCAAGCGTTGATTAAATGGCTTCGTCCGAACGCCTCAACATCAACCAGCCGGTTTTGCACTTGTCCAAGCAATTTCAGGAAAGATGGGCCAAGTCCTGCAGACCTCCATCGTTCTGGTGTGGCTTCACTACAGAGTTCGGCAATTATTCGATCCAATTGCTATTGGATAGCATCTGTTAGCGAGGTTCTCACAGACAGGAATCGAACCCTGGTCTACACCCACCACCAATACATAATCCCCAACTCGTTTGAGTTGGGGATTTTTTTCGTCCGTTGGCGGGTGTTTCCTGATGAAGCAGCCCGACCGGCCTTCTGGCGGCATCCGCCGTTACTGAGAAGCGAATCAGGCGCGCGTGCGCTTCATGAAGTTGGCACAGCGGCTGGGATTGTCTACCAGACCGGGGGCAGTCCATTGAGTAGACGATTGGCTGAGCAGTTGGGTCAAGAAGTCGAACGGATGCTACCAAAGGGCCGCAGTAGGCCAAAAGTAAACATTCAGAAACTTAAGCCAAAGCGGTCTTTTGGAAATGTCGCCGCAGCGCTTTCTATGCCCTATTGGGGGTTGCAGACGACTTCACCGGCCAATCATATAGTTTTGCTGAAACATCATGTGATTCATCATCTGTTGCTGCATTTCGAGGTACTGATCCATCATGTATTGACGTTGTTTCAGTTGTTCAGGAGTGAGTCGCGAGTAATATCCACCCATGCCATGCCATCCCATCATGCCTGGCCCACCCATATGCCATCCTCCGGGGGCGTTACCCGCTCCGCAACAGCCCATCATGCCTTGACCCCACATACCCTGCATCATTCCCATGTTGTTTTGCATGGTAACCCAATGGTCCTGAAGTAATTTCTGTCGCTCTTGTGGATCTTGCGTCTGACGAATCTTGTCCATCTGAGCCTGCATTGTCTTGTTGTTTTCCTGAATCTGGGCAGCTTGCTTGTCGAACTCGGCGATATTTGGCGCCTTCTTTTGCGTCTTCGAGCTCTTGTCGGCGGTGTTTGTTGATTGTGCACTGACAGGCATGCCAGTAATTAAACCCATGAAAATTGCCGCCGCTAAAGTCTCTTTTTTCATTTCGCGAACCTCTTTAAAATTAATGGTGCGCTAACGGTAAAGCTGCACTGGAATGACGTCAATTGACCATTGCTATATTTCTGAGTTACCTCAAATTCGGTTCAGAGTCGTAACAGTCGTAAACCATTGAAAACAACCAAGAGACTGGCCCCCATATCAGCGAACACCGCCATCCACATCGTGGCTTGGCCAGTGAATGTCAGTACCAGGAACACCGCCTTGATGCCCAGCGCTAGTGCGATGTTCTGGGCCAGGATTGCCGCTGTGGCCCGAGACAGTCGAACAAACGCGGGGATCTTTTCGAGGTTGTCATCCATGAGCGCGACATCGGCGGTTTCGATAGCAGTGTCGGTTCCTGCCGCCCCCATGGCAAATGCTATGTCCGAACGGGCCAATGCAGGGGCGTCATTGATGCCGTCACCTACCATTCCCACCTTAGCCCCGTTCGCCCTTGCCATCAGTTCTCCAATGATCCTGAGCTTGTCTTCTGGCAGCAGACTGCCTTTGGCTTCATCGATACCCACCTCTTGGGCAATTGCTTCAGCTGTATGTGCGTTGTCTCCCGTGAGCATCAAGGTCTTGATGCCGAGCTTGTGTAATTCAGCGATAGCATGACGACTGGTCTCGCGCACTGTATCCGCCACGGCAAAGATGGCCAGCACTCCTGTTTGGTTGGCCAGCAACACAACAGTCTTGCCCTGACGCTCAAGAACATTGAGTTTGGCTTCTATCTCGCTTGAACAAAGCCCCAATTCCTCAATAAGCCGGTGATTTCCCAATTGGTAGGTTTGGCCGTCGATGTTCGCACGCACGCCTCGCCCCAAGATGGCGGCAAATTCAGTAACACCCCGAAGCTCCAAGCCTGCTTCGGTTGCTGCGTGCGCAATGGCCAGCGAGACTGGGTGATCCGAACGCGCCGCCAAGCTGGCCGCCAGAATACGGGTCTCGCCCGCATCTCCGCTGAGAACGACGAAGTCGGTCTGAATCGGTTTACCATGGGTGATCGTGCCCGTCTTGTCCAAGGCCAGGGTCACGAGTTGGCGTCCTTGTTCCAGATAGACGCCGCCCTTGATCAAGATGCCCTTGCGCGCAGCGGCTGCCAGGCCGCTGACGATGGTGACCGGAGTTGAGATCACCAATGCGCAAGGACAGGCGATCACAAGTAGTACAAGGGCCTTGTAGACCCATTCTCCCCAGAACGCACCTAACAGCAACGGTGGAGCTGTTGCCACCAGCAGGGCGATGGCAAACACACTGGGCGTGTAGACCTTGGCGAATTGGTCCACAAAGCGCTGCGTCGGCGCACGGCTGCCCTGAGCTGATTCGACGGCATGGATGATGCGCGCCAATGTCGAGTGACTGGCCTCGGCGGTGATTCGATACTCAAAAGACCCCGTTTCGTTAACCGAACCGGCAAAGACAGGGTCGCCTTCGGATTTGTCTACCGGCAGACTTTCTCCAGTGATTGGCGCTTGGTTCACTGAAGAATGTCCACTGACCACCACACCATCTAGTGCAATGCGCTGGCCAGGGCGCAGGCGCGCCATGGCGCCTAGTGGTACAGATTGGGCTGGCACGTCCTTCCAGTTGCCATCTTCCTGAAGCACCGTAGCGGTGTCTGGTGCTAAATCCATCAGACCCCGAATGGCGTTGCGCGCCCGGTCCAGCGACTTGGCTTCAATGACCTCCGCCAGCGCGAAGAGGAACATGACCATCGCGGCCTCAGGCCAGTGTCCTATGGCCATGGCGCCGGTCACGGCAATCGACATCAGCGCGTTCATGTTGAGGTTACGATGGCGTAGCGCAACCCAGCCCTTCTTGTAGGTCTGCAGGCCACCCGACAATATCGCTCCGAGCGCCAGCACCATGACGGCCCAGTGATTGCCACCTTGCTGCCAGTACACCACCTCCGCAAGCATCGCCGCCAGTCCCGACAGCGCCAGTGGCCACCAATTGGTTTTTGATTCTGGTTCGGTGGTGGATGGTTTGGCCAACTCGGTCGCAGAAATCGCTTGCGCCTTCATACCGATACTTTGCAAGGCTGCTTCAACGGTGGCCAAGTTAGCCAATTCGTGATGCACCGTGAGGATGCGCTGCATCAGATTGAAATCGAGTCCCGATATCCCTTCCAACGTCGCCAGTTTGTTGCGTATTAGGGTTTCTTCGGTGGGACAGTCCAGGTTGTCAATGCGGTACTGCACTTCCCCTTTTCCGGCAGGAGTTGGCTTTTTTTCCGTGAATGTCGTCGGCCCTACCGAACTGCCGCATCCATTGTTGCTGCAATCACTCATGTTGTGTGCCTTGTTTACTTGATAAAACATTTAATACCCTGTAGCCACTACAGAGTCAAGGGGCTAAGATGACGGCAAGTTTTCTACCAATACGGGGGAAGTACGTCTTGAAGATCGGTGAGTTGTCACATGCCACGGGAACTCAAATCGTGACCATCCGTTATTACGAGCGTGAGGGATTGCTGCCATCACCAGCTCGAACAGAAAGCAATTTCCGTGTTTACACGGAACTGCATTTGCAACGGCTGACGTTCATTCGCCATTGCAGATCTCTGGACATGGCGCTTGATGAGATTCGCACCTTGCTGCACTTCAAGGATGCCCCCGAAGAGAACTGTGGTGATGTGAACACTTTGCTGGAGGCTCATATCGGCCATGTCGCCGAGCGAATCCGGGAACTCAGGACGCTTGAGAAGCAACTGAAAGGCTTGCGCGATCGATGTGGAAAGTCAAATGTAGCGGCTGATTGCGGCATCCTGGGTGAGTTGTCACGGTCAATAAAAGTGAAGACTGTAAAGCGCGGGTCTCATGTGCACACGTCACATGGCAGAGGTATTTGGCAATTGCCTTGAACGCCACGCTACGCTGCTGCCCGGTGTTGGCCACCGAGCCTGCGAAACGACTCGCGGCGATTGTTGATTTCACATTTAATTTAGGCGCTGGACGGCTGCAGACTTCGACCCTCCGACGGAGGATCAACCAGCGAGATTGGATTGGGGCTGCCTCAGAACTCGGGCAGTGGGTCTACGGTGGCGAAAGAATACTTCCAGGGTTGGTGATGCGACGAAAAATTGAAGCAGCGTTGATTCGTTGATTAGACATCGTTTTTCTCAGGGCGTGCCTTAGCGTGATGCAATTGCAAGTGAATGCCAATCGGTCGTGTACGCTGGCGTTCGCCGCTCTTGTTTCATGGTCCAGTTCCGCTTCTTTGCCCCTGCTAGTGCTGCGCCCAATTTGATTTTGCCGCGTCCGTATCGGTCATTGACGCGATCGAGCGTTAGCATCAGTTCTGGGTTTGGCGCGGGAAGTTCATCATCAAAATTTAGTGTCAGATGTTTTGTAACTGCTGGTTGCAGATCCATCAGCATCACGCCGGCCTTTGAATAGTTGAATCCGGGGCGGTAGATTGCCTTCAAGACTTCCAACGCTGCTCGTACGATGCGCGTCGTATCGTCGGTCGGCTCCATCAGAGGCTGAATACGGTAAGCACTGTACTGCGCATCGTTCTTTTGGAAAGGGCTGGTGCGAATGAAAGCCATGACCTGGTTCACATGACTGCCTTGCCGCCTTAGCTTCTCTGCTGCACGACTGGCGAATTCTGCCAAGGCTTCTTCCAGCTCCCGTCGATCCGTGACCGGATGACCAAAGGAGAGGGTGCAGGCGATCTCCTGCTTGTCAGGCGCAGTGTCCTGCAGGCTGATGCAGGACGTGCCATTGAGTTCATGAATGGTCTTCTCTACCAGTACGGACCAGCGCGCGCGGGCCACGCTGGGCGATAGTCGCGCCAGATCCAGTGCGGTGTGAATTCTGAAGTGATTCAATTGCGCACTGAGCTTCGGACCCACGCCCCAAATCTCGCGCACTTCAGTGGCTGCTAGCAGTGCCTCGTGTCAACGGCAAACGAAAACTGACACACATACTCCCGGCATCGGCAATGGAATATTGATACACCGACGTGTCGTGTTATTTGGTTAAAGAAGTGATTCAGTCGATCCGGACCTCCTTGTCGTTCGCTTTGGTTTTGCTGATCAAACCGGCGCGGCGCTTGTCACGCAGCCGATAGCTTTCTCCCTGAATGGCCACCACCTGCGCGTGATGTAGCAGCCGATCCAGCATGGCGGCGGTCAGAGTCGCGTCGCCGGCAAAGGTACGGTCCCACTGCCCAAACGGCAGATTACTGGTCACGATCAGGCTGCCACGCTCATACCGTTTGGCCACGATCTGGAAGAACAGATTGGCCTGCTCCTGATTCATCGGCAGATAGCCCATTTCGTCGATGATCAACAGCCGGTACGGATTGACGAAGCGCTTCAACGCGTCAGCCAGCCGATCCTGTCGATGCGCGCTTGAGAGCAGCATCAGCAGATCGGCCGCCGTGATGAAGCGTACCTTGATACCGGCTTGCGTGGCGGCGTACCCGAGGGCGATGGCCAGATGGGTCTTGCCAGTCCCCGATGGACCGAGCAACACCACGTTCTCATGCCGTTCGATGAATGCCAGGCTGGCTAACTCCTGTATCTGCGCCTTCGGCACGCCGGTTGCGGCGGTGAAGTCGAAGTCCTCCAGCGTCTTGATGGCCGGGAAACCTGCCAGCCGAGTTAGCGTCGTGCGCAGGCGTACGAGTCGTGCCGATTGTTCTGCCTTCAACATCGCTTCGAGGAATTCGGTGAAGCTGCTGTCCTGGGTGCTGGCCTGCTGTGCCAGATGCGGCAAGGCGTCAGCCATCGTCGAGAGCTTCAGTTGCCGGCACAGTTCGGCAATGCGTTCATGGGCCAGATTCATGCGGCCACTCCCAGCAGGCGGTCATAGACGGATAACGGGTGCTGTACGGCTTGTGGCCAGTGACTGAAACGTTCACGCAGCGAGGGGCGCTCGGCCGGTAGCGCCGGTGACACCGGCACCGTTAAGCCGGCATACGAAGCCGGCAGCGGTTGCAGTGAGGCGCGCTCCTGGCGCAACTGTTGGCCGGGCTGCAAGCCTGTGGTCCCATGAATGCGGGTGTCGGCCACCTCGCGCAGCCAGCGCTGTACTTCGACGTTGGCGGTGGTGACATCGAGCGTCAGTCCGACCTGCCGCAAGCGCGCCACCAGCGGCACATAAAAGCTGCGGCGCAGGTAACCGTTCATGCGTTCGACCTTGCCCTTGGTCTTGGCGCGGTAGGGCCGGCATAGCTCGGGCACGAAGCCATAGTGACGCGCGAAATCGAGGAAACCCGGCTGAAAGCGATGCTGCTTTGGACCATACGCATCGCGCTCGATGACGACGGTCTTCATGTTGTCGTATAGCGCCCGACGAGGCACACCCCCAAACCAGTCGAAACCATGCGCATGGCAGGCTAGCAGTGTGGCCAATTGCATGTCGCTGACAAACTCGACATAGGCCGCCCGGCTGTAGCCGAGCGTGGCAACGAAGGCATACAGCGGCGCGCCCTTGCGGCGGCTGAATTCGATCCAGTCGACTTGCATCTGGTCGCCCGGCGCAGTCTCGAAGCGCACCAGCGGATCAGGCGCAGGCTGGGGCTTTAAGGTGGCGACGAACTGACGAACGGTCCGCTCAGCGCCGTCAAAGCCCTGCTCGCAGAGCTCGCGCCAGAGCACGGTGGCGGGAATCCAGTCCGGTGCGGCGGCCGCAATGCGTTCGCGCAGATAGTCCTCGAAGGGCGCCAACTTCGAGGGTCGGGTAGTGCGGGGGCGGTAACCCGGCGGCTGTTCAGATTGCAGGTACTTGCGTACGGTATTGACGGAACAACCCAGTTCGCAGGCAATGGCGCGCAGGCTCTTGCCTTGCTTGTGCAGGATCTTGATCTGCATGTAGTCCTCGTATGAAACCATCGCTGCTACAAAAAGCAGCGATTATCCCTGTGGCGAGGTGTATCAATTTCTACTTGCCGGGGTGTGTCAATTTACAAGTGCCGGTGACAATGCGTAGTCTGTCGGCCCACAAGTCAACGTAGATCGTCAGTGCACCTTGCGCTTCCAGTGCAGGTATCAGATCTTGGCGGAGGAACGTAGTCTTTCCTAACCGCCTATCGCCCGACAAGAACACCCCGGACTGTAGCCCTTCCTTCAACGGACCGGGATGCAACAAATCCCGTGCGATCTCCGCAGCGTACTCAGGTCGTTCGAACACCTCTGCCATGAATATCCTCTTTTAGCCAATACGGATAATTCCAAGCAGGCACTAGATAACATCGCGGCGGACACATCCCATGATTGTTAGCGCGAGACCTAACAATTCAATGTGGCGCACGATCAACAATCAACGCAAACCCATCGTTTCGATGAAATCAACGGGCTACAATCCAACAGCGAAATCTGTATGGATTTCGTCATATCGCCTTGACCTCAATCATGTAGAGCAATAGATTGCTCGCTTCATCGCATTCGTGATGAACGGGTTTGACAGCTCGAAACAACGAGAGCGCAAAGTCAGGTTGCTGGCTTTGTATATTCGCCCTGAGTCTCAACTGACTTTGGCGAGGACGCTGACAAGCCCGGCAGCCTCAATTCTCATCGACGCTGTCAACCGGAGGTCGCTCTCACCTGGTCAATTGGAAAACAGGGATCTTCAAACGTCAGGAGATGCCATGAAACGTCCAGAGCGTAACGCTCTTGCCTCACACAAGGGGCAAAGATCTTTCTTCCCTTATGTACGCTACGCCACGATCCAGCCCCCATTTCAGTTTTGGCACTCAGGGCCACGGATCAAGCTGGAAGGAAATTGGCTGGAAGAAGCCGGGTTCTATTCGAACTGGCGAATCAAGGTAACTGTTCACGAAGCCAAGCTGATCATTGAGCCATTGATCAAGCCTGTAGGCGTGTTGATCGCGCCGCAATCGCCACATTGCAGGCACCAATACCGATTAGCCCTGGCGCAGAGCAAAGCCTTATCGTTCGGCTAAACGCATTAAATCACATGGCGACCCCGCTCTGCCCTGTCCGACATTGTCGATGCACTCTTCTAGGCATAGGGATTGAGACGAAAGATCAGCAATGCCAATGACGTGGCAAAGCGAGGAAGCCTGACATTAATCTACCAAGTGGCCTAGGCTAAAAGGAGACGTGCCTCTAAAAGAATTAGAGAGATCTCCACGATCCACCAAGAAACCGGCGCACATCCGGCTCAAACTCTCAGCGGAGGCTCATAGTACGAGAAATAAGGGCTGGATTACTGATTCCTAAATGAGCCTACTTCAGAGCATAACAAGAATGTCAGCCCAGCTATTCATCATCAAAACTGTAACCATTCGGCAGTCTTCAGCAGGCCTTGCTTGAACAAGGTTTCGCGATATTGTTCTTTGGTCTTGGGCGGATGGCGCAAGGATTTCCAATGCCTGTTCATCGCACCTTGAATCGCCATAGGGTCAATCTTGATCAAGCCATAGATGAATTCATCAGGATGTTGGGCGCGGACCTTGTGCCGACTAAGACATCTCTCAGGAAAGTCATGCAGATTGAAAGTGACGATAGTTCCTGCCTCAGCTTTTATCGCAGCCGCCAACACGTGGCGATCTTCCAAATCTGGTAGGTCAAGGCCTGAGATCAAATCTTCGAAGTCAGTCACAAGACAATCCCTGACGTGCGCATCCATCAATTGCCGAGTGCGTTGAACATCGCGTACGGACAGATCTGGCCGCTGGCGCAGTAGCGCACTAGACCATTCATTGTGAATTCGCTGAGTCCACTTTGCCCGATAAAGATCGGTTAATGCCAAATGCATCAGCAAATCCCGAAGAGGCGCCGGATACAGAACACAAGAGTCGTAAACCACAGCCCAATCGAGATTCATTAATAGCCTAGGTTCAGCTTCTGAGCTTGCTCCGCGAGTTCGTCCAATGCGTCGAGCCGATTAGTATCGACACGATTTTTGTATGCAATCACGTCGTCATAGCGTACGCGACGATGCGCGCCAACTTTATGAAACGGAATTTCTCCGCCCTCCAGCAACTGCACGACGAACGGTCTCGATACATTAAGCAAGTTGGCAGCCTCTTGAGTCGTCATTTCCGCGTGAATCGGAATGATGCCTACAGCATTGCCGTTCGATAGTTCTGTTAGTACTTCTACTAACATTTTCAGTGCGACGACCGGTATCTGAACTGGGTGTGCCGCACCTTTCTCATCAAGAATTTCAACGCGTTGAACCTTCCGCGTCGACGTTAGGTGAGCAGCGAGTTCTGTGCTGCTCTCTCTCGCTAGTGCTACTTCTTCTGAACTTGAAAGCACCTGGATGTGCGCAAGGCTGCCCATGATGGCCTCCTATAGGGATGAGCGCCCCATCTTATCCGAAATAAACGAAATTCGAAACATTCGAAACGAGTGTCTTTGATCAGCAGCAATATCCCGATTAGCGAGGAACAGGCCGATCCTCACGTCCGTCCATTGCATCTCAAATGCTGGCTAGAAAGTGTGCTGATAGTTGAGTATCGCCTTTAAACGTAATAAATTTAGGAACAGAGAAGGCGATAATCGATCATCAAGCTCAATCTCGAATAAGTCGAGCTGCTATCCGATACTGAGATGCAAAATAAAAAAGAATCCAATGCTTGCCCGTTCTGCACGCTGCCGCCTGATCGCATCATTGACAGCAACGGGCACGGCGTCGTCATCCGCGATGGCTTTCCCGTTAGCCCCGGACATACGCTCATCATCCCGCGCGACCACAAGGCTTCGTTTTTCGAATTAAGCAATTCAGAGCGCGAAGCTCTGATGCTCCTGCTGGAGCGCGCCAAGAAAATACTCGAGAAGGAGCTCTCGCCGGACGCCTGGAACATCGGCATCAACGATGGCGTCGCTGCA
>JACCEA010840166.1_pt1 | contig 17899 bp, 15 predicted proteins | sample 7449851 | NCBI WGS metagenome assembly JACCEA01 (sample SAMN15323453, study PRJNA562643) | freshwater metagenome | isolation source: river surface water | place: USA:Blue River Watershed | collected 2017-08-18
AGGTCCGTTTGCGTAAAGAGCTGCGCGATGTGCGCTTCCAGCTCAATGCCGATATCGATCAGCTGGGGCGTACCCTCAAGTTGCTCAATATAGTGCTGGTGCCGGCGTTGCTGACGGTGCTGGTGCTGGGTTTCTGGTGGTGGCGCCGGCGGCGGCAGTGATTTAAACCTGAAGACCGGGCCTGCTAAGGCGGCAATCAGTGTAGGAGCCAGCTTGCTGGCGATTCGCGGCGAAGAGCATCGCCAGCAAGCTGGCTCCTACACGGAATGACTCTAATTTGTGCCTAAGCGCTTGATCGGTGTAACAGGCCTCAGCCGGTGCGCCAGACGATGCTTTCTTCGCCGTCGGCGCTGATGCGAATCCAGTGATCCGCTTCCTCTTCGCTTTCCTCTTCGTCCCAGCCGCCCGGCGCGCAGCGCACCTCAACCCCCAGCGCCGCGAAGGCGGCGCGTGCGCATTCGAGGTCATCGGCCCAGGGTGTGTCGTCGCTGTCGAGCAGCAGGCTGTGCCATTTGCCGACGGCCTTGGGCAGCCAGATCACCGGGATCTGGCCGGCTGTGCACTGGAAGGTCTGGCCTTTTTGCTGCCAGTCCGTGCAGGGCCCAAGGGCCTGGCTCAACCAGGCGGCGATGGCCGGCTGTTCAGCGTCTTTCAGGTAAATCTCGATGTCAGGCTGGCGCATGTGGGGCTCTATGAGTGGGTAGTGGGTAGTGGACAGTGGGCAGTGGGCAGTGGGCAGTGGGAGGTGTTCTTGACGGACATCTGCGGGGCTTGGGGTTACAGCCACCCGACGGTGCATTTTCCACAGTCCACTCCCTACTTCTTGCTGCGTTGAATCCAATCGTAGCGTATCGATACGCTGACCTCTAAGTCCTGCTCGATGACGGCGGCGCGACGTTCGGCGCTGGCGCGCCAGCCGTGCGGGGTCATCGCCAGCAGGTCGGCGCGGGCCTGCGGGGTTTCCAGGCTAAGGGTGAACGTCAGCGTTTCACTGTGCGTCAGCTGCATACCGGGTGGAATCAGGGCCAGGTGCTTCTGGTCGTCGTAATCGCGCACCTCGTCGTAGAGTTTTTCGCGCAACTCGTAGAGGTGTTGCCGGGTCGGGCCCATGCGCAGCAAGCCGCCGCCGGGTGCCAGTAAGCGTTGCGCTTCCTGCCAGTCGAGCGGACTGAACACGCTGGCCAGCAACTGGCAGCTGGCATCGGCCAAGGGGATGCGGGCCATGCTGGCGACCAGCCAGGTCAGTTGTTTGCTGCGACGGCAGGCTTGTCTGACCGCCTCGCGGGAGATGTCCAGCGCATAGCCATCGGCTGCGGGTAATGCCCGGGCGATCTGTTCGGTGTAATAGCCTTCGCCACAGCCGATATCCAGCCAGCGCTGCGGTGCATAACCGGCGGCCAGTTCAGCCAGTCTTGCGGCCAGCGGAGCGTAATGGCCGGCGTCGAGAAAGCGTCGGCGCGCTTCGACCATCGCCAGATTGTCGCCCGGCTCCCGGCTGTTCTTGTGTTGCACCGGCAGCAGGTTCAGGTACCCCTGGCGCGCGCGGTCAAAACGGTGACCAGTCGGGCAGGCCACACCGTTGTCGAGCGCGCTCAGCGGCTGCTGACAGATCGGGCAGATCAGCATGCCAGCAGGCGCACCATGGTCTGGTAATACACCTCGGTGAGCAGATCCAGATCGCTGGCCAGTATTCGCTCGTTGACCTGGTGAATGGTGGCATTCACCGGGCCCAGTTCGACCACCTGGGTGCCAAGGGTGGCGATGAACCGGCCATCGGAAGTGCCACCGGTGGTGCTGGGTTGGGTGGTGCGGCCGGTAACCTGCTGAATGCTCGCGGCCACCGCGCCGAGCAACTCACCCGGCTCGGTGAGAAAGGGCAGGCCGGACAGCGCCCAATCGATGTGCCAGTCAAGACCATGACGATCGAGGATCGCGGCGACCCGTTGCTGCAGACCCTCGACGGTCGACTCGGTGGAAAAGCGGAAATTGAAGATGGCCGTCAGCTCGCCGGGAATCACGTTGGTGGCGCCAGTGCCGGAATTCAGGTTGGAGATCTGGAAACTGGTCGGCGGGAAGAAGTCGTTGCCGGCATCCCAGTGCTCTGCGGCCAGTTCGGCGAGTGCCGGGGCGGCCAGATGGATCGGATTCTTCGCCAGTTGCGGATACGCCACATGGCCCTGTTTGCCGCGCACCGTGAGCGTTGCGCCGAGCGAACCACGGCGGCCATTCTTCACCACATCACCCAGCAGTGTGCTGCTGGAGGGCTCGCCGACAATGCACCAGTCCAGCCGTTCGTTGCGTGCGCGCAAGCGCTCGACCACCGCACGGGTGCCGTGCTGCGCCGGGCCTTCTTCGTCACTGGTGATAAGGAAGGTGATGGCGCCCTTGTGATCGGGGTGGTCGGCGACAAAGCGTTCGACCGCGATAATCATGCTCGCCAGACTGCCCTTCATGTCCGCTGCGCCGCGCCCGCAGAGCATGCCTTCGTCATCAATCAGGGCGTTGAATGGCTGGTGCTGCCAGCCTTGCAGCGGGCCGGTGGGCACCACGTCGGTGTGCCCGGCAAAGCACAGCACCGGGCCATCAGTACCGTGACGGGCCCAGAAGTTCTCGACTTCCTCGATGCGCATGCGCTCGATGGCAAAGCCGGCATTCGCCAGGCGCGTCATCATCAGCTCTTGGCAGCCTTCGTCGTCAGGGGTGACTGACGGGCGACGGATCAGCTCGCAGGCCAGTTCAAGGGTGGGGGAAAGGGGCGTCATGCGAAAACTCCGGACGGATCTGGGCGGGTTTCTGTTAAGTGTGGTGCCCTTTGTAGGGTGGGTTAGCCGCGCAGCGGCGTAGATGCCAATGGCATCGGCCTTGCCGGCCTGGCGGCCGGTTGGTGGGTTACGGCCTCTGGCCTAACCCACCCTACAGGAGCTGGTTAAAAATAAAGATGCCATGTTAAAGCAAAACGGCGGCCATGGCCGCCGTTGCACAGATGGTTGGTAGGGTGGATGTCGCTTTTTACATCCACCATGAGTGCGATCGGTGGATCAATAGAGCGTGATCCACCCTACGGGCTATGCGGTCTGTGCGATCTCTTCTGCGGCCGGTTTAGGCAGGGAGGAGGTCATGGCCATGATCAGCGCCGCCAGATAGGGCAGGGATTGCACCAGCAGCATGCCGACCCAGAACTTCACGTCCGGGCTGGGGAAGCCTTGCACGATGCTGATGCCCAGTGCCGCTCCCCACAGCAGCAGCATCACGAAGACTTCCTCGCGCGCTTCCATCAGGGCCACCAGCAGGCCCTGATTGGTCGCCATCTTCGGCGTGCGGAAGAACGGAATGGTCTTGGTGAAGGCGCCGTACAGCACGGCCTTGGCAATCGTGTGCGACAGCGCCAGCCCCGCCACTGCCGCCTGGAACGAGCGACCCAGATTGACGCCAACCGCGCGCCGGTAGAGGAACATGATCTTGCCGAACTTGAAGAAGAACAGCGCCAGCGGCGGAATGGCGAAGATCATCAGCGGCGGATCGACGCGCTGCGGCACGATGATCATCGCGGCAGACCAGAGCAATGCACCCGCGGTGAAGAAAATGTTCAGGCCATCGGCAATCCACGGCAGCCAGCCGGCAATGAAATGATAGCGCTGGCCGCGGGTGAGCTTGGAATCCTTGCCCAGGAACAGGCTGCGCGCATGACCCTTCATGATCTGGATGGCGCCGTAGGCCCAGCGGAAGCGTTGCTTCTTGTAGTCGATAAAGGTGTCGGGCATCAGGCCCTGGCCATAACTCTGGTAGGAGTAGGCGGCCGAATAACCCTTCTCGAATACGCGCAGGCCGAGCTCGGCATCTTCGCAGATGGTCCAGTCAGCCCATTTCAGCTCGTCCATCACGGTACGGCGGATCATGGTCATGGTGCCGTGCTGGATGATCGCGTCACGCTCGTTGCGGGTCACCATGCCGATATGGAAGAAGCCCTTGTATTCGGCATAGCAGAGCTTCTTGAACAGGCTTTCATCGCCGTCACGGTAGTCTTGCGGCGACTGCACCACGGCGATTTTCGGGTCCTGGAAGTGCGGCACCATGTGCTTGAGCCAGTTCGGGCTGACGCAGTAGTCCGAGTCGATGACCGCAATCACTTCAACATCCGGCGCGGTATGCGGCAGGATGTAGTTCAGCGCGCCGCCCTTGAAACCTTCGATCGGGGCGACATGGAAGAAGCGGAAACGCGGACCCAGTTGCTCGCAGTAAGCCTGCACCGGCTCCCAGACCTTCGGGTCCTTGGTGTTGTTGTCGATGATGATGACTTCGAAATCCGGATAATCCAGATTGGCCAGGGCATCCAGGGTCTGCTTCACCATCTCCGGCGGTTCGTTGTAGCAGGGCACGTGGATCGAGACCTTGGGCCGGTAGTCGGCATCGCCGATCACCGGCAGGAAAGGCCGGCGGCGCTGGTTGGTCCAGACTGTTTCGGCCAGTTCATGGGCCTCGGTGAGCAGCACCACAAACACGCCGAGTGCGCCGATCCCCAGCAGGATGCCGACCAGGGTGCTGAACCAGGTGCTGTATTGCTGACTGTAGTCGTAGGCGATCCACACCAGCGCGGTGCCACCGGCGAACGCAACAAAGGTCAGGAAGGTGCGGCCGCGCTGTTTCAGCGAACTGCCGTCAATCAGCATCAGCGCCAGTGCCAGCAGGGCCATGACCACCGAGGCAATCGCCAGAATGCGCCACTGGGGGATTTCCACAATCGGCCCGGTGAAGGGGAACTTGGGCTTGCGGTCGAGGTTGAACACGCCCCAGTAAGCCCCGACCGAACCTTCTTCGGAAGCCTTCCACGGCTGGTCAAAGGCTTCGATGACAAAGTAGTTGTAGCCCTTGGCGTTCAACGTGTTGACCAGCGTGCGCAGGTAAATGGCCTGGTCGGCCTGATTGGCCTCGGCGCCGCCACGGGTGCGGCCATTACTTGGCCAGCCGACTTCACCCAGCAGCAGCGGTTTTTTCGGGAACAGTTTTCTCAGCTCCTTGGCGCGATCGAGCACGAAATCAACCGAATCCTCCATCGGCACGAACTCCCAGTAGGGCAGCACGTGGGCGGCGATCAGGTCGACATGCCCGGCCAGTTCCGGAAACTCCTGCCAGATGTGCCATTGCTCGGCGGTGGTCACCGGTACCTTGACCGCCGCCCGTACCCGGTCGAGGTAGGCAATCAGCTCCTCGACTTCGACTTCTTCGCGGAACAGCGCTTCGTTGCCGACGATGACCCGCACCACGCTGCGCGAGTTGTTCGCCAGTTCGATGGCCTTGGCGATTTCCCGTTCGTTGCGCTCCAGATCCGGGCTGATCCAGATGCCCAGACTGACACGTATGCCGACCGCTTCCGCCAGGCGGGGGATTTCTGCCAGGGCACCGTCCACCGAATAGGTACGGATGCTGTCCGTCTTGCTGCTCAGCAGCTCCAGATCGGCAGCCATTTGTTCGTTGCTCGGGAAGCGCCCATCCTGCGGGCTCTGGCCCTGGCGGAAGGGGGAGAAGGAGAAGCCGGAAATCTGCTCGGGCCAGTCCGGCACGCTGATAGGACGGTTATAGAGTGCCCAGATACCGGTAAACAGGGCAGCAATTGCCACAAATACCACCAGATTCAGGCCGATCTTACGTTTGCGCATGGTTTGCATGGGTTCTACAGAAAAAAGAGAAGGGAAGTGTTGCGATTTATCCTGCAAATGCTACTCCGCAGCCATGGGGCTGTATAGCAACGTGCATGGTTGGCTTCGTGATGCGGCGGCGGGTTGCTTATACTGTCGCGCCTGTCGAGGAGACCCGGATGGATATGGATCAGCAACGTTTTGCCGGTATTGCCCGCCTATACGGCCAGCAGGGTTTGCAGCGACTCAACGCCGCCCATGTGGCCGTGGTGGGTATCGGTGGCGTCGGCAGCTGGGTGGCTGAAGCGCTGGCGCGCTCGGCGGTGGGCGAGATTTCACTGTTTGATCTGGATGATGTCTGCATCACCAATACCAACCGGCAGATCCACGCGCTGACCGGCGCGGTAGGGCGGCCCAAGGTGGAAGTGATGGCTGAGCGCATTCGTGCCATCAACCCGGACTGTGTGGTGCATGCGGTGGCGGATTTCGTCACCCGCGAGACCATGACCGCCTGCATCACCGAAGCGATGGATTGCGTGGTTGACTGTATTGACAGCGTGCCGGCCAAGGCGGCGCTGATTGCCTGGTGCAAGCGCCGCAAGATCCCGATCATCACCACCGGCGGGGCAGGCGGGCAGATCGATCCGACGCAGATCCGCGTGGCCGACCTGAACAAGACCTTCAATGATCCGCTGGCCGCCCGCGTGCGTTCGACCTTGCGCCGCGACTACGGCTTCTCGCGGACTCAGGGGCGCAACTACAGCGTGCCCTGTGTGTTTTCCACCGAACAGCTGCGTTATCCGCAAGCCGATGGCAGCGTGTGCCAGACCAAGGGCTTTGTCGGGGAAGGCGTCAAACTCGATTGTGCCGGCGGTTTTGGCGCGGTGATGATGGTGACCGCGAGTTTTGGCATGGTTGCCGCTGCGCGCGCCGTCGACAAGCTGGTGGCCGGTGCGCGGCGCCCGGTCGAGCGTAGCGCCACCTCCGAGTAACGCCGGGGGTTATAGAGCCGCCGGTTTCCAGCTGTCCGCGGTACCGCTTTCCAGGGCTTTTTGCATTCGCTGCAACTCACCGTTTTTGCGCATCACCGCCAATTCGGCATTGAACGCCTGACGCAATTGGCGGCCACGTTCATCCTTGCCAAACAACAGCCCCAGCAAGTTGGCGGCCAACGGCTTGGGATGGCTGGTAATTTGCGCTTGCTCCTCCGGGGTGAAGTTCTTCTTCAGCAGGTTTTGCCCGACCGCCTGATCTTGCGGAAAGAGATCGGCACGATTGGCCAGAACCAGCTGCATGCCGCGATATTCCACACTGCTTTGCTCCAGCGTCAGGCGTCCTTCTTCGCGGGCCTGGCTGAACTCATCGCTGTAAAAATAGCCCTGGGTCACGGCGATCAGGTGCGGTTCAATATCATTGAAGGTCTTCCAGTCGAAGGCCTTGTCCTTGCGGTGAAACAGCACGATGTTGGACTCCGCGACCGGGTCGCTGCACAGGCTGAATGCCTGCCGTTCCGGACTGCACACATAGGGCATGACGGCGTCGAGGGTGCCTTTGCGCAGCAGGTAGACATTGCGGTCCCAAGGGTAGAAGACGAATTGGGTTTGGTAACCGGCTTTGGCAAAAATGGCCGCGATCATACGGGCCAGAATGCCGGCATCCGCACGTTGCGCATCCACATAGGGTGGCCAGTCCCCGGTACCGATCAGGACGGTTTTCTGATTGTTGTCCGCCTCGCTGTCTGCGGCAAACAGGTGAGATGAAAGCAGCAAGCTGCTCAGCAATACACCGAGCACGATCCGTTGCAAGGTGCTGCGGTGTTTTTCAGAACGACGCGTGTCGGTGCAGAACATGAGCAGGTGCCCGGTAGAGAGACGATTGACGTTCACTAAGAGCCTGAATATGTAAGCTCTGCCAATTAAATACAGAAGATAAACCCACAGGCTTTGTGTGGCAATGGCGGGGTTAGGACGGTTTTCTGCCCGCAGCAGACAGCTCCTGCATACGCCGCAATACGGCCTGCAAGCCGTTGCTGCGAGAAGGGGACAGTTGCCGCTCCAGTCCCAATTGTCTGAACCAGTCGGGCAGATCAACGCAGGACAGCGCATCGCTGTCGAGACCGTTGACGCGCGCCAGCAGGACTGCAAGCAACCCGCTGATCAGGCGTGCATCGCTGCAGGCACTGAACACCCAATGCCCGGCACGCTGTTCAGCGCTTAGCCAGACGTTGCTTTCGCAACCGCTGACGCGATTGGCTTCAGTGCGTGCCGATTCATCCAGCGCCTGCAGTTTGCTGCCCCAGAGCATCAGCAGGCGCGCACGCTGCTCCCAGCCGGCGCAGTGGCGGAAATCCTGCAGCACTTGCTGTGCCGCTGCTGGGAGGCTCAACGCAGAATCTCCAGCGCCTGATCCAAAGCACTGAACAGGCGTTGCAGGTCAGTGCTGTCGGTGTACAGACCCAGGGAAACCCGCAGTGCGCCACTCAGGCCCCACTGTTTGAGCAGTGGCATGGCGCAGTGATGGCCGTTGCGCACACAGATGCCCTGCTCGCTGAGCAGGTGCGCCAGATCGCTGCCGTGCAGGCCTGCGACCGTGAAGCTGGCCAGTGCCAATTGCGGATCACCCATCAGTTGAATGCCCTGACGTTGCCGCAAGCCTTGCAGCAGCTGTGCATGCACGGCCGACTCATGTGCCTGCACGGCAGTCGCATCCAGCGATTGCAGGTAATCCAGTGCCGCGCCCAGCGCCAGTACCGCGCCGATCGCCGGTGTGCCGGCCTCGAATCCCAAAGGGGCAGGGCGAAAGCGTGCCTGCTGGTAATCGGCATCGAGCACCATTTCACCGCCGAACTGCCAGTGGCTGAGACGTTGGGCGGCTGATTGGCGGGCGTACAGCACGCCGACTCCTTCGGCGCTGTACAGCTTGTGCGCGGAGAAGGCATAGAAGTCGCACTCCAGCGCCTGCACATCCGGCCGCGCATGCACGGCACCCTGCGCGCCATCGACCACCGTCAGTGCGCCATGCTGGCGGGCCAGCTGCAGTAAGGGCGCCAGTGGTGTCCAGCGTCCCAGGACATTGGACAGCTGACTGACCGCCAGCAGGCGGGTGCGTGGACCGATCAGGTTGCCGGCGGCTGCCAGGTCCGGGTCGCCGTTGTTGTCCAGTGGCAGCACTACCAGCTTGAGCTGGCGACGCCGTGCCAGCTGTTGCCAGGGCAGCAGGTTGGCATGGTGTTCCAGTGCCGTGATGACGATTTCGTCACCGGGCTGAAACCCTGATTCAAGCCCGTAGGCCAGCAGGTTGATGGCTTCGGTGGTGCCGCGGGTGAAGAGGATCTCCGCGCTGCTGGCGGCATTCAGCCAGCCCGCCAGCTGCTCGCGCACTGCCTCGAAGGCACGGGTGGCGCGCTCGCCCGGCAGGTGCTGGGCGCGGTGCACGTTGGCGGCGCCGCCGGCGTAGTAGCGGCTCAGCGCATTCAGCACGGCCTGGGGTTTTTGCGCGGTGGCCGCGCTGTCCAGATAAGTCTGCCCCTCGGCCTCCAGGGCCAGGATGCCGGGAAAGTCTGCGCGCCAGGGGGAGGTCAGTGACATGTTGGAACCCTAGGATGGGTTGAGCGAAGCGATACCCATAAGAGCACCGAGGTGATGGGTATCAGCGCTGCGCGCTTCAACCCATCCTACGCGGGATCAGACCGTAGCTCGTAGGATGGGTCGAGCGCAGCGATACCCATCAATACGGTCGGTGGCTCAGTTGTGCGCGTGCAACGCTTCGTTCAGCTCGATCGCGCTCTTGTTGGTCTTGCACTCGACCGCGCCGGTCTGCGAATTGCGGCGGAACAGCAGGTCGCTCTGGCCAGCCAGTTCACGCGCCTTGACCACCTTGACCAGCTGGTTCTGCTCATCCAGCAGCGCTACCTTGGTGCCGGCGGTGATGTACAGGCCGGACTCCACGGTGTTGCGATCACCCAGCGGAATGCCGATGCCGGCGTTGGCGCCGATCAGGCAGCCTTCGCCGACCGAGATGATGATGTTGCCGCCACCCGAAAGCGTGCCCATGGTCGAGCAGCCGCCACCCAGGTCCGAGCCCTTGCCGACAAACACCCCGGCCGAGACGCGGCCTTCGATCATGCCCGGCCCGGCGGTGCCGGCGTTGAAGTTGATGAAGCCTTCATGCATCACGGTGGTGGCTTCGCCGACATAGGCGCCCAGACGCACACGCGCCGCATCGGCAATCCGCACGCCGCTCGGTACCACGTAGTCGGTCATTTTCGGGAACTTGTCGACCGAGAACACCTCGATCATCTGGCCCTTGAGTCGTGCATCGAGTTGGCGTGCGGGCAGCTCGCTGAGGTCGATGGCGCCTTGACTGGTCCATGCCACATTCGGCAGCAAAGCGAAGATGCCGTTGAGGTTGACCCCGTGCGGCTTGACCAGCCGGTGCGACAACAGGTGCAGCTTGAGATAGGCCTCGGGGGTGGAGGCTGGCGCGGCGTCGGTTTCCAGCAGCACGGCTACCAGCGGTTTCTGACTGTGCATAAGGTGCTCGAGTACTTCGGCCTGGGCACTGAAGCCGGCAGCCTGAACCGATTCAGCGAGTCCGGCGACCAGTCCGGCATCCAGCGAAAGGGTCTGGTTGCCGCCGTGGTAGCCCAGCTTGCCGGCCAGCGCGTGCACCAGTTCGCGCGGTGGATTGAGCAGCGGCTGCGGATAGAACACTTCCAGCCAGTTGCCCTGCAGGTTCTGGGTGCCGACGCCGATGGCCAGGCTGAAGAATGACGAACTCATAAGTAATCCTCGGGTTGAATGCAAAAAATCAGGAAAGAGCAGCGGCGTACAGCTCTGGCTTGAAGCCAACCAGCGTACGCGAACCCAGATCCAGTACCGGGCGTTTGATCATCGACGGCTGGGCCAGCATCAGGCGGATGGCCTTGTTCTGGTCAAGGTCGGCCTTGGCCGCGTCGTCCAGTTTGCGAAAGGTGGTGCCGGCACGGTTGAGGATGGTTTCCCAGCCGTGTTCGTCACACCACCGTTGCAGGTTCGCAGCGTCGATGGCGCTGACCTTGTAGTCATGGAACTGATAGCTCACGCCCTGCTCATCCAGCCAGCTGCGTGCCTTTTTCATGGTGTCGCAGGCTTTGATGCCGTAAAGGGTGATGCTCATGCTGAAAGCCCCTCGATGAAGTCACGGATGCGCTCGGCGGCCTCGATGCATTCGGCCAGCGGTGCGACCAGCGCCATGCGGATGCGTCCGGCGCCGGGGTTTTCCCCGTTGACGGCGCGCGACAGGTAGGAGCCGGGTACCACGGTGACATGCTGCCGGGCAAACAGGTCGCGGGTGAAGAGGGTGTCGTCGATCGGCGTTTTCGCCCACAGGTAGAAACTGCCGTCCGGGCGTTGCACATCCAGCACCGGCTGCAGGATTTCCAGTACAGCGTCGTACTTGGCGCGGTACAGATCACGGTTGGCGCGCACATGCGCTTCGTCGTTCCAGGCGGCCACACTGGCCAGTTGCACGTGCACTGGCATGGCGCAGCCGTGGTAGGTGCGGTAGAGCAGGAAAGCCTTGAGAATCTGCGCATCGCCGGCCACGAAACCGGAGCGTAACCCCGGCAGGTTGGAGCGCTTGGACAGGCTGTGGAACACGACGCAACGCTTGAAGTCACTGCGGCCCAGCGCAGCACAGGCACTGAGCAGCCCGGCGGGCGGGTTTTGCTCGTCGAAGTACAGCTCGCTGTAGCACTCGTCGGCGGCGATCACAAAATCGTACTGGTCGGCCAGGGCGATCAGTTTCTTCAGTGTTTCCAGTGGCACCAGCGCCCCGGTCGGGTTGCCCGGCGAGCAGAGAAACAGCAACTGGCAGCGTTGCCAGACGTCGGCCGGCACAGCATCGAAGTCCGGGTTGAAGCCGTTCTCTGGCAGACAGGGCAGGTAGTGCGGTTGGGCGCCGGCCAGCAGGGTGGCGCCTTCATAGATCTGGTAGAACGGGTTGGGGCTCACCACCAATGCATCCGCTGTGCGGTTGACCACGGTCTGGGTGAAGGAAAACAGCGCCTCGCGGGTGCCGTTGACCGGCAATACGTGGCGGGCGGCATCCAGCCAGCCGGCAGGGACACCAAAACGATTGACGCACCAATCGGCAATCGCCTGTCGCAGGGCCGGAATACCGAGGGTGGTCGGGTAGACCGCCAGTTGCTCGAGGTTGTCAGTCAGCGCCTTGGCCACAAACGCCGGAGAAGTATGCTTGGGCTCGCCGATCGACAGTGCAATCGGGCGCTTGGCGGCCGGCGGCGCAATGCCGGCGAGCAACTCGCGCAGCTTCTCGAACGGGTAGGGTTGCAACTGGTTTAGGGCGTTATTCATGCGGAGTCCGTCAATCGGTAATCAGGGGCGCTGTCAGATGTTGAATGTGTGGCCTGCCGGCGCGCCGTTGGCCTGCTCCAGCTGGGTGACAATGGCTTGCTGCAGTTGTGCACAAAGGGCCGGATCAGTCAGTGGCTGATGTTGTGCGTTGGTGATGAAGAATACGTCTTCGACGCGCTCGCCCAACGTGGCGATCTTGGCGTTCTGCAGCGACAGATCAAACTCGATGAAAATCTGTCCCAGCCGTGCGAGCAGCCCCGGGCGGTCGGGCGCAATCAGTTCCAGCACGCTGACCTGACGTGCCATATCGGTGGAAATGTTCACCTGTGGGGCAAAGGCGAACAGCTTGAGTTGCCGGGGCACGCGGCGCTGGATGATCGAAATATAATCGGCCGGGTTCTTCAAGGCGTTCACCAGGCCGTCACGGATTTTCGCGATGCGCTCCGGGTTGTCGCCAATGCGCCGGCCGTCCGCGTCGAGCACGATGTAGGTATCGAGGGTGAACTGGCTGGTTGAGGTAATGATCCGTGCATCCTGAATGCTCAGGTTGAGCTGATCCATGGCCGCCACGGAAACGGCAAAGAAATCATGCTGGTCGGGCGCATAAATGAAGATCTGCGTGGCGCCGTCAAGTTCCGCATCGGTGGTTTCACGGATCAGCACCAGCGGTCCGTCTTCTGCCTTGTGCTGCAGGATGGCTGCGGTATGCCAGGCCAGGTCATCTGCGGTATGACGCAGGAAGTAGTCATCGCCCAGCTGATTCCACAGCTGTTCTGCCTGGTCCGGATCGATATCGGTCTGCCCCAGCATCTCCAGGGCGGTGTTTTGGGTCTGGCGAATCTGTTCTTCACGATCCAGCGGATTATCCAGCCCGCGGCGCAAAGCCTGCTGGGTCAGATTGTAAAGTTGACGCAACAGGCTGGCGCGCCAGGAGTTCCACAGCGACGGATTGGTGGCATTGATGTCCGCCACGGTCAGCACATACAGGTAGTCCAGATGGGTCTGGTCGCCCACCAGCTGGGCAAAGTCGAAGATCACTTGCGGGTCGGACAGGTCTTTGCGCTGGGCGGTGGTCGACATCACCAGATGGCTTTGTACCAGCCAGACGATCAGCCGGCTGTCCCATGCCGGCAGGTTATGCCGATGGCAGAAGGCTTCGGCATCTACCGCCCCGAGCTCCGAATGATCACCGCCGCGACCCTTGCCGATGTCGTGATACAGGCCAGCCATGTAGATCAGCTCAGGTTTTGGCAGCGTTTCGGTCAGTGCGCTGGCCAGCGGGAAGCGTTCGGCGACATCCGTATGCCGGAACTTGCGCAGATACTTGATCAGATTGAGGGTGTGCGCATCGACCGTGTAGATATGAAACAGGTCGTGCTGCATCTGCCCGACAATGTGCCCGAACTCGGGCAGATAGCGCCCCAGAATGCCGTAACGGTTCATCCGGCGCAGGTTGAGGTGGATGCCTTCATGGCATTTGAACAGCTCGATGAACAGGCTGGTATTGCGGATATCGCTGCGGAAATCGTCATTGATCAGGTGCCGCGCATCGCGCAGCAGGCGAATGGTGTCGGCCTGTACGCCTCGAATTTCCGGGTGCTGGGCGAGCAGCAGGAACAGTTCAAGAATGGCAAACGGGGTGCGTGTAAAGACACTCGGATGCGCCGCTTCCATATAGTTGTCACGCAGCAGGAAGCGATTGTTCAGCGGGGTTGCCGGGCCCTGCACGGTAGGACGCAGAATGACTTCTTCCAGGTGCTGGGTAATCAGGTCATTGAGTTCGGCCACCGCCATGACCGAACGGTAGTACTTCTGCATCAGCCGCTCGACTGCCAGTTTGTCCTCGCCGTCGCTGAAGCCGAGCAGCGGGGCGATGCGCCGCTGGTAGTCAAACAGCAACCGGTCTTCGGCGCGCCCGGCCAGCATGTGCAGGGCGTAGCGGACTTTCCACAGAAACTCCTGGGCCGAAGCCAGCAAGCTGTATTCCGCCGGTACCAGAAAGCCTTGCACGGCCATGGCCTCAAGATTGAGGGTGCCGAATTGGCGGCGGGCTATCCAGAGGATGGTCTGGATGTCGCGCAGGCCGCCGGGTGAGCCCTTGACGTTGGGTTCCAGGTTGTACTCGGTGTCGTTGTATTTGGCATGCCGCTGGCGCCGTTCCTTGCGCTTGGCCAGATAGAACTCCTGGCTGGGCCACATGTGCGCCGGCGAGGTGACTTCCTGCATGCGCTGGCGCAAATGCTCGGGGCCGGCAATGGTGCGGCTTTCCATCAGGTTGGTGATGACCGTCAGGTCGGCGGCCGCTTCTTCGGCGCACTGGGCCACCGAGCGCACGCTCTGGCCGACTTCCAGGCCGATATCCCAGAGCAGGGTAAGGAAGCCTTCAATCGGTTCGCGGAACAGTTCCTGATCGGCATTGTCGAGCAGGATCAGCAGGTCGATGTCGGAGTAGGGGTGCAATTCGCCACGGCCGTAGCCGCCGACGGCGAGCAGGGCAATGTCGGCTTCGTCGCTCCAGCTGAACTGCTTCCAGGCGGCACGCAGCAGTTGATCGACAAACCAGGCGCGGTCTTCGATCAGGCGGCGAATGTCACGACCGGATTTGAACCGCTCGTCGAGCACTTCGCGGGCCTGGCGAATGGCTTTCTTGAATGCACCAATGGGCGAACTCTTGAGTGCCAATTCCGCCTGGAACTGGCCGCGGTCGAACAGTTCGGGGTCAACCTGCGGCATCTGAGGCTTCCTTAATGAGGTCAGGCAGAGGTGCGCGCCAGGGTTTCGTCATTGCGCAGGGTCAGCACTTCGTAGCCGTCGGCGGTCACCAGGATGGTGTGCTCCCATTGCGCCGAGAGCTTGCGGTCCTTGGTGATGGCGGTCCAGCCATCGCCCAGCAGACGGGTTTCCGCCCGCCCCTGGTTGATCATCGGCTCGATGGTGAAGGTCATGCCTTCCTTCAGTTCCATGCCGGTGCCGGCCTTGCCGTAGTGCAGAACCTGCGGCTCCTCGTGGAACACGGCACCGATGCCGTGCCCGCAATATTCACGCACCACCGAGTAGCCCTGCTTTTCGGCATGCTGCTGGATGACGGCGCCGATATCGCCCAGACGGGTTCCCGGGCGCACCAGTTGGATGCCTTTGTACAAGCATTCCTGAGTTACACGGCAGAGTTTGTCAGCCCATTCCGGGGTCTTGCCGGCCGGGAACATCTTGCTGGTGTCGCCGTGGTAGCCATCCTTGATCACGGTGATATCGATATTGACGATATCGCCATCCTTGAGCGGCTTGTCATTGGGAATGCCATGACAAACCACGTGGTTGATCGAGGTGCAGATCGATTTCGGGTAGCCCTTGTAGTTGAGCGGGGCGGGAATGGCCTGCTGCACGTTGACTATATAGTCGTGACAGATGCGGTCCAGTTCATCGGTGGTCACTCCCGGGCGGACGTGTTCGCCGATCATTTCCAGCACTTCTGCGGCCAGGCGGCCGGCGACGCGCATTTTTTCGATTTCCTCGGGCGACTTGATAGTGACAGTCATACGAACTCTCTGAGGCGCTCGAAAGCGCTGGCTGGATGCGGGGGAGGGCGATTCTAGCAGACTGCGGCAGGCCAATCAGCCATAACCGATCATCCCTTTGGGTTTCGTTATCCGGCTGGCTGTGGTATAAAACGCGCCGCTTTACGGGCATCTGAGCCGGTGAAGCACTAATCCGCACACGTATCGACACGTTTTCCTGGGTGCCCGCAAGGGTTGGAAAGCGGGATGCGTGGAGGCCTAACCCGACTTATTTAAGGATCAATCATGACCCAAGTCACTATGCGCGACATGCTGAAGGCCGGTGTGCACTTCGGCCACCAGACCCGTTACTGGAACCCGAAAATGGGCAAGTACATTTTCGGTTCGCGCAACAAGATTCACATCATCAACCTGGAAAAGACCCTGCCGATGTTCAACGAAGCTCTAGCTTTTGTTGAGAAGCTGGCTTCCGGGAAGAACAAGATCATGTTCGTGGGCACCAAGCGCTCCGCCGCCAAGATACTGGCTGAAGAAGCCGCACGTTGCGGTTCGCCGTACGTGGATCATCGCTGGTTGGGCGGCATGCTCACCAACTACAAAACCATTCGTGCTTCGGTAAAGCGTCTGCGTGATCTGGAAGTCCAGTCCCAGGACGGTACTTTCGCCAAGCTGACCAAGAAAGAAGCGCTGATGCGCACCCGTGATCTGGAAAAACTGGATCGCAGCCTGGGTGGTATCAAGGACATGGGCGGTCTGCCTGACGCACTGTTCGTGATCGACGTTGACCACGAGCGCATTGCCATCACCGAAGCCAACAAGCTGGGTATTCCGGTTATCGGCATCGTGGATACCAACAGCAGCCCGGAAGGCGTTGACTACATCATCCCAGGCAACGATGACGCCATTCGCGCCATCCAGCTGTACATGGGTGCGATGGCTGACGCTGTGATTCGTGGTCGCGGCAATGTTGCCGGCGGTACCGACGAGTTCGTCGAAGAAGCCGCTGCTCCTGAGCAAGCTGAAGGCTAAGGCCGGAACGCCAAGCGTTACCCGGTACGCAAGAAGGGGGCTAGGCCCCCTTTTTGCCACCTGAGAATTGTGTGTGTCGGCTGTGGCCGGCACGATGGTTAAAGACCTGTTCGAGAGGAATAGCAAAATGGCAGAAATTACTGCAGCCCTGGTTAAAGAACTGCGTGAGCGCACCGGCGAAGGCATGATGGATTGCAAGAAGGCCCTGACCAAGGCTGGCGGCGACATCGAAAAAGCCATTGATGACATGCGCGCTTCCGGCGCCATCAAGGCTGCCAAGAAAGCGGGCAACATCGCTGCTGAAGGCGCTATCGGGGTCAAGGTTGCTGACGACGGAAAATCGGCAGTGATCATCGAAGTCAACTCGCAAACTGACTTCCTCGCCCTGCAGGACGACTTCAAGGCTTTCGTAAACAGCAGCATTGAAAAAGCCTTTGCCGAGAAGCTGACTGACGCTGCTCCGCTGATCGCTTCCCAGGAGTCGGCGCGTGAAGCGCTGGTGGCCAAGTGTGGCGAAAACGTCAACATCCGCCGCCTGGCGCGCGCTGAAGGTGATGTGGTCAACGCCTACCTGCACGGTAACAAGATTGGTGTACTGGTTGTGCTCAAAGGCGGTGACGCCGAGCTGGCCAAAGAGATCGCCATGCACGTTGCGGCCAGCAACCCTGAGTTTCTGCTGCCTTCGCAAGTGTCGGCTGAAGCCATCGAGCGCGAGAAAACCGTGTTCATGAGCCTCAACGAAGACAAGATCAAGGGCAAGCCAGCTGAAATCGTCGAGAAGATGGTCGGCGGCCGCATCCAGAAGTTCCTCGCTGAAGCCAGTCTGGTTGAGCAGGCCTTCGTCAAGGATCCGGAAATCAAGGTCGGCGCCCTGGCCAAGAAAGCCGGTGCTGAAATCGTTTCCTTCGTACGCTTCCAGGTAGGCGAAGGTATCGAGAAGCCGGTCGACAACTTCGCTGAAGAAGTAGCCGCCCAGGTCGCTGCAAGCAAGCAGTAAGCGTTTTTACTGCTTATTCGAAGAGGCTGCCCGCTCACGCGCGCGGCCTTTTCGTCAAAATGGGAAGGATGTTTTATCTTTCCCGGCGGTGCATCATTGGCACTGACAGTTTTGCCGCAACGCGTTAATTCATCTTTAAAGTTCGCCACAAGGAGAGACAAGCAATGGCCCAGCAGGTGAGTGCCCGCAAACCTCGCTACAACCGCATTTTGCTCAAACTTAGTGGTGAAGCCCTGATGGGGGCCGAGGATTTCGGTATTGACCCGAAAGTACTCGATCGAATGGCGCTGGAAGTCGGTCAGCTGGTCGGTATCGGTGTTCAGGTGGGGCTGGTAATCGGCGGTGGCAACCTGTTCCGTGGCTCAGCGC
>JACCEA010553372.1_pt1 | contig 17897 bp, 8 predicted proteins | sample 7449851 | NCBI WGS metagenome assembly JACCEA01 (sample SAMN15323453, study PRJNA562643) | freshwater metagenome | isolation source: river surface water | place: USA:Blue River Watershed | collected 2017-08-18
CGTGCGTAAAAGAGTTCCCGTGTTCAACGCGTGTGCAACCCGGCTTCGCTCCTTGATCGACCCGGACGCTACAGAAGTCACGTAAAATCGATGATCCTTTTAGGTCTCGCTACGCAACGGGCCACACCAGCTTGAGTTCCGCACCATGACTCGGGAGAGCCGTCAGACTCACTCGCCCATTCAGCTTTTTGGCAAGGTCGGCGATCGCAGCCAGGCCTACGCCGCGCCCGCTACTTAGATTTGCCTGAACGGCAGTCGTGACTCCATCCCAAAAAAGAACATCAGTCCAATTTTGACCCGCTTCAGGTTGAAATCCGCGGTCAATAGCCATCTGCTTGATGTGCGGCAGATCCAGACCAATGCCGTTATCCCGTATGATGAGCTGCCAACGACCATTTTCCTGGCCGCTCAAAACAGTCAAGCGCGGTGATTGAACAGCCAAGCCTTTGGACAAGGGCCGGATATACCCATGATCCACGCAATTGCTCAATCCATGATTCATAAACAGGCTCGCCGCTTGCGACAGTTCCAGATTCCAGTGTTGAATTTCATCAACGACCGCAATCGACGCAAGTGGGTGCTGGGCATCGGCCAGGCGTTGACGAAGTTCAGGAAGCATGGCTCCGACAATCTCATGCAAATTAAAGGCCCTGTGTGTCGGCGCAGCATCCGAATGGAGATGAGCAAGGCGCTGCATGAGGTCCCGATGGATTTTAATTTCACGACGAAGCGATTCGATAGCATCAGTTCCCGAACCATCCCGAACCGGCTGCTTGCAGAAGTCTTCCACGACATGGATGCTCGCGGCCAAATCTCTGAGTCCCAGCGACCTGGAGATTCCCTTCCACGTATGCAGGAGCAGAGAATCCTGACCATCCACCTTCCCAACTTGCAATCGATCAATCAGGGACTCAGCTGCGCTCAGTTCTTCACAAAGGTCTTTCACGCGCCGTAAATCGGTTTCCAACATGTCACGCAGGCGAATCATGATCATGTCGGACTGCTGGTTCGCTGCGTTCAACTGCTGTTCCAGCTTCAACCGTTCTGTGTTGTCCCTTAAGGTCAGGAGTATGTTCTGAACCCGTCCGTGCTTATTCAACAGCGCCTGCCAATGCAGGGAAATGGAACGCGCCTTTTGATCAAGAGTCAGGTGCAGTGGAAACTGTCCTTCGTTTAACTCCCACGACAGGCGATCCTCCCCGATCGAGGCATCAAGCGCGGCCCGCAGAGTAATTTGTTCGTCCTGTGACAGGTCGGATTTTTGCAGGAGAATGAGAAAGAGATCACGGCGTCCAAGATCGGTTTCTGTCAGGTGCAGGATGTTGGCAAGATAAGGGGAAAAACTGGAATCGACCGTCAGTCCTGGTCCTATGGTCAGAATTCCTTCTTCTATATGGTCGAGAACATCCTTCATCTTTTGCCGGGCTTTTTTTACAGCATGGGCCTGCAACCACAGGCCCAAAAGCAGAATGATGATAAGTAAGCAGACTGCAAAACCGAAAAGAGCAAAAGTACGAAGCAACCGCGCCTCGCGGATGGTTTGAGCTTGCAGCTCGTTCTCTCGAACAAGCAGCTTGTTCTTCTGCTCCTCCACCTCCAACCCGAGATTCACCTGCAGACGGTTTAGGTTTTGCTGCGTCTCTTTCTCTGTTTTTTCTTTGTGGATCTTCAGATAAGCTTTTTGATCGAGAAAGGCAAGCTCTGGCAACCCCATCTGGTGTAGGATCTCGGCCCTATGTTCCAAAATGCGCATTCTTTCGCTCAGCATCGTTTCGGGATAGAAACTGAGAGCCTTGTCAGAACTTTTTCGGGCCAGCACCCAGTTTTTCAAGTGCATATAGGCAACTGCCCTGCAGTCTTCGACATCCCCGCGCATGATATTAAGACTTTCGGAGGGAGCCATCGATTTAATGAAAAGGATCTCGGCGTCGCTGAGATAGGCCAGCGCCCGCTTGCCTTCGCCGGCAGAATTTTCAATATTGGCCATGCCTAGGTTATTGTATGCCTCGAGCAACTCGTTGTGAATAGATTGAGCAAAATCCTTCGATTCCAGAAACAGTTCCTTGGCAAGGGCCAAATCCTGTGGTGAAGAACTTTTTTCATAAATTTTTGCCAGATTATGCATAACTACGGAACTGAGATAACGGAGCCCTGCTGCTCTGGTGATAACCAGAACCTCTTTATAAAGTTCGATAGCCTTTTGATCATCCTTGAGTTCATAGAGAAGTATGGCCACATCGTTTTTAATGAGCGCCTGCAGATAGTCCTTGGGGGAAGGGTCCTGCATGATCAGCATCAGAGCTTTGCGATCCAATTCCAAAGACCGCTTTTTATCACGCTTGTAGTTGAAGAAATTGGCGAACTCCCGGTATGTATCCGCTAGAAAGCGTCCTCGGCCGGCTGCCTCTGCGCGCTTTTCAGCAATTTGGAGCCAGGTTTCGAGGTCCTGAGTGCTCGCGGTGTCTTGATTACTCTGATATCGCTGCTGGAGGATAAAGGCGAGATGCTGCAGCCATCGATCATCCGATGACTTGACAATACTTTGCAGCTCGCTCAAGACCGTTTGAGAAAAATAGCGGGGATTAGGCTCATCTATTTCACTGGAAGCAAAAAGATGAGCAACGACCACACGAGCCCAAGCCAGGTCGCGCTGATCATGAACCTTCAGATAGGCAGCTGCAGCATTGGACACGGCGACCGGATCATCTTGAATCAAAGCCGAAACTTCGATTGCCGGCAGGTCAGGGTGAAAACTGCCTGGCGTGCCCAAGCTAAAGGGAGCAACTCCCAAAGCGAGGACAAGCGTCAGCAGGGTCCAAAGGTTTGGCCATCCTGAAGTGACAATGCGATGCAACGGTTAAAGCCCCCTGGCTGCGGGCGACGGAGTCTGTCGCTCCAGAGCTATCGGATTCACAAGCAAAGCCCAAGGAGGCAAATATTGCCGGGCGCAACTGGAACTTGGGTCCCCTGCAAACGTCTGCCGCGACACCATTCGCTTTCAACGGCCAGCTCAGTATGAGCCCTTAAGCGTTGGCTTGCAGCTTGTTTTGCCGATTCAGCTCCACTTGAAAAAGCTCCTGCTCTTCCGTCACACCTTTCAGGCGAAAATTGCCGAGACTTTGGCAATTGCGCCGACCATACAATTCTGCTGAGGTCTGACTCATGACAATTTCCCCGGGTGGCGCGAGAGCTTCAATGCGGGCTGCGATATTCACCGCATTACCGATCACGGTATAGTCTGAGCGCTTTTCACTTCCAAAGCTTCCCACGATGGCTTCTCCAGAATTGATTCCAATGCGAAGGCCCAGCGTGGTCTTGAATTCCTTTTCCCAGGCAAGGTTCAGTTCAGCCAGGGCCTGAAACATGCGTTCTGCACATCGAACCGCTCGCTGCACCTGATCTGTGGGAGAGCTTTCGAACGGTGCACCAAAGATCACCATGACCGCATCGCCAATAAACTTATCAATCGTGCCACCTTCCGCAAACACCACCTCTGTCATCGTTTTGAGATAGGTATTCAATAGGCGGGCGATGGCATCTGTCCCCAAGGCTTCTGTCGTAGCTGAAAATGCGACCAAATCAGCAAAGAGGATCGTGATCATTTTTTTCTGTGGATCCTGTTCAAGGCGTGAGCGGCCCTGCAGTATTTCCTTGATCAGAGCCTCTGGCAAAAATCGCTGCAGGATATTGGTGCGGATATAGGCCTGTAATGCCTCAATCCTTCGGTTCTTCCACCAGACCCGCCAGATGGCAAGGATGAGGATGACCACAACGATTCCCGTGGAATAAAGGATGATGGTTTTGAGCTGATTGCTTTTGCGTTCCAGCTCCGCTTCCAATCGGCTCCTCTCCTCTTCAATACGGGATCTTTCCAGCTCGAGATGACTCGTGGTTCTGGCTGTCGAGTTTTTCAAACGATAACGGAATTTTGTTAGAAAATACTGACGGAAATTCCTGAGTATTCTGAATTCAATCTGGGGAGGCAAGGGGCGCTTTACCAGAGCATCGATGTTCATCACGACATCGATGGCACTGGAATAGTAGTTGTCAGTTACGAATTCGCAGGATGGAATATCATCCCTTTGTAAGGTTTCAAAGAGAACCAATTCCCGGACACAGTTAAGGTAAGTCATGCGACCTGAACGATCATTGTAGCCCAGCTTATCAAATTCCTGGATCAACTTCAGAGCTTCGCCGGATTTTTTCATACCCACCAGCGCGGCCGCTCTATACACAAGCCCTTCGCTATAAGTCGGAAGGTCTCGTTTGTGGATACGTTGAAACGCCTCCACAGCTCGATCAAATTCATACAATCCAAAAAGGTACGCAATACCTTCATTGAAAGCCATGGACCCATCGGCGCTTTGGCGATTGGAATACTGACTTTCGAGTTCTTTATAAAGGGCTATGCCCTTTCGAATATTTTCGTCGGATTGAAACACATCAGTGTAAAGTATGGCAAGATGATTATAAACATAGCGGCGAGCGGGATTCGCTTCTTTACCTAGGATCTTGAGGGCTTTTTCCAGAATATTAATGGCCTCGAGCGGGCGGTCGCGGAAGATATGAAAATCGGCGAGGACATCGGCGACGAACGCCGGAATTTCCGTGTTGCTAAACTCCCTAAGGGCTCTTTCATAGATGACTTCCATCCGCATCTGCTTTTCGGCGTCAGACAATTCCGGAATGTGGCGGATGATCTGGACTTGAAACAGGAGGTCATCATCAGCGGGCTTCTGATTCAGGAGCCGTCTCAAATCGTGTTCACTCAGAATACTGGGATTATAGATAGAGTACGAACTGATCCTACGCCAGGCAAGATATTTTTGCCTCGCTGAAGTATTGGGGCTGTCTATGAACTTCAGCAACGCGGCAACTTTTGCCTCGCGACTCACGATAGAATCCATTTTCAAAAAAGGAGCGACCGTAGCTTCGAATTCAAGGTCATAGCTCACTTTTTCCAATGCCAACCCAGGCCATGCAAAAAGGCAGAAGAGGGTAGCGATGGCGAGGATTAAACGCATATCCCAATATTATCACAAAGGGAAAGGCATATTTTTCCCGGGATTGAGGGCATCAGAGTGGGCATTCCATGCTTGGCAAAGAGGCAAGTCCAAGGCTTGCAGGTCAAGCACCAGAAGGTTTTGAGAAGACCAGGGTAAAGCAGACCTTTCGTCACTCAGGAAAGACTGCGAGGCAAACTCAGCACAAAGCAGGTATTTTCCACGCTGTCATCCAGAGTCAGGCGGCCGCCCATGGATTCTACGAGGTTCTTCGATATGCTCAAACCAAGGCCGGTGCCCGAGCCATTGGCCTTGGTGGAGAAAAAGGGCAGCATGATCTTTTCGCGAATTTCCGCTGGAATCCCTGATCCGCTGTCGGTCACCCGCACCTGAATGCTTCCCTGCTCGCCTTCCGTCTGCAGATCAATCTGAATCCATTTCTTTTCAAGTCCCGCGATGGCATCACAGGCGTTGTTGATCAAGTTGAGCAAAGCCTGCATAAGGGCTGCCTTGCGCCCCCGAAAACGGATGCCGACATTCGGCTCTGGATTCCACGCTATGGAAATCTGTTTATTTTTGAGGAGTTCAAAGCAGAGATGAATCGTTTCGGAAATGATCTCTGACACTGAACAATCCACCAAATCGTCCTGTCGATCATCGCGAGCATAGGACCGCAAGGCCTTAATAATATCCGAGATGCGTTGGCTTGTTTCCTTGATCCTGCTTAATCCGAGCCGGAGCTCTTCACGCTCGGTTCGACCGCTGTCGATTCTATGCAACAAAAATTGAGCATAGCCATGAATAATGGCGAGAGGATTGTTGACTTCATGCGCAATGCTGCCTGCCATGCTGCCCAATGCTGCCATCTTAGCAGAATGCTCCGCTTTCAGTTGCTGAAGTTTAAGCTCCTGACTGCGGTCGAGAAAGAGCATTTCAAACCGATAAGACTGCCCGGATGCCACCAGGAGTATACTGAACAAAGTCAGAGCCAAAACAAGGCCAAAGGAAAGAGCCAGAAAATACTCTTTCTGCGGATGAACGAGCATCGACCGGTAGGGCAGAGTCAGGATGATGAAGAGTCGATCAGCAGAACGGGGCAAAGGTTTCATCCAACTCACGCCCGAAACGCTGCTCATCAAGCCGCCGCTATCCTTCCCAGCAAAGCGCATGTGCACATCACTGAGCCCCAGCCGAAGATAACTCTCGCGGATCTCTGCACTGTAATCAAACACCGCCTCGATCTGTAATATATCGCCGTTCAGTGATTCGGAACTTACCCGAACATAAGCCATCAACGGCTCGGCCGCAGCTGCAAAGAATTCAGCTTGATTCGGCTCCTTGCTCCGGCCTTCCTCCCTGACTCTTCGATACAGGTCCACGGGTCCAGGAGTCGTCTGCCAATGGAAGCGGACCTGCAAAGTCCCGGCGAGTGGGCCCTTGATTATGGTGAGGCTTCGCAAAGCATCCGAACCGCTTTGGAGATTCGTACGCAAAGTTTCAAAATCAGCAGAATCGGGACTATTTTGCCTTCTCAGATTCGCATGGCTTGATTGAAGGAACAGCAGCTTCTGGAAAAGGCTGTGCTCAAGCTGATTCAGAAGCTGCTGCCCCTGCAGCTTGATAAGACCTTGAGCACTGGAGGATTGCCATTCTGCAGTCTTTGAATTCAGAAGCAGGAGGACTCCAATCAGACAAACAGCCGGAAGACAGAGTGAAAGGCGTCGAGGTCGCCAAAGAAGAGCGGGTTTGCCGTAGAAAGCCAGAATCATCGGCAGGAAAACGGCAGCACCGAATGCATCGCCGATCCACCAGGTAAACCAATTGATCAGGATCGTGTCGGAGTCAATCTTTTGGGCCCAATAAAGCATGCTCACCCCGACAGAAGGCGAAATCAAAGACGAGAGTGGGGCCAGAACAAAAAGAAACTTCAACACGCTCCCGTGGCGATCCAAACGCAAGGGTGTTTCGCAGAATCTGAGCACGAGATAGCGACCCAGAAGGGCTTGGAGCACAGCGCCCGATCCAACGCCCGTGGCAATCACGCCCAACTTCAGCGACTCAGACCAATCATTATGAGGCACACCAACATGGAAGAAATTCACGACCCATGAACCTAGAAAGACCCCAACACCCAGTTTCGGGCCACACATCAAGACCGCGGCCAAAGCAATGCCCGCCCCTGGCCAAAACGGGGATGAATAACCAGGCGGCACCGCAACGATCAGAAAAAGCCAGGAAACCAGCGCATAACACAGTAAGACTAGCACATTGGCCAGGACCCAATTTTTACAGGATTTTCCAGCACTCGAATGGTTCATGGTCATCCGCAGTCGTGTTTGTTTTGAATGAGTTGCAGGTTCTAAGGTAATACGGGAAAATCTGCAAAAAGAAAACTACCGATCTCATCCGAATAGCGGGGAAATTTTCTTTTTTGAGTGAGAGGCCGGCACCTGCTTTTATTCCCTGTCGAACTGCGGCAGGCCTGTTAAAATAGACGCTTGAAAGAACATCCAGAGGGCAGTCCATGCTAACCTTGCGTTCAATCTATTTTCTCCTCGGGCTCGGTATCGCCTGCTTCTGTCCTGCCGCTCCCAGCACAGCGGCGACGCGTTGTCAGGAACTTCAGGCTTTTGCGCCCAGCATGAACATGGAACTACCGCCCCTTGCAACCTGCACCTTTCAGACCGATGGGCCACAGCTTGTGATTTTCCTGAACTACACGCCTAAGCATCAAAAGTCCTGGCTTCCGCAGGTGGAGTACGCGGTCAATGGTCAGGTCCTGAATCTGCCCACCCACAAATTCTACTTTGTCCAGCTTCAAGCAGGCGACCGCATGAGCTTTCGCAATCTAACCGACAGGAAGACCGACCTCTCTTACTTCGCCGGTGAATACTGGAGCCTTCTGGTCTGGTGCTTCTGCCTCATCAGCAGCATACTTGGAGCGGCCATAGCCTCGGCTTATTGCCTACTCTATCGTCGCATGAGTTATTTTCATCTTGCTTTCTTTTCCTTGACGACCACCTTCTATAACCTGCTGCACCCCACCGCTTTCACCCTCAACTATGTAGCCTTCTTCGTCATGGTATCCAGCTACTTCAATGTTGTTTTAGGCTTCCAGCGCCCGATCTGGAATCAGCGTATTGTGATGGCCACCATCGGCATCGCTGGTCTTTGGATCCTCTCGTTTTCAACATTTCCGTACGATATCAACATCAAAATCTCTATGATATCCAGCATCACGGGACTCATTATCCTCATACTATCGGCCTACAACCTTTGGCGCCGCACTCGCATCATTATTTCGTCCTTCGCTTTAACCAATACCCTTTTCATCTTTTACCTGGGACTCGCCGAACGGCAGCATCTTTTTGCAGCGACCTTCATTCAATCCATCTTTATCTGCATGATGACCTACAGGCTCCTTCAGACTTCTGTGGAGAATGAGAAAAAGGCTCGCGATGCCCAGGAAGCGATTGCATCCAAAAACCAGGAACTCGCGCAAATCAACGAATCCCTGGAAAGCCGCGTGAAAGAGCAGACGGCGGATCTGCGTCAGCAAACCGAGAGCCTTGCTATTCTGGCTCAATCTTCTGAGCGAATTCTGGAGAATATCGAAGAAGGCATTATCTGCTTTTCCCATGACTTCAAGGTGGAACGGGTCTCCAGCTGGGCGGAACGCGAGCTTCACATTAAGGCAGGTCAGGATTTTCTGCCGTTCTTCGCCAGCATGGAAGCCAACCCGGATCTCAAAGCTGCGACCTTGCAAGGCCTAAAACTGAGCATGGGCGCTGATCCCATACAGTGGGAACTTAATCGCAGCCATTACCTGAAGAAAGTTCAGCTTGGTGATAGGGTGCTGCAACTGGACTTTCATCCCATCATCTATGAGCAAAGCGTTCAGAGTGTGATCCTGACTGCACATGACAGAACGGAGGACACGCTCAGGAAAGAACAGCAGCAGCGGAACGACGAACGTTTTCTGCGTCTTGTGCAGAAAGCCAAAGCCATCCTTAGCGGAGGCACTGTGGTCGCATTTTCCTGCAGGAAGTGGGTCCTCTTGCTCAGGATCTGACTCGTCTGTCTCACGCTTCCCGTGACGAAGCTCGTGTTCTACTTCGAAATCTCCATACCATCAAGGGTGCATCCCGCGCCGCACAGTTCCATGATATCAGCGCGCTGGCCCATCACCTTGAAAGTCTTTACAGCGAAGGCCAGCTCGAAATGCTAGAGGCCGGTATCCAGACTCTCAAACGGGACCTCGAGGAATATGCTTTGGCCATTCGGGAAGTCTTCGGCAGCGGCCAACCCGTTGAGCCGTTGAATCGCCTCATGGATCTCATCCAGGCTTTGAAAGGTCTGATGGAAAGGCAGCTGGCTGCATATGACATCAAGCTGCAAAGCCTGGCGGTTACCGATGCACTGGAAGCACTCCCTCGTGGCCTTTACGAATGTCTGGTGCACGTGGTGAACAACATCTGTGATCATGGGTTCGTCCGTCCCTTGCAAAAAGGAGCCCCGCGCCGGAACGCTCACATCAGTGTAACAGGATTATATCAGGGCCCTCATGCGACGATTGAAATAAGGGATAACGGTCAAGGTTTGAATTGGAACAGAATTCGAGAGCTGTGTTTTCAGCGCCAGTTCATTCCGGAGCGCGGTCGCCCAAGCAGTGATGTCCTGTTTCTGGATGGTCTGAGCACTGCAGACTCCGTCAGCGAAAGTTCGGGCCGTGGAGTTGGGCTCGGATTCGTGAAGCAGGTGATTTCAGCATGGCCCGGGGGAAAGGTTACCCTCCTTGACAACGACGAGGGGACAGGAACTCTTCTCCGCATCGAATGGGATGCTCGCAATGAGTCTCCCAAAGCGGAAGGGCTATGACCTGATCCCGGCGTCATACGATTCCATTTAAGAGACTTTGCTGCGATCCAACTCATCTTTACGATGAATTTTCAGGGTCATGATGAAGCTTGGGGATTTTGCTGCCTTATCGAGTTCAATGCGGCCATGAACACGCTGCAGCAGGCGCCAGACGATGGAAAGCCCGAGGCCGGAACCTTGATTGCCTTTACTGGTAAAACCCCGGTCGAAGATGGATACCGCGATTGCTTCCGGAATGGGTGGACCCGAGTTGGTCACCCGGATCACGACATTGTCCTGACGAACATCGGCATCAAAGCGAATCCATCTTTCGCCCGATGGCAGATCCTGCATGGCATCACAAGCATTTCCCAGCAGATTGAAGAGGACCTGCATAAAGGCTCCGGCACTGATCTGAACGCTCAGGGAAATGAGAGACAGCTCCACCCGAATCCTTTGGCGAGCGAGACGCGGACGGCTGAGCTTCAGAACGGTTTCCATCGTGCGTACGAGTTCACAGCTCGTGTCACCTTCCTGATTGCGATTGAATTCCAGGATATCCATGATCAGATCACGCGCATAACGCGATTGATCCCGGAGGAGCACAAAGGACCGAACCAGCGTGAGCTGATGATCGCAGTAGAGGCGATCCTCATCCGTAAGCAGCAAAAGTTTCTGCCAGATCCCGGCCTTTTCCCCCTGTGGCATGGGCAGATGGGCCAGACGCATGCGAAGGGAACGCAAAACAGGATCCTCGCTTTGCTTCAAACTGGTAAAACTCAATCCCTCCAGACCGCCTTCCGTGCTTTCGCCCAAATCCCCCTCGGCCAGAATCTCAGCGGCTCGATTCCATCCTGCTCCTTGCAGCGGCAATCGCTGAATCAAACGGGCCAACATGGGGCGATCGATGCGTTGATTCATCTCTGAGAATTGGAAAATATTCTTGAGTTCATGACTCAACTCGCCTAAAAGTTCGCCAAGCTGGGCGAGGCGATCGCGTTCCTCAAGCTGACTCATACGTCGATTGATTTCAAGGCGATGCAGAAGGTTCCGCACGCGCATGTGAAGTTCTTCCTGATGGATGGGCTTGGCCAGGTAATCATCCGCTCCCAGTCCAAGTCCAAAGAGTCGATCATCCTCGCTGGCTCGGGCTGTGATCAGGATCACCGGGGTGTCCTGCAGAAGCGGATCCTCTTTCATGGCTTTCATCACATCCTCGCCCGACACCTGAGGCATCATCATATCGAGCAGGACCAGATCGGGAAGCTCAGTCCGCATTTTGACGAGAGCCTCCTGACCGCCATAAGCGATCAGCACTTCATATCCCTGGTCCTCCAGCATGTGCTGGATAACTTCGCAGTTGATTTCATTGTCATCGACCACGAGAATGCGCTGCGACATGCCAGGCTTTGGCTTGATCAAAGACGAGCGGGATGGGCTGGCCGCAACGAGCGCGGGAGTCGCAACCATCGGCAAAACGGTGGCTGTATTTTCACTGCGTTCGCTTCGCTTGACATTGACTTCGCTCTGCTCAGGTACGGTTATCTTGAAAGTCGAACCGTGGCCGGGTTCCGATTGAACGTCGATGTTACCGCCCATGAGTTCAACCAGGTCACGCACCATGGAAAGACCCAGACCTGTACCTTCATAGTTGCGGCGCGCGTCGCCTCCGACCTGATGGAATTCTTCAAAAATGGAATCCAATTGATCCTTCGGTATGCCTATGCCGGAATCAGAAATAGTGAGAACCAGGCGATCAGCCTCGCGATGCATCAGCATCTTCACATAGTTGCTGCGCTGCGGATCGGCAAATTTGAATGCATTGCCCAGAAGGTTACGCATGATGGTGGCAATTTTTTCCCGATCCCCGACGAAGTGATCATCCTCCTTCTTCCAGGTCCTCTCGGCCTCAAAGCGGGAGTCCGCTCTCTTCAAGAGGAGTCCCTCGGCCAGATGACAGGCTTCCGCATAAAGCTCGTCGAGCGAAATCATGCTATTTTCCAGGGTCAAACTGCCCTTTTTGGATTTGGCCAGATCCAGGATGGTATTGACCTGATTCTTGAGTGATTCCGCAAGACGAATACATTTCAAGAGCTGCTCGCGAGACTGGGGAGTCTGCGGACCGTAGCGATCGTCGCTCAAAAGCTGCAGAAAGCCGATGATGCCATTCAGTGGCGTTCGCAATTCATGGCTGGTGTTATGGAAGAACACCGTCCGCGCACGTTCTTTTTCACTGATTTCCAGGAGCAGTTCTTCATTGCGCTGAAAGGTTCGCGAAAAACGCCGCCCCGTCGTCAAACTTTGCGTGAATGCAAAGAAAAGGATGGCATACTGCACCAGGAAAATCCCTGGCATGTTCTGGAAGAAGACAAGGTAATCATTGAGACCGGCAAAGGCTAACGCCGTGATTCCGATGGCAGCAAGGTCCATGTCCTTGGCTTTGTTCATCGCCAGGTGGATCATGATCGCACCCAGTGCGAGCCCGTTGAGGGCCAACGCCACAAAGCAGATCTGGATAATATACTCGACCATCCAGTCAAATCCTATGACGCCCATCGAAAAACTGCCTACTATGTTAAGGCCGATAGAGACATTACGGGTATAAATGAGAGCCGGCAGTGGATGCATCGAAGCAAACATGATGCTCACGAGAACAAAGGCAAATTGTGTGCACCAATAGTTGAGGATGATGCTGAAAGGCTCACCCCAGGCTGCATCCTGCACAAACCAGAAGATGAACATCTCGGTTCCTACATAACGGAGGAGCAAAGTGAGGGCAAAGATCGCGGACCAAAGGTCGAGCTTGCTGCGCCGCCTCCCGAGGAAGAGTGCAAAGCTATAGAGGGCTACGAGGAAGAAGCCGCCCATGATCAGCGATCGCTCCATCTGCTTGAGCACTTCTTCGCGATAAATCGACGATCCCAGACCCAGTCTGGGCGAGGAAAGAATAGCAAGATTCGTGTAATAGGCGCTGGCATGCAGAACGAGAGTCACATCCCCACCCACGAGGAGATCAGCCGGTATCGCGACGATCCGCTCGCTGACTTCACCAATAGCCTCGCTCCGTGTTTTCCCGACGCGACCACTTTCGATGAGTTTCTGCACAGCGCCCGTCTGATTATTTTTTATAAACAGGGTATAAGCGGATTGTATCATCCAAAGGCGCAGACTGAGGTCGCGTTGAGACGTCGGCAGGAGGAGACGACTGGCAAAGGTTCCGTAGCCTATGGATTTTTTGTGATGATAAAGCGGCCCTTGATTCGGTGATCCTGGAATGGCAAGAAATTTCCCGCCCTGTATGAAGTCTGTCGTCGCCGGATCGAGGAACTTCTGATTTTGAAAGATCCATTCACCCTCGAGCGAAACATTGCCTTGGCTCACAAAATCCCAAGCTTGGAGATTCATCTGCCCTTGATGCAAAGACGGTTGCTGGCGCGACGGCAACGTCATCAGCTGACATGCGCTGAGCCATAGGCAAAGACTTGCTAGAATCCAAATGGGCATGAAATCCTCCGCCTTGCCTTTCGGTACTTCTCTGCAAAATATTGATCTTCAAGCCTTTCATGACATTTTATTTTTTTCCAAAAGACTCACTCTTTCGACTTCAGTTTCAAATGTTTATTCAACAGAACTTAAGGAGCTAATCCGAACGAAAGCATAAAATCATGTAGCCCTTGTCCCAGCGAATATTGCTGGACATCTTTCGCTTTGTCTTTCAGTTGACCACATGCGGAAGGCTGTGATCTACTCGCGCTGTTTCAATCAGACATTCAAATTATGTTTTTGGGAGATCGTGTATGCGTTTGAACACCCGTATGCTCGCGGTGCTGGGAATGCTTGCTTTTCCAGCATTCCATGCGCTGGCCAATGAGAACTGTGAAGTCCGATCCGGCTGCAATGCAGCTGCTCTTTGTGCAACACCTGATGATACAAGTGCAGCCGGTGGATGGACTGTCGGTGCTCGCACGGTGAACATCAAAGGTCTGACTGTGGAAGTCTGGTATCCTGCGACCAACATTGCGTCCGCGACAGCTGTTCCCAAAAACTATGACGTGCGCCTCTGGCTTCCCGTCAAGGAGCAGAAAAAAATTCCTGACGATAAAGTCCCCTCGCAAGTCTGTGATTGCTATGCCGACCTGCCTCTCGACACCGAGCATGGTCCTTATCCTGTGGTGCTCTTCGCTCATGGGACCGCCGGCTTCCGTACCCAAACACTTTCCCTCATGACCCATCTTGCAAGTCGCGGTTTCGTGGTCTTGGCTGCGGATCACCCCGGTCTTTACCTTGCTGACCTTCTGCAGTTCAAATTTGGAGCCAAGGTTACCACGGATCTTCAGACCATACTGAATGCGCTGAAGACGAGCGCTCCTGAACTGGCTTTCCTAAAGGACAAGCTTGCGTTGGATCATATCGGTCTCATCGGACACAGCGCGGGCGGCAACGCTGTCTCCAGCCTTTCGGGAGTGGAAGGCGTGGAATTCGTGGTCCCCATGGCGGCAGGTGGAACCCAGAATGGGCCGGACTTGAAGGGTTCGCTCATCATGGGCGCGTTGAATGATAAGGTTGTCGCCTATAGCCGGCAGCAAAGTGGCTTCAACCAGTCCCCGAATCCCAAGCGTCTGGTTGGAATTGCCAACGCCGGACATCTTGCATTCTCGGATCTTTGCGCACTGAAAAACAAGGACGGCGAAGATATGGTAACGGTTGCTCAGAAATATAAAATTGCCAACGCCGGTTTCGCCAGCGGGCTGTGGGATGGCTGCGCCGCAGGACAAACCGATCCCGCGGTGGCACGCGTGATTGTCAATTATACAGTGGCCGCAGGCGCGGAAGAGGTGCTCCAGTGTGTGGATCGTACAGCTTCCTTCAAGGCCTTGAAAAGCCGCTATAAGGAAGTGAGCGACTTCCAGGAAGCGCTTTGATTCCATCGATGCGATTTTGGGAGGGATTGCGCACCACGGGTATCTACCGTGGTGCCTTTTATGCTTCACTTGCCTTCGTAATTGATCATCCAATTGATGCCGAAGCGATCTATCAGCGATCCAAAACGTTTGGCCCAGAATGACTCTGCAAGGGGCATCGTCACCTGGCCTTGTTCGCTGAGACCACGAAAAAGCCTTTCCGCTTCCTCCAGACTGTCCACGCTGAGTGTAAGTTGCACTGAATTTCCAAACTTGACGGTTTGATCCTGCATACCGTCCGAGGCCATGATCATCATGTCGCCTTTTTTCAGAGCAGCATGCATGACAAGCTGGTCCATACCGGGTGGTACCTCGCCCTTGGGTGCGTCCGCATAAGTCATGATCTGGAGTTCGCCCCCGATATGCTTGTGATAAAAATCCATGGCCTGGCGGCAGTTGCTATTAAAGAAGAGATAGGGATGAACTTGTGTCATAGCAGGCTCCTTGAAAGAGTCTTATGTTTCAAACCATTTTCCAACTCTTGGTCGATCGCCGCTTCGGTAATTCGACCCTCGCCACAAAAATATTTTGATCCATAATATCAGTACTTTATAGCTATAATGCCCGGCAAAATCTGCCCCTTGGGGACATTTGCGGAGCGCCGATAGACCTATCGCAGATGATTCCAAACACCAGCGGGGTTGGGGCATGGCCAAAAAAGAAGATAAAGCACCGGATACCCTTGAGTTCGTCGAAGGGCTCAAGCGTCGTTGGATGGCCACGGTTGATGCCATCGTGGATCCCCTGATGCTGATTGACAAGGAATTCAACATTATTCAAGCGAATCGCGCAATGGCTTCGCTTTCGAATCGCGATATCAAACAGGTCATTGGCAAGAAATGCTATCAGATGTTTGCAGGTCGCAGCTCACCATGTCCAGGCTGCCAGATGATCGAAAGCGTCGATACGCAGAAGCCTTTGACCTTCGACCTGAAGCAGGTTTATCCGGGTCGCGTCTATGAAGTCGCTTCCCAACCGATCTTCAACCAGAAAGGCGAATTGGAAGGGGCGCTGCACATCTATCGGGATCGAACCCTGGCCAAACAACTGCAGAATCAGCTCATTCAACATGAGAAACTGGCTTCGATCGGTTTGCTCGCGGGTGGCATCGCCCATGAGATCAATAATCCTTTGGCCGGAATCCTGCTTTTTGCCCAGATGCTGCTGCGAACGATGGATAAGGAAAGTCCTCATTATCAGGATGTGGAAGAGATCGAATCTGCCGCCAAGCGCTGTAAAACCATTGTGGAAAGCCTCCTGGATTTCGCCCGTAAACAACCGGCCATCGAGGACAAGAAGAATGAAGGCATCGTGGACCTGCAGGATGTCCTCGAATCCGCTCTGCGCTTTTCCACTGTGGGAGGCGCTGCCGATCGCATTGAAATCAAAGAGGACTGGGGTCCCCATCGGGCGACCACACGCGGCAATCGAAACAAGATCATTCAGGTCTTTCTCAACCTGATTCAAAACGCAATCCAGGCGATGCCGAATGGTGGAACTTTGAAGCTGCGAACCTATCTGCTGGATGATAATCGTGGCCACTGGGCCGTGGCCGAGGTCATCGACTCAGGAATTGGAATTCCACCGGAACATCTGAAGAAAATATTTGATCCTTTCTTCACGAGCAAAGGAGAAGGCCAAGGCACCGGTCTCGGTCTTTCGATCTGTCACGGAATTATCCATGATTTGCAGGGCATCATTGAAGTGGAGAGCCGCTTGAACCAGGGCAGCTGTTTCCGGGTCCTGGTCCCACGCCCGGACGCTATCGAACAGGCTGGGTGAACCGTGGAAACTTCACCGCTCAGCAAAATTTCTCCCGAACGCTTTGCGACGCACGCGGCCCTTGGCTGTGCAGCGGCACTTGGCATTGGAATGATGCTGATCGGTTACCGACCTGGCAACAGTCATCCTTTTCCCCTACTCTTTCCTCTTTTTCTCGCGATCTCCGGCTTTGGTGCTTTCACGGGATTTTTCATCAGCATCTTCATCGTCCTGCGCGAGGCCCGCAGTACTTTAATAAGCATACTGCAGCTCGCCATCTTTGGCAGCGCGGCTCTACTGTTTACCTTTCAGTTTATGCTCATGCAGCTCAGCTTGAGCGCAGGCGTCTCTTATGCCCTTTATGCTCTTTTGCTCCTAAGCCTGGCTCTGATCCTGAATGAGCAGATGGCTCGTTTGCTGGGGACATCTTATGTCGAGAGAACCAGTCTGGCGCTGGTCATCGGCCTTTTGAATCTGGGCCTTGTCACCTGGGATCTAAGGCTTTTGCAGTTTCAGGGTATAGAGGAACCTTCGCTCCAGTGTGTGCGCAACATCTATGCCTGTCTTCTTCTGCAGCCTCTCTTAATTCTGGGCATTCGCCGTCTCACAGCTCGCCAGGCAGGGGCCAAAGGTCATCGTCGCCGCTTGAAATCATCATTCCGCCGCCATCCCGATCGTTTTCACTTTTATATCGCCCATTGGATAGCCTGTGCTGTGGCAGCGGCTTTCAGTCAATGGCTTTTGAGTCAGCATGCCCCCGATCATGCGGCACAGCCCTGGATGGGTTCGAAGATTGTTTGGGGCACCATCACGCTTGCCTGGATTCCTGCCCTTTGGCAGCAGCTGCGGCATTGGCAACAGGCTCAACTCCTGCCAAGGAATATTCGCAGTCCCTGGCAATCCAGTGGCGGGCGCGCGGAACAATTTCTGAAGCAGCATCATCTGCCTCGTGCTTCTCAGGAAACCTGGCTGGGATTGAGAACGGCCATCATCATGATCGATCATGATCCCCATGAGGACTGTCGGATTCATCTGCCCGCCTTGCTTTACCGGGCCCGACAGATGCAATGTGAACAGATCATGGCGCGGATTTTTTCCGAGCAGATTCTTAGCACGCAGACCCAGGGTTCGCAGATACTGGTATCCATGGACCCAGAGCACAGTATCATGAGCTGCACGGAATCGCTCCTGATCCTGACCGTTCTTTATCTCGATGGTCTCCCGCTGGTTGAAAAGCGACTGAAACAACTGGTACGCCTTCTGCCTCTTTTGGATCCGGATCTCGCTCGCGTGCTGTCTGAAAACAAGGTGGAGC
>JACCEA011800082.1_pt1 | contig 17894 bp, 14 predicted proteins | sample 7449851 | NCBI WGS metagenome assembly JACCEA01 (sample SAMN15323453, study PRJNA562643) | freshwater metagenome | isolation source: river surface water | place: USA:Blue River Watershed | collected 2017-08-18
GAAGAGTGTAATTTAAAAGTGGAGGTCTTAGATCATTTTTATACGACAGATTTCTTTCAAAAATCGGCATTCAACGACACTCAAGTATTGAGTATTTACTATATAGTTAAAAATTTAGAGCCATTTAATTTTGAAACCAGTGATAAGAGGTTTGATTTTAAAGATGAGTCAAATGGTCAACAAAGATTAAGATGGGTATCATTAAAAGATTTAACTGCAGATGAACTTACTTTGCCAATTGATAAAGTAGTGGCCGATATGATAGTTCAGAAGTTCTGGTATCAATAATTCAGATACGTTTTAAATACACGCTGCATATAAGCTTGCGCGATTTTCTTTTTCTGCTCTAGATTTAATGAATCTGTTTTTTGGTAGATTATTGTTTTTCGAACATTGTCTACATTAATGATGTTTTCTTCATCTACCCAACCTATACCATTATCGTAACTATAAAAAGCAAATCCAGATGTAGAGTTATTGAGCAAATTGCTAGACCAATGAAAGGCTGTATCGGGCAAATTCATTTGACTTAATAATGTTGATGCAATATCAGTCTGCGAGCCAATTTTATTAATGACAGTGTTCTGGTATTTCTTATTTATTACATCACCATAGAAAAATAAAGGAATTCTGAATTTTCGATGGTCATAAGCATTATCGTATTCTTTAGGTAATCGATGGCCATGGTCTGCTACGACTATAAACAAAGTGTTTTTATACCATTTTTCTCGTTCAGCTTTTGCCATGAATTCTCCGAAACTCAAATCAGTATAGTTAGCGGCTTTTCTGAATTTAGAAGGTAAATCATCGCCTTTGAACTTATTGGGTATGGGAACTTCAAATGGTTCATGTGAACTTAAGGTTAGTATGGTACTCATAAAAGGTTCTTTTAATGTACGCATATCTTCTAATGCTTTATCAAATAAGAATCCGTCGTGAGCTCCCCATTTTGAATTCATCTGATTGCTCTCGAAATTTTTCTTGTCAATTATTTTTTCAAATTGAGTAGATATTAAATAAGATTTAAAGTTTGCAAATTCTGATTCACCACCATAATAGAATGCTGTACTATATCCGTTCGATTTCAAAATTTTGGGTATAGCAGGCAACTTTTCAAATTTATCTGGCTGTTGAATTATCGTTCTTACGGCTTGCGTCGGGAAAGCACTTAATATAGCTATCATTCCCTTATCTGTTCTATCGCCAGAAGCAAATATGTTTGAAAATGAAAGTCCTGATGATGCGTATTTACTAATAAACGGACTCACATTCTTTTCTCCACCAAATGATTCTACAACATCAGAGGTAAAGCTTTCAAGTATGATGAATACGATGTTCGGACGATAAGTATTAAGAACTTTTTCTTTTATCGTATCATCCTTGGTATACAATGAGTCAACAATATGCTGAGCATCATTATCGGGCATAAATACATAAGGGTTGTCTGTACTAAAATGATTCTCAATGACCGAGTGCATTAGATTCCATTCTGTATTTAATGCTGCGTGATTAATAGCATTCTTGTTTGAAAAATATACAGCACTTTGATTAATGGGCGATAACTGCAATCCGCCTCGCAACATCATTACAGAAATAAACGCAATTAAAGGAATGCTTATAATTTGAACAAATAATCTCTCTTTAAAATATTCAAGCTTAGCTAATTTCTTATATACAAAGTAGCAAATGATGAACTGAATTAAAATAATGATAAAGGAACTTAAAAGGGGAGATGAAGCACTAGATGCCATTGCTTCGCCAGGTGATAAAATCAGAAACTCAATTGCTCTTGAGTTGATTTTAGTGCCCCATTCTGAATAGATACTTAAATCGATTATACCTAAAAGTATAACCACAATTAATAATATAATACTGTAAATATTTACGATACTATTTAAAATCTTTTTTTTAGATATAAATAGGTTTAATATTAATAATAGGGTAGGTATTAATAAAAAATAACCTATCATCGATAGGTCGAGTCTTAATCCTTTGACAAATAATAATAAATATTCTTTGCTTGAATCAGTTTTGATTTTGTCAAAATGATAAACAAAAAAGGTTATTCGTTCAATAAAAAAAACGAATAACCAGAATGAAATATATTTTAAAAATGAACCTAATTGCTTCATTTTAATTATTCAGCACCACCGCTTAGCTCTTTCATTAATTGCTCTTCTGTTACTAATTTGTATTCAGAAGAGGCCACGAACTCAGCATCAGCAATTTTTATTTTCTCAATGCTCTTAGCTCTAATTGTCATGGTAATACCGTTTAATTTAGTATTGAATTCTAATGGCATACCACTAATGTTTTTATATTGAGAAGTTAAGCTGTTCTCTAAATAAGGCAACTCTTCTGAATAATAAATGTATGTTTCTTCATTATTCGATTTGTTCTTCATGATTGCTTTCTTGCATTTATAACCAGCAATTTCTTTTGTTTCAGTACTAGCTATTACCTCAAATTCTGGTAAGCTTTTCTTTTGCTCTTCAACTTTAGCCGGGTCAACTTTCATTGCATATTTACTACCCATCACATCTAATAATATCAATCCAGAACTCGGATCTTTTTGATCTGATAAAGTAATATTCTCAGCCATTGCAGTAGCCATTTCAGTTCTACATTTGCTGCCTTTAAATTTCATTACAATCTCTGATGGTAACATAGCAGCCATCATACCTTCAACTTCTCCATCTAAAGTGATCTCGTATACAATTTTACCTTCTGCATTTTTAGATTTCTTTTGAGCTTGTGTGCTCGTAGAGAGTATCGCAGTAATGAATACTGCTAACATTAATATTCTTTTCATATTTTATATATTTCTGTAAAAATAAGCCTTTGTCGTCATATTTTTTAATGAATCATAAAAATTACAATTTATCTTAAAACTCAATATATCCTGTTTTTGATGTATTTATAGCTTTTTTACTATTTAATTCTCGGTTACTAATTATTTTATTTGCCTCAATATTGTTTAATGTGTACCAGGTATTACTTATTACATAATCCACCCGTTCTGATTTGATTTTAGAGGCTATTTTTCGATCTAGTATTAATATTTTTTTTCGATCTGTTTCAATAAAAGCTGCTTCATTGTTTTTATATAAATATATCTTATGTTGAAACTGACCGATGTTTTCCCAAGAATTTATAAACTTATTTAATTTTTTGCCATCAATTGTTATTGGTATAACATGTCTAAGTTCATTGTTGAATCTATATGTATATAAGGGCATATGATAATAATGACTTATATAGTTTTTTCGGATGTCTGATGAATTTTGATATTCTACATAGATTAAATGTATAATCATTACTAAAATTATATACTTTAATGTTAATCGATATTGATGAACGAACAGCAGAATAAACAGTAAAATATACACACACATAATTATACTCTCAATTCTATCTATATAGATATTGTCGGTCACAGAGTATGGCAACTTGGCAATTATACTTAAACACTTATTCATTAGAAGTATACTCCATTTTAAAATGAAATCACAAAGGTTTACTAGCCATTCGAACGGACTAACAATAATGCTGAGTATTGTAGTGTATAAGGCGATACTTGATAAGGGTATTGCAAATAAATTTGCAGGTATAAAATAATTAGGGAATTGATGAAAATAATACAAACACAAGGGTAATGTAAATAATTGTGCAGCTATTGATACTGCAATTAATACCCAAAATTGATGTATATATTTATTTTTAATATATATCAAGTTTTCTATCCATTTCTGTAGATAAAGTATTCCTGTAACTGCTAAGTATGACAATTGGAATCCGATATCAAACAACATATTGGTATCTATACTTAACAGTATCAATGCTGAACCTGCTAACATATTGAATGCCGATGTTTTTTGATCAATCAGACGAGCTATAATTCCGAAGCTAATCATAGTCGAACACCTACATACAGAAGGAGGCAAACCAGTTAATAATGAATAAAACCATATAGATCCTATTAGTATTATCGATTCAATTATTTTACTCTTTACCACTCTAGTTTTTCTAACAAGCCATTGCAATACAAAAAAGATAATTCCTACATGTAAACCTGATACAGATATAATGTGAATAGTACCTGTTTTAGAGAATGTATTCATTATCTCTTTGTCTAAATTGGCCCTATATCCTAATAATAATGCCGCTGATAGCTCAAATACTGATTCGTCTTTAATGTTTTTTCTTAATTGATTGATAAGTTTATTACGAGAATCGTGACTAAATTTTATAATGAAATTGACATCTCTAGGTTCTATATGTATTAAATTATTTCTGCTAATTTTAATTTGATGGTATATGTGATTATTGTTGAGGTACAGCTCATAGTTAAATGATCCTGGAAAATCTTGCTTGCGAATATTTCTTAATTTGTTTTTGAGTACGATTCTATCAGAAAAGCTCAGCGTATTAACACTACTATCTGTGTTTATATTTATTTTACCTACAGTTTTGTTATTATATATTAACTCTCCGGGGTAGCTATTTATTGAGTTTTTAACTTGTTTATCATCTATAATATCAATTGTAATAATAGAATCTTGTATTGCTCGATGATAACTTAAATGATTAATTTCTTGATTGTTATAATGAATTATTGTGAATATTAATAAGCTAATACCATATACCAATAGTCCATTAGACCTATGAAATGTGACGTTCCTTTTATTTAAATAAAAAACTATAAAAATGATAAATAGAATAATTGATGATAGTATAATGAATATTAAATGCTCATTGTATAAAAAAGGCATTAAGTTTTCTGCAATTAAAATTCCAACGATTACAGATGCAAGAATTCTAACTAATACATTTTCTCTAAGTGTATTTCTAATTCTTAACATCTTAATTCTACTCTTAACATCAATCGTTGTTCATTTTTTTTAGAAGCGTACTCATATTTATTTTGTACTGATACTAATATTTTTAAACCCCTTATAGTATTCAATAACAAGCTAATATCATTCATCATTCCATCTCCATTTAAAGCACTCATAAATGCCCCATTAATACTGTTTTCATGATAATAGATAACATTTTTTGAGCTTGCATTATAATTGCATATAGTATTAGAAAGATGAAATTTTTTGGTTTTGAAATTAATTTGTAATGACTGTAACCAAGAGTAATTATTAATAATTCTTGATACCATTATCTGATATCTCACATTTATTTTCTGATCAAGAATTAATAGGTGTTTTATTTTTACGAGTTGGTTCGATTGATTTAAAGCATTTAATTCAACATCATTAATTTTATTTGATTTATTTAAATGTGTTAAATTTATACTAAATGAATTCCCTTCTTTTTTGACTCTTCTTAATACTATTTCGTAACGATTATTGAATTGGCCGAATTCTTTTTTATCTATTATATTTCTTTTTTGTTTCATGATGCTTAACAGCTCTATACTATAATTTTTTCGTAGGTTTTGAACATATGCTATTCTGAAACCTTCTTGATCATTTCTGTTAATACCCATTACTCTCTGACTCATATGTGGACTGTTATAGTTACTACTGAAGAATGTTCGAGAAAAACTGATACTATTATTTTTACTGATTAATATCATTATACCTAAGAAGTAGGCATATTTTGCATCATAGAAGGCAATCTCAGAGTTAAATATTTTATTGTTGGAGAAATAGATTTGATGTTGTGTGCTAAATGATAGAGACTTTTCATTTCTTGCAATCAAAATTGATTGTTGTTTTCTTTTCGTATTTCTAGCAATTTCTATAATTGCCATATCATCTTTAATATTTCTTTTCTTATTTATCTCGTTTAAGGTTCTATGATATCCTGCACTCGACCCTTCATCTCGTCTAATTAAAGATGAAGCTAAATTTATCTGCCAATATTTGCCTTTTAATAATACTGCTGCACCTCTGAATCTATTGTATTCATTATTGTTCGCAATGCCTCGGTAAATGCTACCTAAACTTGAAATATCACTAACATCCGAAATTAGATTATTATTAAAACCTTGTCCGATTAATAACCCTTGCCCATAAAACACTTCAAAATGTCCGAGAATAATTTCAACATGATTTCTTTTATAATTAATAAACATGCTATGGTGATCAAATGCCTCATAACTTTTATAATTATAATAGGGTTCACCAATATCATTCTCTCTTGCTAAACCAATCTTTATTCTATTATTTACTTTAATATTTAACCTTTGTTGAAGTCCAGCTTGGTTACCCAAGTAATTCTTTTCAATCTCTGATTTATGAGTAATAGATGTTTTTAAAACTATTTTTGATGGGGCTTTTATTTCATTAGCTAAACGAACACGTATGATTTTAGACAATACTTTATATTCTTTTTCTGTAAATCCTTCAACTGTTTGAAGTTCTAATAAATCTATTAGTTCACCATTAATTTCATGGTATTCTCTAAGATTCTGATATTGTATGTCGTTGATATATAAACTATATATCTCTGAATTATTTAAAAATTCATTCATTGTGATTTTATGATTGATTAACCAATCAAATTCTTCTTGAACAAATGAAACATCCTCTTCGAGTTCATCCCTTATATTTTGAATAGGCTCATTATCTTGTGCAAGGCTAATGAATGGTATGATTAATAGAATGATGAGTAGTTTATTTGATTTCATAGCTTATGGTTAAACACGGACTCATGCCTAAGTATCTATGTAAACTATTAGCACATTCTATTTCTAGTTTTTTGATTTTGTAGAATATTCCAAATGATAAATATGATTCATCCGTACTAATCGCTATTCTACTAGCTAGTCGTTCAGAACTTTGATATTCAATTCCTGATTTTACGATTACCTGTGCATTTGAATTTATTTCTGTGCATAAGTATATAGGTAGCTTCTTTAATTTTTTAAATAGTACTCCAGTTTTTAAATTAGACTGCCATTGATTAAACTCTAATAAAGATTGACTTTGTAGCCAATAACTACCAATGTCTATGTATTTATTCAAATTATAAACGAATCCGATTTCAGGTAGAACTTTATAGTATCTATTTGTTTCTATTTGAATGAAATTATTCTTGATTTTAATGCCTAATGATAATTTATCATTAAGTTTTTTTGCATAGAGTATTGAAACACTTTGATCTACCAAAGCATCAAATGAGAAATGATTATAATCAATACCGATGTAATTATTTTTATGATGAAATAAATAATACAATGAGTTGTATCTAATTTCTGGTAGGGTATAAGGCAAAGCTTGACTAAGTCCGACTTTCTTCAATTTATTCTGGGAGATAGCAGCAGGGTTCAAATGTTGAATGCCATTTCTTAACGATACTACATTGCTCCCTGCCAACGAAGTTTGTGCAGCATCAGAATAACCCTGAGCAAGTATTCTAACACTCATCAAACAACACACTATCAATCCCACCCATTTCATTTCAACACAAATGTACTGCCGAAACAAAAAAGAAAAAACTGCATTTATGCAGGATTATTTATGCGTATTATCTTAATTCGAATTACTAGTTAAGAGTAACTAGCTACTAGCTACTATAGACTATCCTTAATCTCCATCAAAAACCCCTTCAATTTTGTCAATGAATCAATTACTTTTTGAGTGTCTTTGATTTCATTAGGGTTTTTCTTCATCTCTTCCTTTGCACCACTTAATGTGTAGCCTTTTTCTTTTACCAGGTGGTAGATGATTTTAATATTTTCAATGTCTTCTTGGGTGAAGAGTCTATTTCCTTTTCGATTTTTCTTTGGTTGAAGCACAGCGAATTCACCTTCCCAAAAACGAATCAAGGAGGGATTTACATTGAAGAGTTTAGCAACTTCTCCAATTGTATAATATCTTTTTTGTACTTCTTCTTCGTTAGTAGACATAGTCTTAGTTTTAGTCAAACGATTGATTCGCTGTTTGTGAAATCTTTAACATTGTTTCATATTCAGCTGGTTTTAAGTCGTTGTAGTAAAAGTTAATCGGATTTATAGGTCTGCCACCTTTACGCACTTCATAATGTAAATGCGGTGCTGTTGATGTACCTGTATTACCTACATATCCGATAATCTCACCTCTCTTCACACTTTGTCCGCGTCTCGCCTTAATTCTACTCATATGCGCATACAAGGTTTGATATCCATATCCATGGTTAATTACCACATGGTTTCCATAACCTCTACCACCAGCATCTGCAGTGCTCACATATCCATCGCCTGTTGCATATATCGGTGTACCAATCGCCGCTGTAAAGTCCATACCCGTATGCATCTTCGATGTTTTATAAATTGGATGTATACGATATCCGAAGCCCGATGCAAATGCCTTCAAACGCTTGTTTGATATAGGTTGTATAGCAGGTATACTTGCTAGTAATTTGTTTTTGTTTTTAACTTCTTTTAATAATTCATCATACGACTTTGATTGTACATACATCTGTTTAGCAACTCTATCAAGTTTTTCTGTCGTATTAATCATCACCTCTGAGTAATCGTAATTCTCTAATGACTTATAACGATTCACCCCACCAAATCCCGCTTTACGTATATCACTCGAGATAGGCTCTGCCTCAAAAATTACTCTGTAAATATTATCGTCTCTATCTTGTAAATCTGCCATCACCACTTCCATTATTTTCAATCGATCTTCTAACAAATCATATTGTAATGTGAGTTGCTCTATTTCTCTTTTTAATCTTTTCTCTTTTGGTGAATCAATATAGGTATATGCTATGATCATAACGATACTCGCAAATACCGCTACAGATGCTAAATACCCAATCACTCTAAGTATCTTTTTGGTTAAGCTTAATTCAACCTTTTCGTACTTGAGCGTATGTGTATTGTAGAAGTATTTTATCTTTTTCGCCATGCTACAAAGTTAATAATTTCAAGCTTTTTTTAGCTGAATATGTGTAACAAGCATATTATCAATTATTTAGGATGTTTATAACATTCTATCATTTTTGCATTAAAAGCAGGCCTTATCCGTTTATTTTTAGCGTACAAAAGAGTATTTTTGCCAGCTATGAATTCAAGAGAGATACGTAAAGCATTTTTAGATTATTTCGAGTCAAAACAACATAAAATTGTGCCCTCATCACCCATGGTCGTACAAAACGATCCTACATTGATGTTTATCAATTCGGGTATGGCACCCTTTAAAGATATATTCTTGGGCATTTCGCCTATCAAGTTCACTCGTGTAGCAGATACTCAAAAATGTTTGAGAGTTTCAGGTAAGCACAATGACTTAGAAGAAGTAGGTATTGATACTTACCATCACACGATGTTTGAAATGTTGGGCAATTGGTCATTTGGTGATTATTTTAAGTCAGAAGCTATTGCATGGAGCTGGGAGTTGTTAACCGAAGTTTACAAATTACCTAAAGATAGATTGTACGTTACCGTATTTGAAGGTGATGAAAAAGAAGGCATACCTCCTTCGAAAATAGCACTTGATGAGTGGAAGAAATGGGTACCTGAAGAAAGAATCTTATTCGGAAATAAAAAAGATAATTTCTGGGAGATGGGTGAGACGGGGCCATGCGGACCTTGTTCTGAGATACATATGGATTGTCGTACAGACGAAGAACGTGCTCAAATAGACGGTGCAACGCTTGTGAATAAAGATCATCCGCAGGTTATAGAAATTTGGAACAACGTGTTCATGCAATATTCACGCATGAAAGACGGAAGTTTACAAGCATTACCTCAACGCCATGTTGATACAGGTATGGGTTTCGAACGTTTAGTCCGTGTTATTCAAGGCAAACAATCAAACTACGATACAGATATTTTTCAACCATTAATTCAATACATCGCTAAGGCATCTGGTATTGAGTATGGTAAAAATGAAAAGACTGATATCGCTATGCGTGTAATGTCTGATCATATACGTGCGATAGCGTTTTGTATAGCAGACGGACAGTTACCATCAAATGTTAAGGCGGGATATGTTATACGTAGAATTTTAAGAAGAGCCGTTCGTTATGCTTATACTTTCTTGAATTTGAAAGAGCCTTTCTTATACCAACTAGTTGATATTTTAGCAGAGCAATTCGATGGAGTATTTCAAGAGATTGTTGAGCAAAAAGAATTTGTGAAAAAGGTGATTATGGAAGAAGAGAATTCTTTCTTAAGAACACTTGCCTCAGGTATACAACGTTTCGAAAAATATCAAGTTCAAAACAATACCATTGATGGTGCTTTTGCTTTTGAGTTATTTGATACCTACGGTTTCCCAATTGACCTAACACAGTTAATGGCTTCAGAGAAATCGTGTAAGGTAGACATCGACGGATTTAATAAGGCATTAGAAGAACAGAAGAATCGTTCACGCGCAGCAACACAAATTGATGCTGATGATTGGGTGATTTTGACAGATACTGAATCATTCGAATTCACAGGCTACGAAAGTTCTGAAGAAGAAGTAGAGCTTATAAAATATCGTAAAGTAAATGCTAAAGGTAAAGATCTTTACCATTTAGTTTTTGATAAGAGTCCGTTCTACGCCGAAAGCGGTGGTCAAGTAGGTGATACAGGCTTTATGGCATCAACTTCGGATGTTGCAGATAAAGTAAGTATCATCGATACCAAAAAAGAGAATAATCAAACGATTCATATTACAACTGCATTACCTAAAAACTTGAATGCTAAATTCAATGTTAAAATTAATACAGTTAAGAGAAGCAATACCACAAAGAACCATAGTGCTACACACTTATTACATGCTGCTTTAAAAGAAGTATTAGGTCAACATGTAAATCAAAAAGGTTCATTGGTTAATGATGAGTATTTACGATTCGACTTCTCACATTTCTCAAAAATGACAGATGAAGAGATTGAAAAAGTTGAGAAAATTGTCAATGAAAAAATTGCTGCACAAATAGCTTTAAAAGAGCAGAGAAATATTCCGTACCAAGAGGCAATAGACTCTGGCGTTACAGCATTGTTTGGTGAAAAGTATGGTGACTTTGTACGTGTAATTACTTTTGATGATAAGTTTTCTAAAGAATTATGTGGTGGTTGCCACGTAAGAAATACCGCAGACATAGTGTTGTTTAAAATAATCTCTGAGTCAGCAGTATCGGCAGGTGTAAGAAGAATTGAGGCAATAAGTGGATCAAAGGCTATTTCATTTTTAACTGAACAATCGAATAAATTAGAAGAGATAAAAGATTTATTAAAGAATCCGGTTGATATTCAAAAATCAATTGAGTCTTTAATTGAAGAGAGTCAGAGACTGAAAAAGCAATTAGATAAAATGATGACTGAAAAGGCATCAGCTTTAAAATCTGATTTAATAAAAACAGTAAAAGAAAAGAATGGTGTTCATTACATCATTGCAAGTATTGATTTAGCTAATGTAGATTTAATAAAGAATTTGATTTTTGAATTAAAATCAGAAATAAGTAATGCTTATATTTTATTAGCAGCAGAAGTTGAAGCGAAGCCTCATTTAGCTTTATATATTGATGAAGTGTTAGTGAAAGAAAAGAATCTTAACGCATCAAATATAATTAGGGAATTAGGTAAGGAGATACAAGGTGGTGGTGGCGGACAAGCATTTTTTGCAACCGCAGGTGGTAAGAATATAGAGGGTATAAAGAGTGCGTTACTGAAAGCAGAGCAATATATATAAATGATTTATTCGATACTTAAGTTTTTAATCAAATGTTCGGCAGAGCTTTTTTACAGCAAGCATAAGCTAATACATTTTGATCATTTAGATACGAATAAGCCATTGGTTATTTGTGCAAATCATGCATCTGCACACCTAGATGGTATATTAATCATGATCTATTCTAAAAGAAAATATCATGTATTAGTGCGTGCCGATATTTTCAATAAACCATGGTTAGCAAAGCTGCTTGCAAAAATAAATTTGATACCAATTTATAGAATGCGTGATGGTATCAAAAATCTCGATAAAAATTCTGAAACATTTGACCATTGCGTTAACATCCTTAAAAACAATGGAGCTATAATCATATTTCCCGAAGCTAATTGTGTGATGGAACGAAAGCTTAGACCTTTGCATAAAGGGGCAGCAAAAATTGCTTTTATGGCTGAAGAACAAAGCCAATTTAAGTTAGGTGTTCAAATGTGTACAGTGGGTATTAGTCAAGAAAGATTAGCAAAGCCAGGAGGTCGATTGTTTTTAGAGAGTAGTAAGGTATTTGATATTGCTGATTATAAGTTAATGTATCAAGAGAATGCAAATAAAGCATATACTCAAGTGATGCAAAAAGTTGAACATGATTTAAGATCAGTATTACCTGTTATTGAAGAGAGAAAAGATGAGAAGCTATTTGAGGAACTTATTGTACAGTTGAACATCAGAGATGATTATTCTAAATGGAAAACATTAGCAAAATCAATTAATAGCACAGATTTAGAGTTGAAAGAAGTTTTGAAAACTGCAATACAAGATTTCAATAAACACTTACGAAAAAGAAGACTCGACATCAACAGTGTGATTAAACTAAGCAATCAAAATAGATTAAAAAGATGGTCAAATATTTTGCTCTATATAGTTGATGTAGTAGCTATGTTTCCTTTCTTTTTATTGGGTTTGTTTTTTAATATCGTACCATTTGCATTGCCTAGTATCATCAGCAATTTATTGTTCAAAAAAGACAAAGAATATATTAATGGAACACACATGGTTTTAGGTGTTTTGTTGTTTTTAATATCATATATCTTCTATGCAATAGCATTGTATATCTTGATGCAAAATATATTATCAATGCTAATCAGCTTATTAATAATTGCATTATGCGGTATAATGGCATATCATTATAAAAGAAGATTTGTAGAATTTGTAAAGGCCATTAGTTTTGAATTGGCGAGTAAAAAGCTAAAAGTATATTGGTTTAAACAATCTGAAATATTAAATGCAGAGTTTAAACAATGGTTAAGTAATTAATAAAGAGTGAATTAATTAATATCTTTGAATATGTCGAATACAATATATGATCAATATGAAACCGTAGTAGGTTTAGAGATACATGCTCAGCTATCAACCAATAGTAAAGCATATGCATCTGATTCTGCAGGTTTTGGTGATGACCCTAATACTAATATTTCAGCAATAACCTTAGGACATCCAGGTACATTACCGAAGGTGAATGAGAAAGTTATTGAATTTGCTGTTAAAATGGGATTGGCAACTAATTGTGAAATACGATTAGAAAATCAATATGCTAGAAAGAACTATTTCTATGCCGATTTGCCAAAAGGTTATCAGATAACGCAAGATACTACACCGATCTGCTACAAAGGTTATATTGATTTAAAGATGAAGGATGGTAGCGTTAAGAGAGTGGGTATAACTCGTATTCACATGGAAGAAGATGCTGGTAAGAGTATACACGATCAAGATATTTATGATTCATTAATTGACTTAAATAGAGCGGGAGTTCCGCTTATTGAAATTGTATCTGAACCAGATATTCGTTCATCAGAAGAAGCAGGAGCATACATTACAGAGATTAGAAAATTATTACGTTACCTAGAGATTTGCGATGGTAACATGGAAGAAGGAAGTTTGAGATGTGATGCAAATATTTCTGTCCGTAAGAAAGGCTCTACCGAATTTGGAAATCGTTGTGAAGTAAAGAATTTGAACTCTATTAGAAATGTTCAAAGAGCTATTGAATACGAGGTGAAACGTCAAATAGACGAGATAGAAGCAGGTAGAAAAATAGATCAAAATACATTGAATTACGATGCTGTTTCTGGTACTACTTCTCTGTTACGTTCTAAAGAAATGGCGAATGATTATCGTTATTTCCCAGAACCAGATTTGCCGCCTGTTCATTTAACAAATGAATACATTCATAACATTGAAGAACATATGCCTTTATTGCCAGAGCAATTGATGCAAAAGTTTTTGAATGAATATAAGCTTTCAGAGTATGATGCAAATGTTTTATTAGAACAAAAAGAAATTGCATTGTACTTTTTAGAACTCTGTAAGCATACTAAGAATTACAAAGCCGCCGCCAATTGGTTAATGGGTCCGATTAAGTCTTACTTAAACGAAGAAGCCATTGAAATCAATAATTTTCAATTAAAGCCAGCACAAATTGCTGAAATAATTGTTTTGGTAGATGAGGGTAAAATCAATAATACAGTTGCTAATCAACAAGTATATACAGCAATGTTGAAATCAACTGATAAAAAAGCTATTGATATTGCTACAGAGCTGAATTTAATCATCAGCAATAATGACGATGAATTAATGGGCTTCATACAAGAAGTTATGGCTAAATATCCAGATAAAGTAGCCGAGTATAAATCGGGCAAGAAAGGTTTATTGGGATTATTTATGGGGGAGGTGATGAAGTTAGCAAAAGGTAAACTAGACCCTAAAGCAGCCAATAAAATTTTAATGGAAGCTTTAGATAAATAAAGAAAAAGAAAAATATGAGAATATATAAATTATTAATGATTGCTTCAGTATTTGCTTTAGCATCATGTTCAGAGAATAATGGTTTTGTGGTAGAAGGACAAATAACAGGTTCAGACGCTAAGAAAGTTTATTTAGAAAGAGTTGCTGGTACTGTGAGTATTATTGACTCTTTTGAGATAGGAGAGAATGGTAAATTTAGATTTGTAGGTTCTGAACCTAAACGAGGAATCTATCGTTTAAATTTCCAAAATATAAGAGCTATTGATTTAGTATTAGATAATTCATCAGAGGTAAGTTTAACAGTTGATGCTAAATCAAAAATGAATGAGTACGATGTACAAGGATCTGAAGCATCGAGCAAAATCAAAGACATCAATACTATATTGTACAATACTTATAAGAAAGTTGAATCACTACAAAACACTTTTGCTGAGAAGCAAAGCGACCCAAATATTGAGAACATCCGAATAGATTTAGAAAAACAATATCAACAAGCAATAGAGGCTCAAGTAGCAGATTTAAAAGCTTTCACAGAGCAAAATGATGATGCATTAGTTGATTTATATGCAGTATCATATTTGAATGTTGATGAGAATTATGAATTTATTAAGACAGTTATTGAGCAGAATAAAGCTAAAGTTGCTGAGTCAGATTATACACAAGAATATTTTGATAAGTTCAATAGTTATGCAAGTGTTGCAATTGGTGCAATGGCACCAGAAATTAATTTAAACTCACCAGAAGGTAAATCTATTGCTTTATCATCGCTTAAAGGTAAGGTAGTATTAATTGATTTCTGGGCATCTTGGTGCGGCCCATGCAGAAAAGAAAATCCGAACGTAGTAAAACTATACAATCAATATAAATCTAAAGGTTTCGAAATCTACGGAGTTTCTCTAGATCGTAACAAGGAAGATTGGGTTAAAGCTATTCAAGATGATAAATTAACTTGGCTACATGTATCAGATTTGAAGTTTTGGGAATCAGAAGCTGCGGCATTATATAAGGTAGAAGCAATACCAGCAACTTTTATCGTAGACCAAGAGGGCAAGATCGTAGCGAAGAATTTAAGAGGAGATGAATTAGCAAACTTCTTAAAGAAAATGTTTAATTAAAGGGAATTTAGTCTTAATTTATTCTAATCATTTAACAATAAATTAACGTACATTTAACTAATAGGTTTTATTACAAGCTTACCTTCGATGCAAACAAAAGATATGAACAACCCTAAACAAAAAATCTTGATCGTTGACGACGAACCAGATATCATAGAGTTGATTGAATACAATCTTAAGAAAGAAGGTTATCAAGTATTCACTGCATCGAACGGATTAGAGGCTATTCAAGTAGCGAAGAAATCATTGCCCGATTTAATTGTATTAGACATTATGATGCCAAAATTAGATGGTATTGAAGCATGTCGTCAATTAAGAGCAATGCCTGAGTTTAAAAGTACTTTCATGGTATTCTTAACAGCTAGATCTGAAGAATATTCAGAGATATCTGGTTTTAACGTAGGTGCCGATGATTATATAGCGAAGCCAATTAAGCCTCGTGCATTAATCTCAAGAATCAACGCTATTTTACGCAGAAACACAATGACCGAGACTGAAGTTGAAAATAAACTAGAGATCGGCAATTTGGTCATTGATCGTGAGGCTTATTTGGTTTTTCAAGGTGGTAAAAAAGTAGTTTTAGCAAAGAAAGAATTTGAATTGCTGTACTTGTTAGCCTCTAAACCTGGTAAAGTATTCACAAGAGAAGTTATCTTGAATAATATTTGGGAAGACTCTGTAGTCGTTACTAACCGTACTATCGATGTGCATATTCGCAAATTGAGAGAGAAGTTAGGTGATGATTACGTAACCACAGTAAAAGGTGTGGGCTATAAATTTGAAGTTTAATTTTTTTGAATGAGTAAAAAAAATCCTACCCCGAGGAGCATATCCTTTTATAGTTCGTTATCGCTATCGTTAATCGTAGGATTGGTTTTATACCTTATCTCATTAGATATTTATGATTCCTTAATTATTGTTGGAGTCACCTTTGTATTCAGCTATTTTATTTTCTTATATGCCATCGAAATTTTCATTTATCGAAAAATTAAGTTGGTATATAAGAATATACATAGTTTGAAAGTTCGTAGACTAGATCCGAAACCTTCAGACTTCGACATGTCAGACCCCATCAATGAAATGGAAAAAGAGGTTCGAGGATGGGCTGAAGATGAGTCTAAAGAGATTGAACAACTTAGATCAATGGAACGTTATCGAAAAGAGTTTCTTGGTAATGTTTCTCATGAATTAAAAACTCCCATCTTTAACATTCAGGGTTATATTAATACTTTATTGGATGGTGCGATTGATGACCCCGAAGTCACTATTCGTTTTCTTAAAAAAGCAGCAAAAAGTACTGATCGTATTGCATCATTAGTTGAAGATTTAGAATCTATTTCACAACTAGAATCTGGCTTTTTAACGATGGAGTTAGAGGAGTTCGATATTAATGAATTGATTCACGATGTTTTCGAAAGTTTAACCATGCGTGCAGCAGAAAAAAATGTACGTATTGATTTTAAAGAAGGTTGTGATGTGCCATTTATGGTGGAAGCAGACAAAGATCGAATTCGTCAAGTTATCGTTAATTTATTGGTTAATTCAATTAAGTATGGTAAAGAGAATGGCTATACACTAGTCGGACTTTACGATATGGATGAAAATGTATTGATAGAAATTACCGATAATGGAATTGGTATTGAAGAAGAACATTTACCACGTTTGTTTGAGCGTTTTTATAGAGTTGATAAAAGTAGGTCAAGAGATGCAGGGGGTACAGGCCTCGGACTTGCAATTGTAAAACATATATTAGAAGCACATAATCAAACTATTAATGTGCGCAGTACAAAGGGGATAGGGACGACGTTTGGGTTTACGTTGAAAAAAGCGTAGAGTCGTATATCGTATTGCGTATTACGTATTACGTATTGCGATGTGCTAATATTGAAATTAGTACTCATCGTTCTTAACTCTTAACTCTTAACTCTTAATTCTTAATTCTTAATTCTTAATACCTAAGACCTAAGACTTAGAATTTTCAATATTAAACAAAAGCATTTCTCTTATTAAATCATAAGGCATTTCTTTATCTAATGGAAACTGTACTGAGCCTTTGCCTTGTTTGTATGCTTTTAATTCTTTTTTAAAGGCTGTGTGAGCGTTAGGGGTAGCATATATTCCTATATGATGTTCGTATGCGGCAAAATACATGACTGGCTTTTTATTGAATTTATATGCCGGCATACCATATGAAAATGATTCTATAATTTCTTTGTTTGTAGATTGAATTAATTTTCTGATTTTATTCAGAATTACTTGTGTGCTTTTTGGATACTTAATTATGTAATCATCAATATCATTTTTAGCTTTTGTCATTGTAACATTACGAATAGGTTTATTGAATTTAGTAATAATTTATTCAAATTGAGTTGAGTTAATA